>OLYM01000864.1_pt1 | contig 12096 bp, 12 predicted proteins | sample 1673691 | NCBI WGS metagenome assembly OLYM01 (sample SAMEA103958123, study PRJEB25191) | human gut metagenome | reverse complement strand
GTGTTCCATCTTCGGTATAATTGGTATATAATAGTAATTTAGAAGAATAGGCAATTCTTGCCGTACATACAGGGAGGCTGCAAATATGGCAAAAAAAGTACTGGTAGTTGAGGACGACAGCAACATCGCGGAGCTGCTGCGCCTGTATCTGGAAAAGGACGGGTTCGACGTGTTTCTCGCCGCCGACGGCGGAGAGGGCATCCGCCGCGCGCAGGAGCTGCAGCCGGATCTCATCCTGCTCGACATCATGCTGCCGGTCGTGGACGGCTGGGTCGTCTGCTCCGAGGTACGGAAGACCTCCAATGTGCCGATCATCATGCTGACCGCGAAGGGCGAAACGTTCGACAAGATTTCCGGACTCGAAATGGGCGCGGACGATTACGTCACGAAGCCGTTTGAGGTCAAGGAGCTGATGGCGCGCATCCACGCCGTCATGCGCCGCAGCGAGCCGGAGGCCGCGCCGCACGCAGCGGAAAAGCGGCTTGTATTCGACAAGCTCGTGATCGACCTTGATTCCTATGAGCTCATCGTAGACGGTAAGCGCGTGGAAGCTCCCCCCAAGGAGATGGAGCTTCTCTATCATCTCGCCTCCTCCCCCAACCGCGTTTTCACCCGCAACCAGCTGCTCGACGAGGTGTGGGGCTTTGATTATTTCGGCGATTCCCGCACCGTGGACGTCCACATCAAGCGTCTGCGCGAAAAGCTGGAGGGAGTTTCGGATAAGTGGTCGCTCAAAACGGTCTGGGGCGTCGGGTACAAGTTCGAGTCGGTCGAATAAGCGATGCACAGAACGTATTTCCGGACCTTCACCACGACCGCGGCGATGGTCCTTGTGAGCTTTCTTCTCATCGGCGCAGCCTTCGGCTTTGCGAGCCGTCAGGTGTTCGTGTCCGAAGCGCGCGAGAGCATGATGACGAACTCACGCGAAATATCGCGCATGGCGGTCGCTTATGCCGCCGAGGGCGATCTGCGCTCGCTCGAGCTGCGCATGACGCTCAGCACCATCGGCGCGAGCACGAATCAGCACATTTTCATCGTCAATCCCTCCGGATATATCATCACCTGCTCGGACTCCGCCGTTTTCTGCGAGCACATCGGAAAGCGTCTGGATGAGAGCGTAACGGCGATCCTGCCGCAGTCCGGCACGGTCGCGTCGCTCGGCACGCTGGGCGGGTTTTACGCGAGCGAGCATTATACCGTCATTTCCGCGCTCACCGATGACGGCGCGCTGCTCGGCCATCTGTTCGTTTCCAAGGACACGGTAACCGCGCTCTCCATCTGGGAGACGATCCTGCCGCTGTTCTTCTTTATCAGTCTCATCGTACTCTGTCTCGCACTCATTTTCAGCTACGCGAGCTCCAAGTACTTCGCCAAGCCCCTGCGCGACATGGCGGACGCGGCGCGGCGCTTCGGCCGCGGCGAGCTGAACGTCCGTGTGGAGCCGACCGACAGCACCGACGAGATCGGCGAGCTGACGGAGGCCTTTAACTCCATGGCAGACTCGCTCGAGCAGTCGGAGACGAAGCGGCGCGAGTTTATCGCGAACGTATCACACGAGCTCAAAACGCCGATGACGACGATCTCCGGCTTTGCCGACGGCATTCTCGACGGGACGATCCCGCCGGAGTCGGAAAAGAAATATCTTCAGATCATCTCCTCGGAGACGAAACGGTTGGCCCGGCTCGTGCGCAGCATGCTGGAGCTTTCGCGCCTGCAGGCAAAGGACCGCGCAACGCTCCTCAAGAACAGCTTTGATATTTCCGAGCAGCTCCGGCTCACGCTCATCACATTTGCCGATAAGATCGATCAGAAGCATCTGGAGGTAGTGTTCAACGTTCCTGAGGAGGCGATCAAAGTTCTCGGCGATGTGGACGCCATCACGCAGGTCATCTACAATCTGCTGGATAACGCCATCAAATTCTCCCGCGAAAATTCACCGCTCACCATTTCGCTATGGAAGGACAGCAAGAAGGCCTATGTCTCCATCCGGAACTGCGGCAGCACCATTCCGGAGGCGGAGATCCCGCTCCTCTTTGATCGCTTCCACAAGTCCGACCGCAGCCGCAGCCAGGACCGCGACGGCGTCGGTCTCGGGCTTTATATCGTCAAAACCATTTTGAACAACCACGGCGAGGACATCGCCGTGACAAGCCGCCAGGGTGTGACCGACTTTGTGTTCACGCTCGCGCTCAAACCGTAAAAGGCGGAAAGGAGTTTTATGGAAAATCAGGAATCTATGTGGTATGCCCCCTCTGGCGACACGCCGCAGGCATCCCCGCCGGTCCTCGTCCCTCCGGCGAAGCCAAAGAAAAGAATGCCCGCGTGGGGCATTGCGCTGATCCTTGTCGCAGTGGCGGTGCTCATCATCGGCTCGTGTCTGCTCTTCCGGAACAGCGCCGCGGCAGACCCCAACCACCCCGGCGCGGCGGGCGATCTGCCGAACGATTATAAATCGTTCTTCGATAATTACTTCACCGCGAACGAGGAAGCGGAAGAATGTACTATCCCGACCGTGCAGACGACCGAGCGCGTGACCGTGACGCTCTCCCCCGCCGGTAAAACGCCTCTTTCCGCACAGGAGGTCTATGAGCGCTGCGTTCCCTCCATCGTTGCGGTGTCGGCCTTTCCGGATGAGACGTCGGAAGACAGCTATTACTGGGGCTCCGGCGTTGTTCTGACGGAGGACGGGTATATTCTCACGAATTCGCACGTTGTGGAGGGCACCTGCCGCGCGCGCATCACGCTCTGGGACGATACGGAGTATGATGCTCTGCTCGTCGGCTACGACCACCGTACCGATATCGCCGTTTTGAAGATCGATGCACACGGTCTCACGCCAGCGGAGTTCACTTCGACCGACTCTCTGCTCGTCGGCGATGCGGTATACGCCATCGGCAACCCGCTCGGCAAGGAATTCCGCAGCACGATGACAGAGGGCATCATCTCCGGCATCAACCGTGACATTTCCCACAACGGTGTGACGAACAGCCTGCTCCAGACCTCCGCGCCGATCAACGAGGGCAACTCCGGCGGCGCGCTCGTCAACGTTTACGGGCAGGTCGTCGGCGTCACCAATATGAAAATGAGCAGCCAGTATATTGGCTCAGTGTCCATTGAGGGCGTGGCGTTCGCCATCCCGTCGAGTACCGTGAAGGCCATTGCGGACAGTCTGCTTGAATCCGGCGAGGTACGCGGACGCCCGGCGCTCGGGCTCACCGTCGGCAAGATACCGCAGGCGGCGATGGAGGAATACGATCTCCCCGCCGGCCTTTACGTGAGCGCTGTTTCCGAAGGCTCGGACTGCGCCGCCAAGGGCATTGTGACCGGCGACGTGCTTCTTGCCGCGAACGGCGTGGAGCTTACCGTCAACGAGGATCTTACCGGTATTATCGCCCCGCTCCGCGTCGGCGACGAGCTTACGCTCACCGTGTGGCACGAGGGCGAGACACGGGACATTACCGTGAAGCTCGTGGACGTGAACGATGTTTACTGATATAGAAAGGGATATAACCATGAACGAAAAGATCATTGAAAACTTTCTTTCTCTCTGCGCCATCCCGCATAAGTCCCATCATGAGGAGAAGATCAGCCGGTTTCTCTACGACTGGGCCGTGAAAAAGGGTCTCGCCGCCGTGCGCGACGAGGAAGGCAACGTCATCATTGATAAGGCCGGTTCCGCCGGGCACGAGGACGCGCCGCGCACCATTCTGCAGGCGCACATGGATATGGTCGTCGTCTGGGAGGACGGCATGGACTTTGATCCGCTCAACGATACCATCACCGTTATCAACGACGGCAAAACGCTCAAGGCCAAGGGCACATCCCTCGGCGGCGACGACGGCGCGGGCGTCGCGCTTGCCATGTCCATTCTCGAGGATGAGACCGCCGTGCACGGCCCGATCCGCGCGATCTTCACCGTGGACGAGGAAGACGGCATGTCCGGCGCGGACCATCTCGATCCGAAGCACCTCGACGCCAAATATCTCATCAATCTCGACTGGGAGGAGTTCGGCTCGCTCTGCAACTCGAGCGCGGGCAGCGATATGTACCGCATGCACCGCGCCGCCGAGTGGGAAGCCGCTTCCGGCAACGCGTATAAGATTGCCGTTTCCGGTCTCGTCGGCGGTCACTCCGGCGCTTCCATCCATCTGAAGCTCGCCAACGCCATCCGCATTGCCGCGCGCACGGCGAAAACCGCGCTCGACATGTGCCCCGGCGCACGTCTTGCCGCTTTCCGCGGCGGCAGCGCCCACAATGCCATCCCCGCTTCCTGCACCGCCGTGATCACCGTGCCGGAAAAGGACGCCGAAAAGGTTCTCGAAGCGCTCAACACCCATGCGCTTACCGAGGCGGTCGCCTGCGCTGCGACCGATCCGGAGGCGAAGGTCGCCGTAACCGCTGCCGAGCTCCCCGAAAAAGCGCTCACGGGCGAGCTTTCGCGCGGCTATCTCGCGCTGCTCACCGAGGTGTTCGACGGTGTGCACACCATGTCGCCGTCCATCCCGTCGCTCGTGGAGAGCTCGGCGAACACCGGCCTTGCCGCCGTCGGCGAGGACGAAGTCGAATTCACCGTCCATCAGCGCAGCAGCGAACCCGCCATCACCGCGGAAATGAAGAAGGAATACGAGCGTCAGGCATCCGAGCACGGCTTTACGATGACGCTGCTCAGCTCCTCCCCCGCGTGGCCGCTCAAGCCCGGCAGCGAGCTTGTCGGCATCTGCGAGCGCATTTTCAAGGAGCAGAACGGACACGATATGTCCGTAGAACCGGTGCACGCCGGTCTGGAGTGCGGCAGCTTCTCTTCCGCCAATCCCGCGCTCGACATCATCTCCATCGGCCCCGACATTCTGGACATTCATTCCCCGCGCGAAACGCTCGTGCTGGATACCGTGTATGGCTGCGATACGCTCATCCGCGCCATTTTGAAGGAGATCGCTGACAAGAAGGCATGAAGACCTACGACGCCGGAAAATTTGATATTGCCGTCATCGGTGCCGGACACGCGGGCATCGAGGCCGCGCTCGCCGCGGCCCGGCTCGGTCTGCGCACCGTGTGCTTCACGGTGAATCTCGACAGTGTCGGCAACATGCCGTGCAACCCCGCCATCGGCGGCACGGGCAAGGGGCACCTTGTCCGTGAGCTCGACGCGCTCGGCGGCGAGATGGGCAAAGCAGCGGACGCCGCGGGCATCCAGTTCCGGATGCTCAACCGCGGCAAAGGCCCCGCCGTCTACTCTCTGCGCGTGCAGGCCGACCGGCGGCGCTATCAGGAGATCATGAAGGAGACGCTGGAGACGCAGGAAAATCTCGTGCTGCATCAGGCGGAGATCGTCTCCATCGGCCTTACAGACGGCCATGTTTCCTCCGTCACTACGCACACGGGCGCCGTATACGCGGTACGCGCTGTTGTCATCGCTACGGGGACATATCTCGGCGGGCGGACAATCGTCGGCGACGTGGTACGCACCTCCGGCCCGGACGGGCTCGCCGCGGCGACGGAGCTCACGAAGTGCCTCGCCGATATGGGTCTTCGTCTCCGCCGCTTCAAGACCGGCACGCCGCCGCGCGTGAACGCGCGCAGCGTCCGCTTTGACGAAATGCAGCTCCAGCCCGGCGATGAGGAGATCGAGCCGTTTTCCTATTCCACCGACGCTGCGGCGCTGCAAAACCGCGCTGTGTGCTGGCTTACCTATACCAATCCGCGCACGCACGGGATCATCCGCGCCAATCTTGACCGCAGTCCGCTCTTCAACGGCACCATTGAAAGCACCGGCCCGCGCTACTGCCCCTCGATTGAGACGAAGATCGTCACGTTTCCGGATAAGGAACGCCACCAGCTCTTCATTGAGCCGATGGGTCTGCATACGCAGGAGCTGTACATTCAGGGTCTGTCTTCCTCTCTGCCGGAGGACGTGCAGATCGATGTTGTCCGCTCCATTCCGGGACTGGAAAACGCCGAGATGCAGCGCTGCGCCTATGCCATCGAGTACGACTGCGTCGATCCCACGGAGCTGCGCGCCACACTCGAGAGCAAAAAGATCCCCGGTCTGTACGGTGCGGGGCAGTTCAACGGCTCGTCCGGCTACGAGGAAGCCGCCGTTCAGGGATTCGTCGCGGGCGTGAACGCCGCGCTCAAGATCCGCGGCGAGGAGCCTTTGATCCTGCGCCGTTCGGACGGCTACATCGGCACGCTCATCGACGATCTCGTCACCAAGGGCACCGAAGAGCCGTACCGTATTATGACGTCGCGCAGCGAATACCGTCTGCTCCACCGACAGGATAACGCCGACGAGCGGCTGACGCACATCGGCCACCGCATCGGACTCATTTCCGACGAGCGGCTCGCCGCCGTGCAGGACAAATACGCCGCCGTCGCAAAGGAGCGGCAGCGGCTCGAACATACGCATCTCGCCCCCGGCGAGGCGATCAACGCGCTGCTGCGCGAAAAAGGCACGGCGGAGATCGTTTCCGGCGCGTCGCTTGCCGATCTTCTGCGCCGCCCGCAGATCGAATACGCCGATCTTCTCCCGTTTGACCCGGAGCGCCCGGCGCTGCCGCGCGCCGTCGGCGAGGAGGTCTCCATCACGCTCAAATACGAGGGCTATATCCGCCGCCAGCTCAAGCAGGTGGAGGATTTTCGGCGCATGGAGGATCGTCCCCTCCCCGAGGATATCGACTATGCCGCCGTGCCGGGGCTCCGCACCGAGGCGCGGCAGAAGCTCGTTGCCATACGCCCCGTGAGCTTCGGGCAGGCATCGCGCATTTCCGGCGTGTCTCCGGCGGATATGACCGCGCTTATGATCTACACCGAGAGCGGAAAGGAGCGACGGCATGGATAAGGTTGTTCTCGGTCTCTCCGGCGGCGTGGATTCCGCCGTGGCCGCGCATCTGCTGCGCGAATCGGGGCTGGAGGTTCACGGGCTGTATCTCGATAACGGTCTTCCCGGCGCGGACGCCGCGCGTGAGGCCGCCGCTTCCCTCTCCGTTCCGCTCACGGTCTGCGACAGCCGCGAGGCGATGGAGAAATACGTCTGCGCCCCGTTTGCCGAGGCGTATCTCCGCGGCGAAACGCCGAACCCCTGCATTCTCTGCAACCCGGCGGTCAAGTTCCGCGCTCTGCTCGACGAGGCGCGGCGCATCGGGGCAAAGTACATTGCCACCGGGCATTATGCCAGAGCGGAGAACGGCAACATTTACCGCGGGCAGCCGGAAAATGACCAGAGCTACATGCTCTGCCGTCTGACGCCGGACGAAGTGAGCGCCCTTTTGCTGCCGCTTGCGCCATATAAAAAGACAGAGGTGCGCGCACTGGCCGAAGAGCTCGGCCTACCGGTCGCACACAAGCCGGACAGCATGGATATCTGCTTCATCCCGGACGACGATTATGCCGCCTGGATCGAACGCCGCGGCATCACGCCCCCGCCGGGGGATTTTGTTCTGGACGGGAAAGCCGTCGGCAAGCACCGCGGCATCCACCACTATACCGTCGGCCAGCGCCGTCATTTCGGCGTCGGTTTTGGGAAACGCGTATACGTTTCCGATATCTGCCCGGAGACGAACGAAGTCCGTCTTTCCTCTGACGACGCCGTCGTATGGCGCAAGAGCTTCCGTGTGCGCGACGTAAACTGGCTCGTTTCGCCCAAGGGCGAGATCGTATGCGGCGTTCGCATTCGCCATTCGCGCCGCGAGCTGCCCATCGGGAGGGTGACGCCGGACGAAGACGGCGCGATCGTCCGCTTCCCCGAGCCGGTACGTGCCCCCACCCCCGGTCAGACCGCCGCCTTTTACGACGGCGACCGTCTCCTTGGCGGCGGATTTATCACAAAGTAGCAAAAGGGAGGGCTTTTCGCCTTCTCTTTTTGTTTTTTCTGCGCATTTACTTTAGCGTGGTAGCGTGCTAATATACTACCATAATAAATCAAGCACAGGAGAGACCTATCATGAAAAAGATTCTTACCATCGCACTTACCCTTTGTCTGCTCGTAACGGCGCTGGCCGGCTGCGGCAGCAGCGCCCCCGCCGCTCCCGATCCGACCGCCGCCCCCACGGAAGCTCCGGCGGAAGCCACGGCAGAACCCGCCGCCGAGGGCGGCAAACTGATCGTCGGCTTTGATGCCGAGTTCCCCCCGTTCGGCTACATTGCCGAGGACGGCAGCTACGACGGCTTTGATCTTGCGCTCGCGCAGGAGGTCTGCGCGCGGCTCGGCTGGGAATATGAGGCTGTGGCGATCGACTGGGCGTCGAAGGACGCCGAGCTCAAGGCCGGAAACATCAACTGCATCTGGAACGGCTTCACCTGCACCGGCCGCGAGGAAGAGTACACCTGGTCGGACCCCTACATCGATAACAGCATCGTCGCCATCGTCCGCGCCGACTCCGGCATTGAGTCCCTCGCCGATCTTGCTGGAAAGACCGTTATGGTACAGTCCGCTTCCTCCGGCCTGGACGCGCTCACTGCGAACGAAGAGCTGACCGCCTCCTTCGGCGAGCTCGTGCAGCTGCCCGACTATAACACCGGCTTCCTGGAGCTGCGGCAGGGCACGGTAGACGCCGTTATCGTGGACGTTGGCGTCGGCAACTACCAGATCGCCAACACCGAGGGCGACTACGTTATCCTCTCCGAGCCCGTCTCCGTGGAGCAGTACGCCGTTGGCTTCTATCTCGGCAACGAGACGCTGCGCGACACCGTGAACGACCAGCTTCTCGCCATGGCGCAGGACGGCACGATGATGAGCATCGCCGAAAAGTATGTTGACAAGGGACTTTCTCTCGACAGTCTCTGCCTCTGCAAGTGATACTTCCCGCGAAATGATATCCCCGCGCGGAGACGCTTTCGCGTCTCCGCGCCAACCTGTCTACGGAAAGGATCGATCCGATGAGCATTCAAACCATGCTGGTCTCTCTCTCCCAGGCGTTCCTCACAACGCTCGCCATATTCTTCCTCACGCTTCTCGGCTCGCTGCCGCTCGGTCTCGTCGTTTACTTTGCGCGCAAAAGCCGCTTTTCGCCGCTCCGTTGGCTCACGAAGGTGTATATCGCCATCATGCGCGGCACGCCGCTCATGCTGCAGGTCATGGTCGTGTACTATGGGCCGAGTCTTCTTCTCGGCATGACGCTGCCGCGGAACTGGCGCTTTGCCGCCGTGATCGTCGCGTTCGTCATCAACTATGCCGCGTATTTCGCCGAGATCTACCGCGGCGGCATTGAATCGATCAGCGCCGGACAGTATGAAGCGGCGCAGGTGCTCGGCTACCGAAAGGGGCAGACGTTCTTCCGCATCATCCTTCCACAGATGGTAAAGCGCGTGCTGCCGAGCGTCACGAACGAGGTCATTACCCTTGTAAAGGACACGTCTCTCGCCTCCGTCATCGGCACGGTAGAGATGTTCACGCGTGCCAAGCAGATCGCCGTTGCGCCAAATTCGCCGGGCATGCTGGCGTTTGCCGCAGCCGCGGTGTTTTATTTCGTATTCAACAGCCTTGTCGCCTTCGCCATGGAGCGGATCGAAAAGGCGTTCGCCTACTACCGCTGAAGGAGGGCCGGACATGAACACATTGGAACTGCGCCACATCCGCAAAAGCTTTGACGGGCAGGGCGTTCTCGAAGACATCTCCCTTTCTGTCCCGGCGGGGAGCGTTACGGCGATCATCGGGCCGTCCGGCAGCGGCAAATCCACGCTGCTCCGATGCGCAACGCTGCTCGAGACCGCCGACGGCGGCGACATCATTTATGAAGGAAAATATGCCGCGAAGGACGGCGTTTACGCGCCGAAAGCCGAGCTGCACGCCATCCGCCGCTATTTCGGTCTCGTATTCCAGAGCTATAACCTTTTCCCCCACTTCACGCTTTTGAAAAACGTGATGGACGCGCCCGTGCAGGTGCAGAAGCGCCCCGTCGCCGAGGTACGCGAGGAAGCCATGGCGCTGCTCGGGAAAATGGGTCTTGCCGATCGCGCCGACGCCTACCCCTGCCAGCTTTCCGGCGGGCAGCAGCAGCGCGCGGCGATCGCGCGCGCGCTTTGCATGAAGCCGGAGCTGCTGTTCTTTGACGAGCCGACGAGCGCGCTTGACCCGGAGCTGACCGGCGAGGTGCTGCGCGTTATCCGCTCGCTCGCCGAAGAAAAGATGACGATGGTGATCGTCACGCACGAAATGCAGTTTGCCCGCATGGTCGCCGACCGCGTCGTATTCATGGACGGGGGCTGCATCGTGGAGGAGGGCACACCCGAACAGGTCATCGACGCGCCGCAGCAGGAGCGCACGCGCGCCTTTCTGCGCCGGTTGGAACGGTAATTTCCTCCGGGGCTTGATTTTCTCACCGGAATCCGCTATCATAAAATCCGCCTTTACATAATCCATGTAAAACGGCGGATTTTTTTGTTGGGAAGGGTCGAACTTATGAAGAAGCTGCGGAGATTTCTGGCGTTCGTGCTGTGCGCGGCGCTGTGCTTTCTGCTTTTGACGGGTTGCGGTTCGCGCGACACCATCCGGTTTAAAATGATCGCGGAGCTCAATCAGGAGGAATTCTGCGTCGCCTTCCGCAAGGGCGACCCGCTCTGCGATATATTCACCGCCGCGCTCAAGGAGCTCTCCGCCGACGGACAGATCTCCCGGCTGAGCGCGCAGTATCTCGGCACGGACTATACCTGCATGGAGGCGCTGCCCGGCGCGCTGCAGCTTCTGGAAACGCAGCCGGAGCCGGGACGTAAGCTGCGTATCGGCGTGCAGGACGGCATTGCTCCGATCTCCTCCTCCCGCGACGACGGCTCCTTCGGCGGGCTGATCCCGGATCTTGCGCAGCTCGTGGCGGAAAAGCTCGGGTGGACGTTTGAGTATATGGTCATCAACAGCGACAACGTCGCCGCCGAGCTCGGCAGCGGCAATATCGACTGCGCGTGGATGGCGGCATCCTTTTCCGGCAGCTCAAGCTCCGTCTCCCTCTCCCCCGGCTGGCTTCGCAACACGCATGAGCTCGTTGTGCGCAGCGACAGCCGCTATACGCGCAAAAACAGTCTCAAGGGCAAGGTGATCGGCATCACCGACGCCACCGCGCTCGCCGCGCTCAAGGAAAGCGGAATGGACGCGAAAGTCGGCTCGGTCTGGTACTACGACGATCTTTCCGCCTGCTTTGCGGCGCTCGCCGCCGGAGACTGCGACGCCGTGGTGATCGACGGCATCGTGTCCGGGTATTATATGTAACTTCGTTTTATAGTGAAAGCGCTCTGCACGGTGCAGAGCGCTTTTTCATACTATGAAATGAGGCGCCCCTCAAAGCCGCAGGCAGAAAGCGGGTAATCCATGAAACGCTGCTGGAAGGACTGGCTGCGAAAGGCGGGCATCCGTGCGCTGAGGACCGTGGCGCAGACGGCTCTCGCCGCTATCGGCACATCTGCTGTGATCTCGGAGATCAACTGGCTGATGGTCGGCAGCACATCGCTGCTCGCCGGTGTGCTCTCGCTGCTCACATCCCTTGCCGGGATCCCGGAGGAATGCCCGGAGGAGAGCGAAGCGACGAAGCCGCCGGAAAGTTAAGCCAAACAGACAAAAGCCCCGCCGGGACCCGGCGGGGGTTTTGTCTGTTTCCGCGATCAGGCGTACTGATCGACGACCTTGGCGGCGCTGTCGCTGTCGGCGCAGACAACGGCGATGACATAGTTTCCGATCGTCTTTACCGGCGCGTTTTCGAGCGACATGGCAGCGGCGGGGCCGTAGCTCTTATAGGCTTCGATCCGGTCGGCGACGAACGTCTGGAGCGCGGTGAGCAGGCGCTGCGCGGCGGCGGCGTCCACGGCCTCAAAGCAGACGATCTGCTCGGCAGTCGCCGCCGTGCCGCAGTAGACGAGTGCGCTCTTATAGTCGGCGCTGTCCACGCCGTAGTACTGGGGGATCACGGCGTCATCCAGCTGGCTGAGGCTGTCGGTAAAGTTGGCGTTCGCGAGCACGTCGTCCACGAACGCGCGCGGCTCCATCGTCTTTTTCGAGCCGCCGCAGCCGGTGAGCACGGCGAAAAGGCAGCAGAGCGCGAGCAGGAGAGAAATGGTCTTTTTCATAAATTTACCTCGTTTCTTATTCGGTGAGAAGGCCCTCGTCCACATAGT
>OLYM01000852.1_pt1 | contig 12179 bp, 10 predicted proteins | sample 1673691 | NCBI WGS metagenome assembly OLYM01 (sample SAMEA103958123, study PRJEB25191) | human gut metagenome | reverse complement strand
GTTATTTGCAAAGAAAAAGGAAAAAATTTGCGCGGGGTTGTGGGTATTGCGAAAAAGCGGGGCATAGGCTATAATGTAAAAGGATAATTGCCACCAAATTTACACGCCGCCGGCTCACCTCGGCGGGATTGTGAGGGAAGATATGGAAAAAATCAGACGCAACCCGGCCAAGCTCAGCCAGCTGGTGAAGGAATTCGATCTGGAGATCCTCTATCAGGCCACGAGCTATGAGGAGCAGACGCTTTCAATCTCGGACGTGAACCGCCCCGCGCTTCAGCTTGCCGGATTTTATAATTACTTTGACCCCAAGCGTTTGCAGATAATCGGCAGGGTCGAGAGCACATATCTTGAACTCAAGACCGAGGCCGAGCGCCGCCAGAGCTTTGAGGAGCTCATGAAATACAACATTTCGGCGCTTGTTCTGTGCCACGGCGCAGCGGCGTTTCCCGAATGTCTTGAGATGGCGGAAAAGTACGACTGCAATGTGTTTACAACAAGCCAGGACACCTCCGACTTCATGGCCAATGTCATAAGCTCGCTCCACACGCACCTTGCGCCCCGCACGACGGTACACGGCGTGCTCGTCGAGGTTCACGGCGAGGGCGTGCTGCTGACCGGCGATTCGGGCATCGGCAAGAGCGAGACGGCGCTTGAGCTGATAAAGCGCGGCCACAGGCTCATCGCCGACGATGCGGTGGATATCCGCCGTGTCGGCAAGGACAGCCTGACAGGCTCTGCGCCCGAGCTTATCCGCTATTACATGGAGCTAAGGGGCATCGGCGTTGTGGATGTGCGCCATCTGTACGGCGTGGGCTCCGTCAAGCCCGAATCGGCGATAGACCTTGTCGTCAACATGGAGATATGGGACGATCAGAAGGCTTACGACCGTCTGGGGCTCACGAACGAAACGCAGGATATCCTCGGTGTCACCGTGCCGAGCCTCACGATACCCGTCCGACCGGGCAGAAACCTTGCGGTCATCCTGGAGCTTGCCGCAATGAACAACCGTCAGAAGAAGATGGGCTACAATGCGGCCGAGACCCTGGCTGCAAATCACGACTATGCCATTGACGAGGGCGTACTGTAAAGGAGACAGCATGGAAAATTTAGAAAAGGCCCTCAGCGGCATAATTGAAAACATACCCGACCTCGACCTGCGTGAGCACGAGAGTATGCGTTTACACTGCTCGTTCAAGGTCGGCGGCGAGGTCAGAGCGTTCATCGCACCCAAGGACATCTGGGAAATGACGAAGGTGTTTTACTACCTGCACATGAACGAGGTGCTGCCGCTCATCGTCGGAAAGGGCACGAACCTCATAATCCCCGAGGAGGGGCTTGATATCTGCGTCGTTAGCACCGAGAAGCTCACGAAGCTGCGTCTGGGCACAACGGACGACACCATCTACGCCGAAGCGGGCGTATCGCTTGCACGGCTTGCGCAGTTTGCGCAGGCGAACGGACTTGCCGGTCTTGAGTTTGCAAGCGGCATCCCGGGCTCCGTCGGCGGCGGCATTCTGATGAATGCGGGCGCTTACGGCGGCGAGATGAAGGATGTTGTGGAGTCTGTCGTCATGTACTACCTCACCGATCAGGCACTGTGCGAGGTGAAAAACGAGGACTGCGGCTTCGGCTACCGTCAGAGCAGCTTTACGAAGGTCAACTGCGCAATAACCGGCGCCGTGTTCAAGCTTACAAAGGATGAACCCGAGGCGATAGCGGCGAGAATGCATGAGATGAACGAAAAGCGACGCAAAAATCAGCCGCTCGACCTGCCCTCGGCAGGCAGCGCATTCAAGCGCCCCGTGGGCGGCTACGCTGCGGCGCTCATTGACGAGGCCGGCTTAAAGGGCTACACCGTGGGCGGCGCTCAGGTGTCGGAAAAGCACGCAGGCTTCGTTGTGAATAAGGGCGGCGCCAGCTACGACGATATCGTTGCGCTCATGGATCATGTGCGCCGTGAGGTGTACGAAAAATCGGGCATAACGCTCGAGCCGGAGATAAGGATATATCCCAAGGGCGTTGTGCTCATAGACGACTGGAAGAGAAGAAAGCAGATGGCTTTGGACGAGATGCTCAGGCTCGCAAAGGCCAAGGGCGCAAAGCCGGATGGGGAGCAATAAACAGGAGATAACATGGAGTTTCTTATAATTACGGGACTGTCCGGCGGCGGCAAGAGCCAAGCGGCGGATATAATCGAGGATCTGGACTACTATTGCGTGGATAATATGCCCGTTGCGCTCATCCCGAAGTTTGCCGAGCTGTGCGCAGCGACAAAGGGGCGCTACGAAAAGGTCGCCCTTGTCACCGATGTGCGTGAAAAAAACGGCATCAAGGATGTGTTCAACGCATTAAAAAGCCTGCGTGAGATGGATTTCGGCTATAAGATACTCTTCATGGAGGCCGACACGCAGGTCATCGTCAAGCGATACAAGGAGTCACGCAGACCCCACCCGCTGGCGATAAAATCCGGCGGCTCTATCGAGAACGCCATTGAGCGTGAGCGGGAGCAGCTCCAGCCGATAAGGGAGCTTGCCGATTACATCGTAAACACCTCGCACTTGACGCTCGGCCAGCTTCAGAATCAGCTGTACACCTATTTTTCCGATGCACCGAACAGCCGCTCCATCATGGTCAATGTTGTGAGCTTCGGCTTTAAGTACGGTATGCCGCTGGACGCAGACCTCGTGTTCGATGTCCGCTTTCTGCCCAACCCCTATTACATCGAGGATTTGCGCCACCACAGCGGCCTTGATGAGGATGTGCGCAGCTATGTTTTCGGCTTCGAGCAGGCGCAGGTTTTCATGGATAAGCTGACGGATATGATAGAGTACCTGCTGCCGCAGTACATTGAGGAGGGCAAGTACAGCCTTACCATCGCCATCGGCTGCACCGGCGGCCGCCACCGCAGCGTGGCCGTCGCAACGGCGCTGGCAGAGCATTTGAAGGAAATGGGCGTGCCGGTAGTCAGCATCAACCGTGACCTTGCGAGAGGTGGCTGACATGACCTTTTCGCAGCAGGTCAAGGCGGAGCTTTGTGAGCCCCGGGTCGAGCGCAAATGCTGCGCCGTCGCCGAGGCTTACGGCATTTTGCTGTATTGCCACACATTTTCGCCCAAGCTCATCCGCATCATAACTGCAAGCGGCGAGCTTGCGCAGAGGCTGCCGCACCTGTTCAAAAAAGCATTCGGCGTGAGCTTTGACGAGCTTGACGAGGGCAGCGGCAAGCGCAGCTTCAGGATAACGGACGAGAAGAAGATACAAACGATATACGACACCTTCGGCAACGACATAAACACCCCGTCACTGCACATAAACTTCGGCGTTCTGGAGGAGCCGTGCTGCAAGGCATCGTTCATACGAGGCGCATTCTTAGCCGGCGGCAGCGTAACAGATCCCGGCAAGCGCTATCACCTTGAGCTTGCCACAAGCCATTACAGCGTCAGCCGCGAGGCGTATTCCATTTTGCTCGACATGGGCTTTTCGCCCAAGGAGGCCGAGCGCAAGGGCAATCACCTTTTGTATTTCAAAAAAAGCGAGCATATAGAGGATCTTCTGACGACCATCGGCGCATCGACCTGCGCAATGGAGCTCATGTCGGCGAAGATCGAAAAGGATATGAAAAACAGCATCAACCGCAAGGTCAACTGCGACTCGGCAAATGCCGACAAGGTCGTTGCCGCAGCGGCGCAGCAGATGGAGGCGATACGCCGCATAGACAAGCTCTACGGGCTCGATTCGCTGCCGGATAAGCTTCAGGAGGCGGCGCTTCTGCGCTTTGCAAACCCCGAGGCGAGCCTTGCCGATCTTGCAATGCTCAGTTACCCTCCCGTGAGCAAAAGCTGCTTAAGCCACAGGCTCAAAAAGCTTCTTGACTACAAGCCGGAGGGTATAGACTAAAAGGGCGGACGGGATATGTCATTTGTTCACTTACATGTTCATACCGAGTTTTCGCTGCTTGACGGCGCCTGCCGCATAGAGCGGCTTGCAAAGCGCATAAAGCAGCTGGGACAGACCGCCGTTGCGATAACCGACCACGGCGTTATGTACGGCGCAGTCGCGTTTTACAAGGCCTGCCTTGCCGAGGGCATCAAGCCCATCATCGGCTGCGAGGTGTATGTTGCGCCCCGCACCCGCTTTGACAAGGATCACTCCGTTGATGCCGAGTACACGCACCTTATCCTGCTGTGCAAAAACGAGACGGGCTATAAAAACCTCTGCTACCTTGTATCGGCGGCGTTCACCGAGGGCTTTTATATAAAGCCGAGGATAGACTGGGATCTTCTGCACGAGCACGCCGAGGGGCTGGTGTGCCTTTCCGGCTGCGTCGCCGGTGCGATACCCCGCATGCTGTGCGCCGGAAATTACGAGCAGGCGAAAGCCAAGGCGATAGAGCTCAACGAGCTTTTCGGCGAGGGCAATTTCTATCTTGAGATACAAGATCATGACCTTGAGATAGAGAAAAAAGCCGCCGAGGGGCTTTTGCGCCTGCACCGTGAGACCGGCATTCCCCTTGCCGTGACGAACGATGCGCATTATATCGAAAAGGACGACGCTTACTATCAGGATGTCCTCATGTGCATCCAGACCGGCAAGTCCGTCGCAGATCCGGCACGCTTAAAATTTGAAACAAGCGAGTTTTATATAAAGGACGAGGCGCAGATGCGCTCGCTCTTTCCCGAGTACCCCGAGGCCGCCGACAACACCGTGCGCATCGCCCAAATGTGCAATTACGATTTTGAGTTCGGCCACTATAAGCTGCCCCGCTTCAAGCTCCCCGAGGGCGAGACGGATAGCTTTGAGTTCCTTAAAAAGCTCTGCGACCGTGGCTTTGCCGAGCGCTATGCCGCCGACAGAGTTGAGGTGCGCAAGCAGCTCGACTACGAGCTTTCGATGATAAAGCAGATGGGCTTTGTCGACTATTTCCTCATCGTTTCCGACTTCATCGGCTACGCAAAAGGTCAGAAGATACCCGTAGGCCCCGGGCGCGGCAGCGCAGCGGGCAGCGTGGTGTCGTACTGCCTCGGCATCACAGATGTTGACCCCATAAAATACAGCCTGTTCTTTGAGAGGTTTCTGAACCCGGAGCGTGTCAGCATGCCGGATATCGATGTCGATTTCTGCGTGAACCGCCGTGGAGAGGTCATCGACTATGTAAATCGCAAGTACGGCCACGACCATGTGGCGCAGATAGTCACCTTCGGCACGATGGCGGCAAGGGCGGCCATCCGTGATGTGGGCAGAGTTTTGGATGTGAGCTACGCCGACACCGACAATGTCGCAAAAAATGTCCCCATGGCACTCGGCATGACCATAAGCGAGGCGCTTAAAATTTCAAAGCCGCTGCGGGAAATGTACGAAAACGACGAGACCATGCACCGGCTCATCGAGGTCGCCGAGGCCTTAGAGGGAATGCCCCGACACGCCAGTATGCACGCTGCGGGCGTTGTCATAACCGACAAGCCCGTGTACGAGTATGTTCCCCTGTCGAAAAACGACGAATCGGTCGTGTGCCAGTACCAGATGACCACGCTTGAGGAGCTTGGACTTCTCAAGATGGACTTTTTGGGTCTGAGAAACCTCACGGTCCTGGAGGATGCGGCAAAAATGGTGCGTGAGCACGAGCCGGACTTCGAGGTCGACAAGATACCCGAAAACGACCCCGCCGTGTTTGAGATGCTCTCCGCCGGCAGAACCAGCGGTGTGTTCCAGCTTGAAAGCTCAGGCATCACCGCCGTGTGCGTTGGCTTAAAGCCCAAGAGCATTGAAGATATCACCGCCGTCATAGCGCTCTACCGCCCCGGGCCGATGGACAGCATCCCGAGATTTATAGAGTGCTCGAACGACCCAAAGAAGATAAGCTACAAGCACGAGCTGCTGCGCCCGATACTCGATGTCACCTACGGCTGCATCGTCTATCAGGAGCAGGTCATCGAAATTTTCCGCCGCTTGGCGGGCTTCTCGCTCGGTCAGGCGGATATGATCCGCCGTGCAATGAGCAAGAAAAAGCACAAGGTCATCGATGCCGAGCGTGTGGCGTTCGTCCACGGTGACCCCGAGCGGGGCATTGACGGCGCTGTAAAGCGCGGCGTTCCCGAAAATGTCGCAAACAGCATCTATGACGAGATATTAGACTTTGCAAGCTACGCATTTAATAAGGCGCACGCCGTGAGCTACGCCATCGTGTCTTACCGCACGGCGTACATGAAGCGGCGCTACCCGCAGCAGTATATGGCAGCGCTTCTGTCGAGCGTTCTTGACAACAGCCTGAAGATAGCCGAGTATATCGCCGAGTGCAGAGAACTCGGCATCAGGCTCCTGCCGCCGGATGTCAACGAATCGGGGGCTGACTTCTCCGTTGTGGGCAATAACATCCGCTTCGGCATGGTCGCAATAAAAAGTATCGGCCGCGGCTTTGTAAACGAGCTTATCGCCGAGCGCAGCGCAAACGGTCTGTTCAAGGGCTTTGAGGACTTCTGCCGCCGCATGAGCGGTAAGGATCTCAACCGCCGTGCCGTGGAAAATCTCATCCGCTCCGGCGCATTCGACAGCTTCGGCGTCAACCGCCGTGCGCTTTTGCAGGTCGCCCCCGTTCTGATAGACAGCATCCAGCACGAGCAGCGCAATAATATCGACGGGCAGATGAATCTTTTCGGCGAGCCGGACTTTGCCGAGAACGAGTCTGCGCAGGTGAAGATACCCGATGTCACCGAGTTTTCTCGCCAAGAGCTCATGGCCATGGAAAAGGAGACCACGGGTCTGTACCTGAGCGGCCACCCTATGGACGAGTACCGTGACGCCGTGCGAAAGGCCGGCGCAGTCCCCATCGGGGCTATCATGTCGGATTTCGCCTCCGACGAGGGCAGCAAGCGCTTTTCCGACGGTCAGCGTGTCACCGTTGCCGGTGTCGTGCAGTCATCAAAGACCCGCACCACGAGGTCAAATACGCTCATGAGTTATATCGACCTTGAGGACGATACGGGCGCAATGGAGCTTATCGCCTTCCAAAAGGCGCTCGATACGGGCGGCGCTTATGTGCGTGATAACGCCCCGCTCGTCGTGTCCGGCCGCATCTCCGTGCGTGACGAAAAAGAGCCGCAGCTCATGGTCGATGTCATAAAGCCCATCACCGAGATCGGTAAATTGAAGGCCGAAAGCAGCCGCCCTGCGCCGGTCAAAACGCCGGGCGCCGGAGCAAAGCTCTGGGTGAAGTTAGAAAGCGAAAACGACCCCGCCCTGAAGCGCATCGAGCTTATTCTGACCATGTTCCCCGGCACGCAGCAGATGATAATCTACTGCCAAAAGGAGAAAAAGCGCATCGGCGCACAGTGCGTGATACACGAAGCGCTTGTAGACGAGCTTAAAGAAATGCTCGGCGACGAAAATGTCGTGATAAAATAAAAAATCATGCTCACCTGAGCCTGATTTTTTATGTCCATTCGCTATTAATTTCTTCTTCGTATTCGTAAACTATGGCGTTTGCATACGAGGTCGCTTGGCGCTCCTCGCCGATGGGCGTGAGCTTTAGATCGTTGAGCCACTGGTAGTAGTGCGACAGCTCGTGCGCCAGCGTGCGCAGCGTTGCGGCGATGGCTTTGTCCTTGCCCCATTTTTTCGTGAGCTTGTAAAAGTCACCGGCGGCGACCCTGATACACGGCTCTTCGGTGCGGTCGTAAGGTCCCCAAAAGGTTCCCGAGACCAAGTCGCCGTCTTTTGCTTTTATGTACTCGGTCGAGCGGATGTACGCCACGACACGGATGGGGAAGTCAAACTCCCGCCGCACCCAATTTGCAAATTTCAGTATAGCCAGCCGCAGCTCGGGGTCGACACCCTTGTCGAAGCGCAGGCGCAGCCCCTGCCGACACTCAACACCGCTATAAAATTTTCGCCACTTATTAAGCTGCCACAAATGCATGGCAAACCTCCTGCAAGCTAATCCATGTCGGGTACAAATTTCAGCGCATAGTGCGAATTTTCACTGTACCACATTGTGCCGTGAAATGTTTTGTCGTCGGGCAGGTCGGGCTTTTCAAACGGCCAGCACATCGGCGGCATATGGAGCTCAAATTCCTCGCCGTCATCAGTGATGACTGTATAATAGGCATAGCCGCCTGAGCCCCGTGCTCCCGAGGAATGCCCTTTTTCAAAGTCTCCGTGCACGGTGCAGAAGCTATGATTATTTATATCTTTGACTACATCGACAGTTGTTATTGTGACTAAAACTAAAGCGATGACGACGAAAACAATGTCTTTTTTTATATCTTTTCGGCGGGCAGCCATTTTCTTGGTCTTTTTCTTAGCCTTGGCACGCCTGTATGCAATATAGCTGGAAATGAGGAAGCACAATGGCACTACACCGAGCCAAAACCACGGCATAACAAGCGTACCTTTGAGAATACTCACAAACTGCTGTTCCATCGTCCGGTTTACACCTCGTAGAAATTGGCCTGCTCGGTAAGCTGCCGAGCATATGCGTCATAAGCCATGATGATCTGTTCGCCGTGGCTGTCGACTGCCTTGCAAAGCTGTGCAAGCTTTGTGCACTCGTGCGGCTCAAACGGAGCGTTTGCGAGAACGACACATTCGAGCACGGTCGATGAGCTCTCAATGGTGCGCATGACCTCGTAATAGACCTTGCCGTCAAGCGCAAGCTCGCACATCGGCTTGCCGCAAAACGAATACATCGTCAGCCGCCTATTCGTCTGCCTCGTGTACCGCACAAGCTTTAAAGCCGAGGACAAAACATAAGCCATGACAGCGACGAAAAACAGACAAAGACCGATGGGGATATATACCTCGTCATCGGGGTATGAAAGCGAGAAAACGACGGTCGCAGCGACGACCACCGCCGCAAGAAAAGCACAGAATGTGCAGCTCCTTTTCCAGTAAACAGACAGGTAGTTTTTCATCGTCCGACCTCCTTCGCATTTTTCTCTGACACCAATTTACCAGTTTGTGCTCAAATTCGCAAGTGGCAATTGCGGGCGGGATATGGTATAATCGGTGGTACTTTCAGAAAGGATCAGCATATGGACGACATTATTAGAATTCTTGCCGATGAGCTCGGCAAAAAGCCCGAGCACATCGAAAATGTAATAAAGCTCATCGACGAGGGCAACACCATCCCCTTTATCGCACGCTACCGCAAGGAGCTGCACGGTGCGATGGACGACACCTCGCTGCGCACGCTCGAAAAGCGCCTTGCGTATCTGCGTGGCCTTGCCGAGCGGCGGGAGACGGTCAAGACCGCCATTGCCGAGCAGGGCAAGCTCACCGAGGAGCTTAAAAAGGCGATAGACGCCGCAACGACCTTGGTCGAGGTCGAGGACTTGTATGCACCGTTTAAGCAGAAGCGCCGCACGAGGGCGACCATTGCAAAGGAAAAGGGGCTTGAGCCGCTGGCGGATGTTCTCTTTGCCCAGCACCGTGACGGACCCGTGCCCATCGAGGAGGCGGCAAAGTACATTGACCCGGAAAAGGGCGTTGACACCGCCGAGGCAGCCCTCTCGGGTGCGAGCGATATCCTCGCCGAGCGGATAAGCGACGATGCCGCCGTGCGTAAGAGCCTGCGTGCGTTTATAAAGTCAAACGGCTTTATCGAGAGCCGTGCCGCCACGGAGGACGACTCCGTGTACAGCCAGTATTACGAATTTTCGCAGCGCATCGGCAGGATGCAGGGTCACCAGACCCTTGCTGTCAACCGCGGTGAAAAGGAGAAGTTTTTAAAGGTCTCTGTCGTGCTCGACAAGGACGCAGCGCTCGTCGTTCTGCGCCGTGCCGTGTTCAAAGGGCCGAGCCCCTCGTTGGATTTTATAAAAGCCGTGTGCGAGGACGCATACACAAGGCTCATTTTCCCGTCGCTGGAGCGTGAAATTCGCTCCGAGCTTACCGACACCGCCGCCGAGGGCGCTATCGGCCAGTTTGCGCTGAACCTGCGTCCGCTGCTCATGCAGCCGCCTGTCAAGGGCAAGGTCACCATGGGTCTCGACCCGGGCTACCGCATGGGCTGCAAGGTCGCCGTCGTCGACGCAACCGGCAAGGTGCTCGACACCGCCGTTGTGTACCCAACCTTCAGCGATGCAAAAAAGGAGGAGGCCATCCGCACGCTGTCCCGCCTGATACGCAAGCACAATGTCGTGAATATCGCCATCGGCAACGGCACGGCCTCCCGTGAGACCGAGCAGATGACCGTTGAGCTTATCCGCCGTGAAAAGGAGGCAGGGCATGAGCTCGCCTATATGATCGTTTCCGAGGCCGGAGCGTCGGTGTACTCGGCAAGCGAGCTTGCGGCGGCGGAGTTCCCGCAGTTTGATGTCAACCTGCGCTCTGCCGTGTCGATAGCCCGCAGGCTGCAAGACCCGCTGGCGGAGCTTGTAAAAATCGACCCCAAGGCCATCGGCGTGGGGCAGTATCAGCACGATATGCCGCCCAAGCGGCTCGACGAGGCGCTCAACGCCGTTGTCGAGGACTGCGTCAACAGCGTGGGTGTCGATGTCAACACCGCATCGCCCTCGCTTTTGCAGCGTGTTTCGGGCCTCACGAGCGCCACGGCGAAGAACATCGTCGCCTACCGTGAGGAAAACGGCGCATTCACCTCCCGCAGCCAGATAAAAAAAGTACCCAAGCTCGGACCGAAGGCGTATCAGCAGTGCGCAGGCTTCCTGAGAGTTCCCGAGAGCAAGACGATTCTGGATAACACCGCCGTGCACCCCGAGTCGTATGCCGCTGCCGAGACGCTGCTCACACTTACCGGCCACAGCATGGCCGATGTCAAAAACTCGGCGCTGTCCGATCTTCCCGCAAAGCTCAAGGCCTACGGCGAGGAAGCCGCCGCCGCCGAAGCGGGCATCGGTGTGCCGACCATGCGTGATGTCGTTTCCGAGCTGTTAAAGCCCGGCAGAGATATCCGTGACGATCTGCCCAAGCCCATTTTGCGCACGGATGTCTTAGAGCTTAGCGACCTCAAGCCCGGCATGAAGCTCACCGGCACGGTGCGCAATGTCATCGACTTCGGCGTGTTCGTCGATATCGGCGTGCATCAGGACGGACTCGTGCACATTTCGCAGGTGTGCAACAAGTTTATAAAGCACCCGTCCGAGGTCGTCTCCGTCGGTGATATCGTCGATGTCGTCGTTTTGGATGTCGATGAGAAGAAAAAACGCATCTCCCTGTCGATGAAGCAGGCAAAATGACGGGCGGTCATATTAAACATTCCAAAAAAGCCGTTGAAAAATTAACAATTTGAGCATATACTTGTTCCTGTATGCAAAACACGATAAAATTACAGGAGGTGTTGCTCGTGGATGATACGAAGCTCAGAGCTCTGATAGCATCGGTGCGCTGCGGCAGCTTCAGCAAGGCGGCAGAGCAGTTAGACTACTCCCAGTCGGGACTGACGCACATGATGGATAAGCTTGAGGCCGAGCTTGGCTGTACGCTTTTGGAGCGTGGCTATCAGGGCGTGCGGCTCACGCCGCAGGGCAAGGCGCTGTATTCGAAGATCGAGGATGTCGTTTCCGCATCGAATGCACTGTATGCCGCCGTGGCCGAGATAAATGAGCAGACACCGCAGCAGATAAAGATAGGCGCATTTTCAAGCATATCCCGCACCATTTTGCCCGGCGTGCTCAGCAAATTCAAGCAGACTTACCCGAACATCGCCGTCGATGTCATTGTCGGCGGCCGTGACCTTGACCGCAGACTGTTAAACGGAGAGGTGCAGCTTGCGTTCATGGACGCATACGGCGCACAGGGCTTTGATTGGATACCGCTGTTTTCAAGTCCGCTGGTTGCGGTGCTCCCCAAGGACGACGACCGTGATACGGATAAGCCGGTCGATATCCACGAGCTTTTCGGCGAGACATTTATCTCCTCGCCCGAGCAGTATGTCGAGCTCATTTTTCCGGAGGTCACGAGCCATAAGCGCCTTATGATAGACGCTTCCGACGATGCGACCATAATCTCGATGGTTGCCTCCGGCCTCGGCGTTTCGGTGCTCTCGGAGCTTTCGCTGCGGGGCTACGAGCAGAGCGTCAAGACCGCACCGCTCAAGACTCCGGTCGGTTGCGAGCTGGGCATTGCGACCCGCTCGGTAAAGAGCCTGACACCGGCCGCAAAGTCGTTCGTATCCTTTGCCAAAAAGCTGAAATACTGAAAAATAACCAGGTATGAGTAAAACTTAT
>OLYM01000850.1_pt1 | contig 12183 bp, 8 predicted proteins | sample 1673691 | NCBI WGS metagenome assembly OLYM01 (sample SAMEA103958123, study PRJEB25191) | human gut metagenome | reverse complement strand
GAAGTCGTGCAGACGGACTGCACAAAAAATACGGAAAACACATCATGAATGGGAGGTACACAGAATGTATTACAGCAGCGGTAACTATGAGGCGTTTGCAACGCCGAAAAAACCCGAAGGCATCGAGGGCAAGTCGGCTTACGTCGTCGGCACCGGTCTGGCCGGTCTGGCAGCGGCCTGCTTTTTGATCCGCGATGCGCAGATGCCCGGTGAGCACATCACGCTCTTTGAGCACCTGCCCGTAGCCGGCGGCTCCTGCGACGGCATCTATGATGCGACCAAGGGTTTCATCATGCGCGGCGGCCGTGAGATGGATAACCACTTCGAGTGCATGTGGGATCTGTTCAAGTCCATCCCGTCGATCGTGAACCCGGGCGAGACGATCTTCTCCGAGTACTACTACCTCAACAAGGAAGACCCGAACTTCTCCCTGTGCCGCGTCACCGAGAAACAGGGCCAGGACGCCCACACCGACCGTAAGTACGGCCTGACGCCCGGCGCCGCCACGCAGCTGCTCAAGCTGTTCATGGCGACCAACAAGTCCCTCGAGGACAAGAAGATCGATGACGTGTTTGACGATGAGTTCTACGCCACAAACTTCTGGACCTACTGGCAGACCATGTTCGCGTTCGAGAAGTGGCACAGCGCCCTCGAGATGAAGCTCTACCTGCAGCGCTACATCCACCACATCGACGGTCTGCCCGACCTGAGCGCGCTGCGTTTCACCCGCTACAACCAGTATGAGTCGATGATCCTCCCGATGTGCAAATACATCACCGACCACGGCGGAAAGGTGCTCTTCGACACCACGGTCACGAACATCGTCTGCGACTGCACCGAGGACAAGAAGGTCGCCAAGAAGATCGAGTACACCCAGGGCGGTGTGGAAAAGGTCATCGAGCTGACCGAGAACGATCTCGTCATCTGCACCAACGGCTGCCAGGGCGACGCGTCCGCTTACGGCGACAACACCCACGCGCCGGTCGTGAAGGTCAAGAACGGCGAAGGCCCGTCCGTCGAGATGTGGAAGAAGCTCGCCGCGCAGGATCCGGCGTTCGGCCATCCCGAGAAGTTCTTCAAGGACATCAAGGAGACCAGCTGGGAGTCCTGGACGGTCGACACGGCCAACAAGCAGATCCTCGATGCGATCCAGAAGATCTGCAAGCGCGACCCGCTCTCCGGCAAGGTCGTCACCGGCGGCATCGTCACCTGCCGCGACTCGAGCTGGCTCATCAGCTGGACCATCAACCGTCAGGGTCAGTTCCAGGAGCAGCCGAAGGATCACTGCCTGATCTGGGTCTACGGCCTCAACTGCTGGGACGACAAGGGCGACTTCATCAAGAAGAACATGTGCGACTGCACCGGCATCGAGCTGGCAGCAGAGTGGCTGTACCACATCGGCATCCCCGAGGATCAGATCATGGATCTGGCCACGAACGAATGCAACACCACGCCGTGCATGATGCCTTACGTCACCACGTTCTTTGAGCCCAGAGCCGAAGGCGACCGCCCGAAGGTCGTGCCCGACGGTTCGGTCAACCTCGCGTTCGTCGGCCAGTTCGCCGATACCCCGCGCGACACCGTGTTCACCACCGAGTACTCCATCCGCACCGCGATGGAAGCGGTCTATACGCTCTGCAACGTCGACCGCGGCGTGCCCGAGGTCTGGGGCAGCGTGTATGATATCCGCGACCTGCTCTACGCCACCAGCAAGCTGCTCGACGGCAAGAAGCCGCTGGAGTTCCTGCTCCCGTCGGTGCTGCCGCTGCTTGACCTCGTCAAGGAGCCGCTGGTCAACAACGTCGTGGTGGATCTGCTCAAGAAGTATAACATCGTCTGACGTACCACCCGTTAGATGTCGCATCCCCCTTTGCCCCGGCAGCCTCGGCTGCCGGGGCATCTTGCGTAGCAGGTGTGCGGCTGCAGTGTGCCGCGGCTGAGCAGCGGGGGAGCTCGAGGGGGCAAGACCCGCTTCGAATGAGATCACAGGAAAGCTCGATTGATCGGGCTTTCCCCGGCAGCGAAAGCTGCCGGGGCATCTTGCGCAGTGGGGTGTGTGGCTGCAGTGTGCGGCGACTGAGCAGCGGGGGAGCCCGAGGGTGCAAGGCATGGCAGAAAAAATCCGGCACCGCGAACAGCGGCGCCGCCTTTCGGACCTTTATTCTTCTACGACCGGGAATGTGACCCGAATTTCAAAACCTGCGCCCCGGTCGGACGCGGCGCTGAGCGTGAGCCCGAGCTCCTTTGCGATCTCGCGTGCGAGATAGAGGCCCATGCCGGTGGCCTTGCTCTTTTCGTGGCCGGAGTCACCGGTGAAGCCCTTTTCAAACACATATGGCAGGTCGCACGCGTGCACGCCCGGCCCGTTGTCACGGACGGTGAGGACGGTCTCGGCCGTGCTGCACGTGAGCGAAAACGAGAGTACCGGCGCATCGCCCGTGTATTTGACGCTGTTGCTCACGAGCTGTCCGAGCAGGAAACACAGCCCGCGCCGGTCGGTGAATACGGTCTCGTCCGCAAGCTGCCGCTCGATACGAATGTGCTTTTCCTCCAGCAGCGGGCGGTAATCGTCGAGCACCTCGTCGATGCAGCTGCGCAGCGTCAGGCGCTCGAACCGATAGTCGCGCCGCGCGCCGCGCAGGCGCGCATAGTAGAGCATCTGGTCGATGAACGCCTGCATCCGGTTGCGTGCGTAGTCGAGCTTGAAGCCGACCGCCTCCGGCAGCGTGTCGCGCCGGTTGTCGAGCACGAGCGTCAGCAGCGCCAGCGGCGTTTTCACTTCGTGCGCCCAGAGCTCCACGTAGTCCTCATAGTCGTCCATCTGCGTCTGCAATTGTGCGATGGTCTGCTGCTGCGCGCGCAGCGTTTCGCCGAGCAGGTGTGCACTCTGCGCCTCGCACGGGGAGAGCAGACGGCACAGCGCCTGTTCGTGTGCCGCGTCCGGTGTGGCCAGAAAGGCCGTGAAGGCTTGCTCCCGCCGTTTTGCCCGCGCGCAGAGCACAGCGCACACACCGGCGAACAGAAACACCGTCGCCAGCACGATCACGGCCGCCATGGCGGCGAAGGCCCGCGCGTCCGCCAGCCAGAGCAGCAGTGCGGCGAGCGCGTCTACCCCCAGCAGCAGCCCCAGCCACGGTAGATACTGCCGCAGATAGCTTCCGTTATGCTTCATGCGCCACCTCCAGCCGGTAGCCGACGCCGCGCACGGACACGAGCTGCTGGCGCATGCCGAGGGACGCCATCGTCTTTTTCAGCCGCGTGAGGTTGACCTGCAGCGCGTTTTCGTCGATGAACTCCGTCGTACCCCAGAGCGCGCGGCTCAGGTCGTCCTTTGTGACGGTCTGCCCGCCGTGCGTCAGCAGCGCCTCGAGCAGCTTGCCCTGATTCGGCGGCAGGACGACGGACTGATTGTGGATAAAGAGCGTGTAGGTCTGCCGGTCGAGCAGGAAATCCGCGCCCTCGAGCAGATTCGGCCGCCCCTCATAGCGCTTGAGGACGTTTCCGATGCGCGCCAGCAGCCGCTCCTTTCGATAGGGCTTGGTGAGATATTCGTCCGCGCCGAGCTCGAGCGCGTGCACCTCGTCACGCAGCTGGTCGCGTGAGGTCAGCACAAGCACCGGCAGGGCGCTGCGCCGCTTGATGTCGCGGCAGATCTGAAAGCCGCTCACCTCCGGCAGATTCAGGTCCAGCAGCACCAGATCGGGGGCGAGCGCGAGCAGCTGCCCGGTCACGTCGGAAAAGTCCGTGATCTCCGTGACGGCGTAGTCTGCGCGGCGCAGCATATCCGCAAGTTCCTCGCGCATGAGCGCCTCATCTTCCACGACGGCGATGTGCTTCATCGCGCCGCCCCCTTTCTGCGTTATTCTTCGCGTTCCGGCGCCATCAGGGTCAGCAGGTATTTGCTGCTGGAGCGCTTGACGGCCGCCATGTAGATCCATTCTACCACACACAGCAGCAAAATCATAGCTCCGGCGGTGATCATCAGATCTGTCATGCCGCGCTGCGCCTGTGCGGTGAGCATACCGGTGAAGAGCGCGCGCACGCCAAACGCGCTGCTGACCGCCGCCACGCCGACCGGCAGGCCGAAGTACCAGTTGATCTGTGCCTTTGCTGCGCGGCAGAGCGTGTCGTGCTCTGCGCCGAGGCGCACGAGCGTCCGGTAGCGGCGCGCGGCCTTCTGCTGGCCCATGAGAAACTGCACGCCGATGACGGTGTTGGCCACGACGAGGAAGATGATGGCGAGATAAATCGTTAGGTAGCTCGCCGCAACGATGTAAAACAGCTCCCGGCCGAGGTTTTGCAGGTAGCTCTCGTATTTCAGGCCGAGCGGGTCGAGCTGCCCGTTCATGTCCGCGATGGCGTTCATGAGGCTCTTGCCCTCCGTCACGGACGGGGCGAGCACAGCGTCGAGGTAGACGTCATAGTCGCCCTGCGTGTAGTGGTCAAACGCCGCGTCCGGCACGATGAGCGCAAACGATATCGTGATCGAGCGGTCGGTCACGACGCTCACCGACTGCACCTGCCCCGTGAGCGTGAACGGCGCACCGTCGATCGTGACGGCAGCACCGTCCGTGATCAGGCGGTCAAGCAGCGCCGTGTTTTCCGCTGATGACACCGCGCTGTCGCAGTAGACGGCGGCCTCATTGTCCGCGAGCGTCAGCTCCGGCTGACCGGCCGCGTCCAGCAGGCGGTTATAGCTGCTGAGCGCGATGAGGTGCGGATAGCTCACGGCCTCGAGCAGATATTGCAGCTGCTGCCGCTCGTCGGAGACGGGCATGGCATCGATGGTGCGCTGCAAGGCGGGGAATTTCACGGTGTTTTGGTAGTCCGTGCTCGTGCGCATGCGGCCGATGCGCATCTCAAAGATGTCGGAAAAAGCGCTGTCGAGCCCGTGCGCCGTCAGCGTTTCGCGCACGGCGTCGGCGCTTTTGCTGTCGGTGGGGAAGGTATAGTCGAGCGTGTGTGCCTCGGCTCTGGAGGAGCGCGCGGTCGCAACGCCCGCGCCGAAGCAGCACAGCGCCGCAAGGATGAGCAGGGAGCTGATCGCCAGCGTCCCCGAGCGGTGGATGACCGTTTCCTCGACCTGGCGGAAGTTAAATACCCGCAGTTTGCCCGCGCGGTCTCCGCGCCGGGCCAGCCGGTCGATGATGACGCGCAGCCCGTAAAACAGCAGCAGTGTGCCCGCCACGCCGAGCGTGAGCGTGCCCGCCATGTAGCGCAGGCCGCTCCACGCGTACCCGCGGATGGCAAACGTATACGCACCGGCGAGCAGCGCGATGCCCAGCACGAGCGCCGCAGCGTAAACGGCGGCAGGGCGCTGCTGCTTTGTACCCTCCGGCGTCTCTGTGAGTAGCGCGCCGATCTCTTCGCGCACGATCTTCCCGCTGAGGATGAGCGAGGCCAGCAGCTTGATCGCAAGAAAGCCCACGGCCGTCCACCCGATGGCGGACAGCGACAGCGCGAAGCGGTGCCCAACGATGCCGAGCCCGACGAGCCGCGCCGTGACGAGGCTGATGACCTCCGAAATGAGCAGCGCTGCCGGCAGACCGATGGCCAGCGCGATGAGGCTCGAGCGCAGATCCTCCGCCAGCAGCATGCCGAAGAGCTTGCGCCGCTGCATGCCCAGCATGAGGTACACGCCGAATTCGTGCCGCCGCCGCGCAAGCTGAAAGCGGTTGGCGTAGTATACGAGAAAGAACAAAATGAACAGCGTCAGCCCGTACAGCACCGGGACGAGCGTCAGCAGCCGGTTCACGGCGTCGCTCTCCATGCGCTGCAGGAACACCATCACATCCTGATGCGACAGGGAGAGGATGATGTAAAACGCGATGATCGAGATGAGCAGGGACGTGAAAAACAGCCCGTTTTCCCGGCGGCTGCGGCGGCTGTTGCGCTTGACAAGTTCAGAGAACATTGGCACTGCCCCCTCCCAGCTGCGCCATCACGGACAGGATGCGCCCGTAGAATGCCTGCTGCGTCTCATCCGGCACGTCGCGCCGCAGCTCGTGGAAGAGTACGCCGTCCTGAATGAAGAGGATGCGCTTGCAGTAGCTTGCGGCGTTGCAGTCGTGCGTGACCATGAGGATGGTCGTGCCGGCGTCCGCGTTCAGGCCGGAGAGCTTTTCCATGAGCGCGCGGGCGTTTTTCGAGTCGAGCGCGCCGGTCGGCTCGTCGGCCAGCACGATCTCGGGGTCGAGGATGAGCGCACGCGCCGCCGCGATGCGCTGCTTTTGCCCTCCGGACATCTGCGCCGGGAACTTGTCGAGCACGTCCGTCACTTCCAGATAGTCTGCAAGCTTTGTCAGCCGCTCGCGGCTCTCGGCCTCGGACACACCGTGCAGCGACAGCGGCAGGAGGATGTTCTCGCGGCCGGTGAGGTTGTCGATGAGCTCAAAGTTCTGAAACAGGTAGCCGATCTCCTTGCCGCGGTAGTCGGCCAGCGCCTTGCCGTGCAGCGTCGTGACGCACTTGCCGTGCAGCGCGACGGCGCCGGCGGTCGGCGCGATGACGGTCGCGATGCAGTTGAGCAGCGTCGATTTGCCCGAGCCGCTGCTGCCCATGATGCCGAGAAACTCGCCCGGCATGACCTGAAACGAGATGCCGTCGAGCGCGCGGGTCAGATTCGGCTCCTTGCCGTAATATTTCTTCAGGGCTGCAATTTCGAGAATGGGTTCCATTGCATGTACCTCCTTTGCTTTCTGCTTCCATGGTACAACACCCGGCGCGCAAAATCCACTTACAGTGCCTGAAAGGTTTTCGCCGTTCGGCTTGACAGCTGCGCGGCGGCACGATATGCTGAAATTGCTGAAATCATACCCCCGCAACTGCCGGTTGACACATTTGACAGTCGCCTTGGTGGTGCGCAACCGGCCGATCTGGTATCCTGTCCTCAGCCGGAAACGGAAAAACAATACGGGAGGAAGCCGCTTATGCTATTGGCAGATAAGATCGTGACCCTGCGCAAGCGCGCCGGCTGGTCGCAGGAGGAGCTGGCGGCACAGCTGGGCGTGTCGCGCCAGTCGGTGTCGAAGTGGGAGGGGGCGCAGTCCGTGCCCGATATGCAGAAGGTCGTGCAGATGAGCCGCCTGTTCGGCGTCACGACCGATTACTTATTAAAAGAAGAGCTCGGCGAGCCGGAACCGGCCCCGGCCGAGCCGGATGCGCCGCTGCGCTGCGTGACCATGGAGCAGGCGGCGGACTATCTGGCGCTGCGGCAGGCGGCCGCGCCGAAGCTCGCGCTGGCGACGCTGCTGTGCGTATTCTCGCCGGCGGCGCTGCTTTTGCTCGCCGCGCTCAGTGACCGGCCGGGTGCTGCCCTCTCGGAAAATGCGGCCGCGGGCATTGGCCTGTGCGTGCTGCTGGTGCTCGTGGCGGTCGCGGCGGCGGTGTTCATCACGTGCGCCGCGCAGGTGAAAGCATATGCCTTTCTGGAGAGCGAACCGTTTGAGACGGCCTACGGCGTGACCGGCGTGGTACGCGAGCGCCGGGCGGCATTCGCACCGCGCCACACGCGCGGAAAGGTCGTGGGCACGGTGCTGTGCATCCTGTCGGCAGTGCCGCTGTTTATCGCCGTCTGCCTGGACGGGCCGGACCTGCTGTATGTCGGGGCGGTCTGCCTGCTGCTCGTGCTGGCGGGTGTTGGCAGCGCGGTGCTTGTCTCCGGCGGCGTGTATTGGGTGGCGATGGACCGTCTGCTCGAAGAGGACGACTATGCCCGGCCGCGCAAGCGGCAGAACGGCGTTGTCGGCGCGGTCAGCGGCATCTACTGGCTCGTGGTCACAGCGGCGTACCTGCTTTGGACATTCGGCCCGTGGTGGGACGCGCAGCCGCAGGACACATGGATCCTCTGGGCGGTCGCGGGGGTGCTCTACGGCGCGGTCATGGCGCTCGTGCGCGGGATCCGAAAATGAAGTGCTTGCAGGGAATAGAAAAAGAAAAGAGCCGCAGGCGGCTGCCTGCGGCATTTGCGATTCTTATTCAGGAATGTTACAGCGTGTTCTCGCCGGTCTCGAGACCGATGACCTCGTCCACCGGCAGCGAGAGGATGATGCCGTGCGCGTCCGTGCGCAGGCCGCAGGCGTCGCTGATGGCGTTCATGACGGCGGCCTTTTTCTCGCGCGGCGTGACGATGACGACGAATTCCTCTTCCTCCTGCATGGAGATGCCGAGCTTGCGGCTGATGCGCTCGGAATTCTGGCGGCGTCCCTTGAGGATCGTGCCGCCCATGGCGCCCGCGCTTCTGGCGGCGTCGATGGCGTCGCTGCTGTAGCCGTTGCTGAGCGCGACCCAGATGGCGGCGTAACCCGCGCCGGTTTGCATATCGGACATTTCGCTACACACCCTTTCTTCGATCTTCTGTTCTATGGTCTCGCGCAGCTGGTCGTTCATGAGCTGGAGCAGCGGCCGCTGCAGCCCCGTGATCGGGATCGTCAGCACGATGCCGCCGCCGCGCTTATGCAGCGGGATGCGCTGCTGCAGTGCGTCAAGCAGGTCGCGCACGAGAAACTTCGGCAGCAGCCCGATCGTGAGCAGGCGGCTGCTGCCGCTCAGCCCGAAGATGTCGAGCATTTCCGACGGCGCCGTGCCGTGTCCCTGACACTGGTAGTAGATCGGGATGCGGAAATTCTGAAACGTCTGCTCGAGCTTGCGGCGGTATTCATGGCTTGTGATGATGAGCACCATGCGCGGTGCGAGTCGGTTTTCGGAATGTATCATATCTCTTCGTCCTCCAGGTCGATGACACCGTCATCAGGCAGCAGGTCAGCTTTGTCCTCCGCCACGGCTTTGGCTCTATGTACGTAAATGACGCCCATGATCTGAATGGCGACCGGCGGCGCGAGCGCGACGAGTGCCACCACGCCGAAAGCGTCCGTGACGACGTTGCCGCCGAGCGCGGTGCACGCGCCCATGGCCAGCGGCAGCAGGAAGGTGGAGGTCATGGGACCGCTCGCCACGCCGCCGGAGTCGAAGGCGATGCCTACGAACACGGACGGGACATAGCGCGCGAGGATGAGCGCGAGCGCGTAACCCGGCACAAGGATCCAATAGATGCTGATGCCGGTCAGCACGCGCACCATCGACAGCATCACCGCGCAGGCCACGCCGATGGACAGCGCCGTGTTCATCATGCTCTGCGACACCGTGCCGCCGGTGACATCCTCGACCTGCTTGTTGAGCACCTGCACGGCGGGCTCTGCCTTGACGATGTAGTAGCCGATGAGCGCGCCGATCGGGATGAGCACCCAGCGGTACGTGTTGTCCGCCAGGCCTGAGCCGAGCAGGTTGCCCACGGGTGTAAAGCCGATGTTCACGCCGGTCAGAAACAGGATCAGACCGATGACGGTGTACAGAAAGCCGACGCCGGTGCGCAGCAGCTGCCGCCGGCGGTAGTGGTGCGTCAGCAGCTGGAACAGCACGCACACCGCTACGATCGGCAGGATGCTCAGCAGCACTTCCTTCGCGTAGTCCGGCAGGCCGATGGCGAACTGCTGCGCCACGTCACGCGTCATGACGACCGGCGCGATCTCCACGGCGGAATAGATCGCATCGCTCGGATGGTAGAAGATGCCGAGCAGCAGCACCATCAGGATCGGCCCGACGCTGCACAGCGCGACCAGACCGAAGCTGTCGTCATCGTGCCCCTGCGCGGCGCGCAGCGCCGACACGCCGACGCCCAGTGCCATGATAAACGGCACGGTGATCGGCCCCGTCGTGACGCCGCCGGCGTCAAACGCGACGGCGAGAAAATCCTTTGGGGAAAACAGCGTCAGCGCAAACAGCAGCGCGTACGCGATCAGCAGACACTTTGCCAGCGACGCGCGATAGAAGATGCGCAGCACGGCCAGCGCCAGAAAGACGCCTACGCCGACGGCGACTGTCCAGATCAGGACGTTGTTGGGGATGGACGCGACCTGATTTGCCAGCACCTGCAGATCCGGCTCTGCGATGGTGATGATCGTACCGAGCGCGAACGACACGAGCACGACCAGAATGACCTTTTCACGTTTTGCCAGCGTCTTGCCGACGCCCTCGCCAAGCGGGGTCATGGACATTTCAGCGCCAAGCTGGAAAAAGCCCATGCCGAAGATCAGCAGCACGGCGCCGGTCAGAAACAGCGCCAGCGTGCCGATCTCCATCGGGACGAGCGTGATGCTCAGCACCAGCACGATCAGCGTGATCGGCAGGACGCTGGAGAGAGATTCCTTAACTTTTTCTTTCAGCTTTTCATTCATACGGTTGCGGTGGTCCTCCTTTCGCGGGGTTCAGGATCGCTGCACGACCGCATTGCAGTCCGTCAGGTGCGGTTGAGAATGGCCATGAACTCCTCGCCGGTAATGGTCTCCTTCTCGTAGAGATACTTGGCCAGCTCGTCGAGCTTGGCGCGGTTTTCCGTGAGGATGCCGACGGCCTTGGCGTGCTCTTTTTTCACGAGCGCGACGACCTGATGGTCGATCCGCGTCTGTGTCTCAGCCGAGCAGGCGAGGGAGGCGTCGCCGCCGAGGTACTGGTTCGTGACCGTCTCGAGCGCGACCATGTCAAACTCCTCGCTCATGCCGTAGCGTGTGATCATGCCGCGGGCGAGCTTCGTCGCCTGCTCGATGTCGTTGGATGCGCCGGTGGAGATGACGCCGAAGCGCACCTCCTCGGCGGCGCGGCCGCCGGTGAGCGTGGCGATCTTGTTTTCCAACTCCTCTTTCGTCATGAGGTAGTGGTTGCCCTCTTCGACCTGCATGGTGTAGCCGAGCGCGCCGGATGTGCGCGGGATGATGGTGATCTTCTGCACGGGGGCGGAGTGCGTCTGCAATGCGGCAACGAGCGCGTGGCCGATCTCGTGGTAGGCGACCGTCCACTTTTCCTTGTCGGTGAGGATGGCGTTCTTCTTCTGATAGCCCGCGATGACGACCTCAATGCTCTCCTCAAGGTCGGACTGCGTGGCAAAGCGCCGGCCGTCGCGCACGGCGCGCAGCGCGGCCTCGTTGACGATGTTTGCAAGCTCTGCGCCCGAGGCGCCGGAGGCCATGCGTGCGATCTGGCCGAAGTCCACGTCCTCGGCGACCTTGATCTTGCGGGCGTGCACCCTGAGGATCTCCTCGCGGCCCTTGAGGTCAGGCAGCTCCACGGGCACGCGCCGGTCAAAACGGCCGGGCCGCGTGAGCGCGGGGTCGAGCGATTCGGGCCGGTTCGTGGCGGCGAGGATGATGACGCCGTTGTTGCCCTCGAAGCCGTCCATCTCGGTCAGCAGCTGGTTGAGCGTCTGCTCGCGCTCATCATTGCCGCCGAGCTGCCCGTCGCGCTTTTTGCCGATGGCGTCGATCTCGTCGATGAACACGATGCAGGGGGCTTTCTCCTTGGCCTGCCGGAACAGGTCACGCACCTTCGATGCGCCCATGCCGACGAACATCTCCACGAATTCCGAGCCGGAGATGGAGAAAAACGGCACGTTTGCCTCGCCCGCAACGGCTTTGGCCAGCATCGTCTTGCCGGTTCCCGGAGGGCCGACGAGCAGGATGCCCTTGGGCATGGACGCGCCGATCTCCTGATACTTCGACGGGTCGTGCAGGTAGTCGACGATCTCGGTCAGGTTCTCCTTGGCCTCGTCCTCACCGGCGACGTCGGAAAACTTGATGCCCTCGGCGGACTTGACATAGACCTTTGCGTTCGAGCCGCCGAGCCCGAACATCATGGAGTTCGGCCCGCCGGCCTTGCTCGTCATGCGCTTGAGCATGAACTGGCCGAGGGCGACAAAAATCACGATCGGCAGCAGCCACGTCAGCAGAAACGACAGAAACGGCGACATCTGCTCGACGATCTCGCTCGAGAACTCCGCGCCGGAGTCCTTGAGCCGGTAGATCAGGTCGGGATCGTCCATCGGGCCGGTCTTGTAGATCTGGGTGTCGTCTTTGTTCGTGAAGAGGATCTGGTTGTCCTGCACCTCCACGCGGCCGATCTCTTTGTTCTCCGTCATGGTCATGAACGTGCCGTAGTCGACCTCCTTGACCTGCCGCTGGCTCAGCCACGGCACGGCGAGGAAGTTGATGAGCAGCAGCACGAGCAGCGCCATGGCGTAGTAATACAGCATCGGCTTTTTCGGGCTTTTTACTTCATTCATGCGTATGCTTCCTTTATTCAAAATATATGTGTACTGCGTGTGCATTTTCCGGACTCGTGTAACGTAACTTTAGT
>OLYM01000846.1_pt1 | contig 12217 bp, 6 predicted proteins | sample 1673691 | NCBI WGS metagenome assembly OLYM01 (sample SAMEA103958123, study PRJEB25191) | human gut metagenome | reverse complement strand
CATAAGCTTAAGCGGTATTCCGTGCCATGTATTAATATAATCCTGTTCAGGCTTTCTAATAAAACATGGTGGAAAAGTGCTATTATTTATAAGAACTCCTGCGCTGGCAAGCATTTTGTAATACTCGTCACTTTTGAATTTTACAACTATTACCCGCTTTGCCGTACCTTTTACCACTTCTGCCGCCTCCTGTGATGATATTTTCTGTTCGGATTTTACCCGTTTTGCCATATCCATATACATCACCCACGGGTCTGAACTTTAACGGCGAGCACGGTCATGTCGTCGCAGTTGCCGTAAATTTTCTCGGCTTCACGGAGCGTGTCGCGGGCAAGCAGCTTCATATCATCGGTTGCCGAGTCCATGACCTCACGCAGCCAGCTGTCATTTGAGTCACCGATAACCCCATCTGAGGCGATTATCGCCGTGCTGCCGGGCTTCAGGCGCATACGCACAACATCGGGTGCAGTGGAAGTGCCGTCGCCGAGGCCGGGTGCAAAGCTCTCGCCCTTGATGCGGCGGATGTTCTTGCCGTTCATGACATAGCTGGGCGCAGCGCCGTACTTATAAAAGCAGGTCTCACCGGAGAATAGGTCAACGCACATGAGATCGACCGTTGCAAACCCCCAGTTATCGCCGCTTTTCAAAAGCATCACGGAGTTGAGCGTTTTCATGGCAACGGCGGGGTCGATGCCCGAGCGCAGAAACTTTTCGAGTATCTCGATGACCTCCTTGCTCTCGCTTGCAGCCTCGGGACCGCAGCCCATGCCATCGGACAGGATGACGCACAAAACACCTGAGTCGGTCTTGAAATATGTTCCCCGGTCGCCGCTTACCTTCTCACCCTTTTTCTTCATCGCCGCAATGCCGACGGATACGGCAAGGGGCTCGGCCTCAATGAGCGTGAGCTTTGCCATGCCGTCGTTTGCGGATCTCTGACGGCAAAGGCGCAGACCGAGTACCGCAGACAGCTTTTCAAGATAGTCGGGGTCTTCATACAGCCTTGAAAGCGAACCGGATTCCACCACCGCACGCAGTCTGCCCCGTCCGTCACGGTACACCGCCGCATCCGCTTCAATGTCCATCGTGCGCAGATAGCGCATGAGTCGCCGCTCGGCAAGGTGGTCGGCGCCGTTTATGCTGCCGAGCTCCTCGGCAACGCCGCCGAGGATATCCGCCATGTCCGAATACTGCCCCCACGCCGTGTCACGGCTTTCACGCAGCTGCGCCGCAAAATGCTTGCGATAAGCCGCAGCACGCAGTTCACCGTTGACGGCGGTGACGAATGCCTCGGGCGTTCGGCATTTTTCAACGAACCTCAGCGGAATATCGCCGAGTTGGAGCGTGCCCCGCTTTGTCATGGCGGCCGTTGCATCGTTTAATGCCGAAAGCGTTTCCATGTACTCGCTGTTCCAGCAACGATTTTTGTCCTTGCACATGACGCACACGCAGTCGGCGGCACGATCAAACACCTTGGCAGGGTCTGCGTCGTTGTATTTTTGCTCGACATTGCGCCGCACTATCTCAAACAGCCCCGCATACGCCGAGCCGAGCTGTGCGACCCGCCGTGAAACATAGCGTCTGAGCCCCGATTCCCCGCTGCCGCCGCCGACGGGTTGGATGATAGTCCCCACCGTGCAAATTACATTTGACGGCAGGAGCATGAAAACGACCGATGCGCAGAGCACCTCGACAAGGTCGCTAAGCTGCGGTGCTACCGTCCATGCGAGTGCTGCCGCAACGGCATTTGAGAGAACGAACGCAAGCAGGAACGCAAGCCTGCCGCAGCGGTTAAACAGGCCCGAAAGCAGTCCCGAAAACGCATAAGCCATCGTGAAAAACGGCGTTCCGCCGGTCGTGAGATCCATCGCAATACCGAACACCGTGCCGACGGTGCAGCCGGTCATCATCCCACAGCGCAGTGAGCTCATCATAATGATGAGCACCGCCGCAAAGCGGCCGACGGACAGTGTGTCAAACAGGACAAGCCTCGACAGCGCCATCATGAACACGGCAACGGTTATCAAGACCGCACTTGACCGGCGTATCTCGGCAGACTCGGTCGTGGGTTCATCCTTTTTGAGCGCCTCGGCGATAAAGTAGCTCACGCCGAAGGCAAGCACCGTTTCCAAAAATACGACCGCAATTGTCGGTGCGTCGCTGAGTATCTGCGAAAAGCTCGACAGCACGCCGGTGGCTAAGGTCACGGCAGCAGCGGTTGTCGGCGCAAAGAGAGTTTTTTTGTATAGCTTTGTGTCCTGAAACGAAAACTCCACCGTGAAAACGATAACTACCGCCGCAAGGTAGCGTATGCCCCATGACAGGCCGCCGGAGACTATGTAGCCGAGCGCCGCCCCAAGCAGGCAGCACACTCCGTTGACCCCAGCTCCGGCAGCGGCAACTATCGCAATGCCGAACGGACCGGCCGTGCCTAATACCCTCGCCGTGCCGAGCACAAAGCCGCCGACAAGATACATGACAGCCCATGCTATGGCGGTGACATCCTCAGAATTTCGCTGCACCACGCTGTCCTCAAATGCGGTCTTTATCGCCGCTATCGAGCCTTTTACATTCATAATATCGCCTCCGAAGTTTACATAAGGTATTATTTATTATACTTATGTAATTCCCCGAAGTGCGTCATTTGGCGCTGTTGAGAAATGTTTTATCAACAGGGGAAATAAGCGAAAATAAAAACAGGACTGTTTCCAGTCCTGTTTTTCAGTCTATCGTGAAGCTTTTGCCGAAGGGATACGGATTTCCCCTCACCTTTTGCATCCAATCGATGATACCGGCCTTATCGGTCACGACCATGCCTGACAGGCGATCGATGCCGAGCGATTTTAGCTCGGGACACATGGGGACGGTCGGGCCGATGACGACGGTCTTTGCGTTTCGAGATAGCTCAAGCAGCCTCGGCATGGTCTTGTTCACCGCTGCGCTGCCGGTGATGATAGAGACATCGCATTCGGGCAGGATATACTCGCAGGCACTGTCCGGCAGGTCGCCGTCACGGGGGTCTCTTTCAATTATGTAAACCTCTTTTGCTCCCTTCAGTGCTTCATCGCCGAGTTTCAGGTGACCAATGAGCGCAACGGTCTTCCCCTCAATATCCATGCCGTCGGTGCAGCTTTTCTCGCCGTCGGCAAGGTGCAGGCGCTCCATGCGCTCGGGCGTATTGTAAAAGGCATTTATGACTGCCATCGCCTCGCTCGCCTCATTAAAGCTCCAGCTCATAACGGCCTGTGCCGCTGTCTTTGCGCCCAGCCCCACGAGTGAGGCAAACTTGCGCTGCACGCTCTCGCCCTCGGTGTTCATGGCAATTCCGAAGCTGCCGTTTGATAGCTCTGCTCCGACCCACGCAGCTCCCCGCACGATACCTGTCACGGTAAGCGTATCATCCATGCCGTCTATTAAAATCTTATAATAATCCTTCATGATCACACCTCTATATCTTTCTTGCGTTATTATAGCAGGCAATGTTATAATTGCGCAAGAGGTGAACGACATGTACTTTGACACCCATGCGCATTATGACAGCGGAGCGTTCAACGCCGACCGCTATGAGATACTCGGCTCGATGCCCGCAAGCAATGTTGGGCTCATCGTCGACCCGGGCTGCGATCTTGAAAGCAGCAAGGCGGCGATAGCGCTTGCCGAGCGCTTTGATTTTGTATACGCCGCCGTCGGCTGGCATCCCGAAGATATGGACAAGCTTTCGGAGGAAGCTTACGCTGAATTGAAACGGCTTGCCGAGCATCCGAAGTGCGTTGCCATCGGCGAGATAGGCCTTGACTACTATTGGGACGACACCCACAAGGCCGAACAAAAGGTGCTTTTCAGACGGCAGATAGAGCTTGCTTTAAGGCTTAATAAGCCCGTCATCGTCCACGACCGTGAGGCGCACGGCGACTGTATGGAGATAGTGCGGGACTACCCCGCTCTGCGTGGCGTGTTCCACTGCTACTCGGGCAGCGCCGAGATGGCGGCGGAGCTATTAAAGCGTGGCTGGTACCTCGGCTTTGACGGGCCTATCACATACAAAAACGCCCGTAAGGCGATTGAGGTTCTCGAAATATGCCCGCTCGATAAAATGGTCATCGAGACCGACAGCCCGTATCTCACCCCGGTGCCGAACCGAGGTAAGCGCAACGACTCACGGCAGCTTGAGTTTGTCGTGCGCAAAATCGCCGAGGTAAAGGGATTGAGCGCCGAGAATGTCGAGGAGCTTACATATACTAACGGCAAAAAATTATTCGGAATTGGTGATTGAAATGTATAAACCCGAAAAGATACTGACCGGTGCGCCGAACGCCCGTGACCTCGGCGGCATTGAGACCGCCGACGGCAGGTGTGTAAAACCGAACCGGCTTATAAGGAGCGGCATGCTCGCAAGACTCACGGACGAGGATGTGGAATACCTCAAGTCCGCAGGGCTCAAGACCGTTGTCGATTTTCGCACGAGCGCAGAGCGTGTGCAGAAGCCCGACAGGCAAATTGACAATGTCGAATATATTGTCTGCCCCATGCTTGAGGACAAGACCGAGGGCATCACCCGTGACAAGCCTGAAAGCGAGGAAGAGGAGGCGCAGCGAACGCTGAAAATGGCTCACCGCCTTATGGCGACAGACCCCGACGGCGTTCGGCAGATGCGAAGCCTCTACCCTATTCTCGTTACGCTCGATCACTCGATAGAGCACTACCGCAAATTCTTTGAGATACTGCTAAGCCACGAGGACGGTGCGCTTTTATACCACTGTACCATGGGCAAGGACCGTGTCGGCACGGCTACGGCGCTGCTGCTGACGGCGCTCGGCGTTCCCCGTGAGGGCATCGTTGCAGACTACATGATCACCCGTGAGCGCTGCGCCCCGGGCACGCAGAGGCTGCTTAATAACTGCCGCAAGTTTACCGACGACGAGGCGGTGCTTGAGTTTGTCTACCGTCTCGACACCGTGCAGGAGGACTTCATCGCCGCTACCTTTGAGACCATTGACGAGGTGCACGGCGGTATGGACAGCTTCCTGCGTGAGAAAATGGGGCTTGACGAAGCGTCCATCGATAGGCTCAAGGCACTGTATTTGGAGTAAAATATACACATAGTTAAAAATCAGGCATTTCAGCAGGAATGTCTGATTTTTTTGCGTTTTAACGGCAATGTCCATATTTATATTTTCGATACATTGGTATGATATGTATGAACAATTATAAGGAGTGAGTTGAATGAAGCGCTTTTCATGCTTTTTACTCGCAATACTCATGCTGCTGAGCCTTGCGCCGGTCGCAACGGCCGACAGCAGCACGCTGACCGTGCAGACGCGCACGGCGCAGTACACCTTCAAGGTCGGCGAGACATTTACATATTCGTATTGGCTGCGCCTTACGCCCGACCTTGTAAACTACAGCGAGGATTATCTCGTTAAGTACATTACCGATAGGGCAGATGATCTTGGTGTGAAGCTGCCCGGAGCATCACTCGGCAAGCTTCAGCTCGGTACGCTCACCAAGATGAAGCTAAAGTCCGCAGGCGGCAACATCAAGTACGACACTGACTGCCTGACACTTGTTTCGGCAAGCATGCCCAACACAAAAAAGGGCTACACCGTGAAGAAGACCGATGCTTTGGCAGGCTCGCTCGTCGACTCCGGCGTTCTCGATTTCACAAATTCCGACCTCGGATTCTGGACGGGCAAGGTCAACGACACGAACGACCAGACCGTGTTCCAGAATACAAATGTCCTCGTCACCTGCAAATTCAAGGTGACCAAGGGCTCGGACACACCAGTATACCTGCGCACTCGCCTGCGCCATCTTGAGGTCACGACAAGCGGTATGTTAGGGCTCACGCAAGGCACGGATATCGTCATCGTCCATCGTGACCAGGCCGTGTTTATTCCCTACGAGTCCTACGAGACGATAAACGACGAACAGCCTACCGTAGTCCTAAAGTCACTTGTCGACGATGTAGGGCTCGATATCCGCTACTTCAACACCGCCGGCGATAAGGACGACTACAAGCGTCCCGGTGCGGGCGTTGCCGTCAATATGTACGGCATGACGACCGACGGCCGCTACATAAAGCTCAGCGCCAAAACCACCGGCAACGATGTCACTTGGTTCTACGATGTACCGTATGGTCAATATTATGTAAACTGCTCATTCACGAATGCAAACGGCAACATTTATGCTACGCCTGACCCCGAGAAGGCCGAGCACATCAATGTTCCGGCAACCGGCGAGGTGCAGGCGCTTTGGCTCGTGCGCACCGATCCCGAGACGCAGAAGAAGATCGATGTGACTGTCAACTGGGTCGGCGACGAAGGCTACCTGCCCGTGCGGCCGGATTACCTTGTTGCCGAGCTCAAAGCCAGCGACAATTCGAGCGTCCTGCACAAGCGCCTTATCGAGCGTGACCAGACCTCGGAGAGCTTTGACTGCGTGGATATCTACGACGCCGACGGCAACAAGATAACCTATGATCTGAGCATCAATGCGGTTTATGGCGCATCGCAGGTCGCTTCGGGAAATGCCGTGTTCCCGTACACGGTCACCATCGACAAGAGCTTCGGTTCGGACGGTGCCGAGAACTTCACCGTTACGCTCGTTTACTGCGGCGATAAGTCCGACCTCGGCGTCATAAAGCCCGACGCAAGCGGCCACTACTGGGTCGAGCAGACCTCCCTGCGCACCGAGCCGAGCTGCACAGTCGGCGGCAGAGCGTATTATGTCTGCTCGGCGTGTCACCAGACAAAATATGAGACCGTCCCCGCCAACGGACATAAGTGGGACAGCGGCAAGGTCACGAAAGCTGCCGGATGCGAAACCGTCGGAGAAATGACCTACACCTGCTCGGTTTGCAGCGGAAAAAGAACGGAAGCGATAGCTGCGACCGGTCACAGCTACGCAAACGGTAAATGCACACGCTGCGGTGCGGCAGACCCCAATTATAAGCCTGCACCCAAGGCTCCCGAGCTCAAGATAACCACCTCGGCGGGCAAGCCGAAGATCTATTGGAACGCAGTTGACGGTGCGGTGAAGTACTGGGTGTACCGCTCCACCGATGGTAAGAAGTTCAGTTACTACGACAGCACGACCAAGACCAGCTACACCAATAATTCGACCGAGATCGGTACGACCTACTACTACAAGGTCAAGGCCGTGAACGCAAACGGTGCAGCCTCGGATCACAGCGCCACAAAGAGCGTTCAGCGCAAGCCGGCAGCTCCGACCGTGAGCATTTACCGCACAAACGGCAATCCGAAGCTTAGCTGGAAATCCGTTTCGGGCGCAAAGAAGTACTGGATCTACCGCTCGACCGATGGTATAAACTTCAAATACTTTGACAGCACTACGAAGCCGAGCTACACCAACTCCGGTGCGGCATCCGGCACGAAGTATTATTACCGTGTCAAGGCCGTTGCTGTTGTGAACGGCAAAAATGTCGCTTCCGCCAACAGCAGCACAAAGAGCCTGATGACGACACTTGCAAAGCCGAGTGTCAGCATCACGACCTCGAACGGCAAACCGAAGCTCAGCTGGAAAGCAGTCACGGGTGCAGACAAATACTATGTCTATCGCAGTACCGACGGCAAGAACTTCAGCTACTGGGACAGCACGACCAAAACCACCTACATAAACAGCGGTGCAAAGAAGAACACCAAATACTATTACAAGGTGAAAGCCGTCTGCGCATCCAACTCCAACGCAAATTCCGCACAGAGCAGCGCCGTCAGCATCAAAGCAACAAAATAAGCATATAGACCCAAACGCCCCCGTGCCGATATGACCCCATAGCGCAGCCTTGAAACATTTTCGGGTTTTCAAGTGTCTACTATATGTGGCTTATATTTGACGCACGGGGGCTTTTTTCGTTTTTGACAGGAAAATTGCAAAATCGACAGTTGTGCTTCGGGCGATTTGAAGATATAATGCAAGACATGAATAAAAAAAGAAGGATCTATTGAGCGTGAGAAAGAGAATATTAAGCGGGATAATTGCGCTTTTGATGGTCGTGTCGCTGATGCCGGTGAGCGCATCGGCCGATAGCGAGTGCAGCGAGCACAGCTTCGGCGAGTGGACGGTCGTAAGCGAGGCCGACTGCACCGAGGTCGGCGTTGAGACGAGAACATGCGAAAGCTGCGGCGAGACCGAGAACCGCCAAACGCCCGCACTCGGCCATGTCTACATACTCGGCAAGTGCTCCCGCTGCGGCTTGGAGGACGCAAGCTACATTGCGCCGCCCGAGCTTAGGATAACCACCGCATCCGGCCACCCCAAGCTCAGCTGGGACGCAGTCGACGGCGTGTATAAATACTGGCTTTACCGCTCAACCGACGGCGAGAGCTTCAAGTACTACGACAGGACGAGCAAGACAAGCTATACCAACACCTCAACCGAGATCGGCACGACCTATTGGTACAAGGTCAAGGCGGTCAGGCTCGTCGAGGGCAAAGATCAAGCCTCGGACTACAGCGAGGCGATAAGCATGCAGTGCCGCCCAGCCGCACCGAGCCTGAGCATCACTCGGTCAAACGGCAAGCCCAAGCTCACATGGAACGCAGTTGACGGCGCAGTGAAGTACTGGGTGTACCGCTCCACCGACGGCGTGAATTTTAAATATTGGGATACGACAACGAGGACGCGGTACATAAACACCGGCGCACAGTTCAGCACGACATACTACTACCGCATAAAGGCGGTGAACGGGGCAAATGTCGTCTCCGGCTTCAGCAGCACAAGGAGCATCCTCACGGCGCTTGCCGCTCCCACCATCAGCATTACCACCGTGGGCGGCAGGCCGCATATCACTTGGGATGCAATTGACGGTGCAAACGGCTACTATGTTTTCCGCTCAGTTGACGGCAAGAGCTACAGCTATCAGGGCTACGCGACAAAGACCAGCTTCACCAACACAGACTACGAGGTAGGCAAGGTCTACTACTACAAAGTCAAGGCGGATAATTCCGAGCTCGACACGCTAACCGGCGATGCCTTGGACAGAACGGCGGCAAAGCTCGTTGCGCAGGCAAGAGCTTGGCTCGGCTGCAAGGAAGCCGACGGCAGCAACAAGGAGATAATCGATATATATAACGGCCGCAAGCCGCTGCCGAGGGGCTATAAGCTCGGCTACACGGAGGCGTGGTGCGCAGCGTTCGTGTCGGCCTGCGCCATCAAGACCGGCATGGCGGATATCATCCCGCAGGAGTGCGGCTGCGGCTCGATGGTGAGGCTGTTTAAGCAGCTCGATTCGTGGGACGAGTCCGATGCAAGAATACCGAACCCGGGCGATATCATCTTCTTCGACTGGGACGATAACGGCTACGGCGACAACACCGGCTTCCCCGGACATGTCGGCATCGTCGAGAAGGTCGTCGGCTCGACCGTCACGGTCATTGACGGCAACAACAAAGATGACGCAGTCGGCCGCAGGACTATCGAGATAAACGGCAGGTTTATCCGTGGCTACGGCGTACCGAAATACAAGCCGTCCCCGTCAAGCCAGGTGCGGTCTGACTACAGCAACGCCGTGAGCGTGCGTGCCGAGACCAGTGCCCCGATCGTGAGGATCACGACCTCCGCAGGCAAGCCGAGGATTTATTGGAACTCACAGGGCGGCATGACGAAGTACTGGGTCTACCGCTCGACCGACGGCGTGAATTTCAAGTACTACGACACCACAACCAAGACAAGCTACACCAACGCCTCGACCGATATCGGCACGACCTACTACTATAAAGTAAAGGCCGTCACCGCACAGAAGGACAAGACGGTGATTTCCGACTACAGCGACATTGTGAGCATCCAGTGCCGCCTCGCCGCCCCCACCGTGAGCATCACGAGCTCCACGAGCGGCAAGCCGAAGCTTAGCTGGAAAGCGATCGACGGTGCGGATAAATACTATGTCTATCGCTCCACCGATGGCGAGACCTTTGCCTACTGGGACAGCACAACAAATTTGACCTACATCAACGGCGGTGCAGTCAAGGACACCAAGTATTATTACAAGGTGAAGGCCGTCAGCACCGCAAACTCCGGCATAAACTCCGCACAAAGCTCGGCAGTCAGTATCACCGCAAAAAAATGAACATAATCGCTCCCCATGTAACCCGAGGGGAGCGATTTTCGTCATTCCGGCCAAAATTTGCGCCCGTTTTTCGGCACATTGCCTATTGGAAAACGCAAACGGGCTTGGTATGATACAAAAAAGCAGTAAACCCAGCCTACGACAAACGATAGGAGGAAAAAATGAAAAAGAAAATTTTAAGTATATTTCTTGCATTTTGCCTGATATTCAGCCTGCTGCCCATGGGCGCATCGGCGGATGAGGCGCGCAGCGGCACCTGCGGCGATGACCTCACATGGGTGCTTGAAAACAGCGTCCTGACCATCTCCGGCACGGGCAAAATGGACGACTACGGCCTCAAGGACGCACCGTGGCATGACGCACGGGATGTCGTCACAGGCATCGTCATCGGCGACGGCGTTACGAGCATCGGCAATTCGGCGTTCCGTGGCTTCTATGCCCTTACGAGCGTCACCATCGGCAAGAAGGTCGCAAGCATCGGCGACTGGGCGTTCGGCCAGTGCGCCAAGCTGGGCGATGTGACCCTGCCCGGCGGCCTTAAGACCATCGGCGGCACGGCATTTTCCGGCTGCGTCAGCCTTAAGAGCGTCGTCATCCCCGACAGCGTTACGAGCATCGGAGGCTTTGCGTTCTCCGGCTGCATCGGCATGGCGAGCGTGAAGATAGGAAGCAATGTCACTAGCATCGGCGAAAACGCCTTCAACGGCTGCGTCGGTCTCACCGAAGTCGTCATTCCCGAGGGCGTGAAGAGCATCGAGGTCAGGACCTTCTCCGGCTGCACGAAGCTCGAGACCGTTGTCATCCCCAAGACCATTGCAAAGATCGGCGACAATGCCTTTGCATATTGCAGCAGCTTGGCGGATATTGCCTTCGGCGGCACAAAGGACGCATGGACTGCGATGGGCTATACCTTCCCCGTCACATCCACCGTGCGTGTGCATTATAACTGCACCACGCTTGACGGACACTACATCCCCGTTGATGTAAAGGAAGCGACCTGCACCTCGACCGGCTATGTCAAGTATCTATGCTCCTGCGGCTATGAATACACCGAGATCATTCCCGGAGGGCATGATTATACCGTGGTAAAGACGGTCGCCTCGACCTGCTCCGAGCATGGCTATGATCTGCTCAAGTGCAAGGTGTGCGGAGCCGAAAAGAAGGATTATAAGGATGACGAGCTCAAGGCACACACCTATGTGGACAAGGTCGTTGAGCCTGCCTGCCTAACCGGCGGCTACACCGAGCATAAATGCTCCGTCTGCGGCAGCAGCTACAGGGACAGCCTCGTGCAGCCACTCGGCCACAGCTACAAGGGCGGCGTGTGCACTCGCTGCGGCGCAGTCGATGCAAGCTTTAGACCCGATGCACCGCAGCTGAAGATAACAACCGCTTCCGGCCACCCGAAAATCTACTGGGACGCAGTTGACGGTGCGGCAAAGTATTGGGTGTATCGCTCCACGGACGGCGTAAATTTTAAGTATTACGACAGCACGACCAAGACAAGCTACACCAATAAATCAACCAATATCGGCACGACCTACTACTATAAGGTAAAGGCCGTTGCGGTACTAAACGGCAAGAATGTGACCTCCGACTACAGCGTGGTTAAGAGCATCCGATGCCGCCCCGCTGCCGTGAACCTGAGCATCTACCGTGTAAACGGCAAGCCGAAGCTGAGCTGGAAAGCAGTTAGTGGCGCAACGAAGTATTGGATATACCGTTCGACCGACGGCAAGAATTTCAAGTATTTTGACAGCACCACCAAGACGAGCTATACCAATAGCGGTGCGGCATCGGGTACGAAGTATTACTACCGTGTCAAGGCCGTTGCAGTCGTGAACGGCAAGAATGTCGCCTCCGCCAACAGCAGCAAAAAGAGCCTGCTGACCTCGCTTGCAAAGCCCTCGGTGAGCATCACGACCTCGAACGGCAAACCCAAGGTGACTTGGAAAGCAGTCACGGGTGCGGACAAATACTATGTCTATCGTTCGACCGACGGCAAAAACTTCAGCTACTGGGACAGCACGACCAAGACGAGCTATGTAAACAGCGGTGCAAAGAAAAACACCAAGTACTACTACAAGGTCAAGGCGGTCGTTGTTGATAACGGAACGAGCTATGCCTCTGCAT
>OLYM01000843.1_pt1 | contig 12235 bp, 10 predicted proteins | sample 1673691 | NCBI WGS metagenome assembly OLYM01 (sample SAMEA103958123, study PRJEB25191) | human gut metagenome | reverse complement strand
TTTTATGCTGTTATCATAGGAACAACAACTTGTGAGGTCATTACTATGGAGCTTTCAGCAAAACTGACAGCAAAATATTTCCCTTACTTTAGCTTTACCTATTTTTACGGTAAGGCTTATTTGCGTTTGACCGCAGACAGGGAAATGACAGCACAGAGCCGCGCATAAGGCGCACGGAATTCGGCAATTCCCCCGCAGTTAAACGCTGCGGGGATTTTTTATTTTATAAACTTTTACCGGAGGGAAAAAACAATGGTAGTTATTCTTAGAGAAAATTTCAACGAAGATCAACGCGACAATCTTGTCAATTGGCTCGAAAGCCTCGGCATCACCGTCCACAGCAGCTTGGGTGCGCATAACACCGTGCTCGGACTTGTCGGCGACACTTCGGGCATAGACATCGACCTTATAAAGGCTCTCGATATTGTCGAGGATGTCAAGCGCATTCAGGAGCCTTACAAGAACGCGAACAGAAAGTTCCACCCCGAGGACACTGTGGTTGTCATAGACAAAGAGCAGGATATTAAAATCGGCGGCGGCAACTTCCAGATAATTGCAGGACCCTGCTCGGTCGAGTCGGAGGAGCAGGTCTGCAAAATTGCGCAGGCCGTCAAGAAAGCCGGCGCCACGCTGCTCCGCGGCGGCGCGTTCAAGCCCCGCACCTCACCCTACGCCTTCCAGGGACTTCGCGCGGAGGGTCTAAAGCTCCTGCTTGAGGCTAAGAAGCTGACAGGTATGCCGATAGTCACCGAGATTATGGACTTATCCCAGCTGCCGCTGTTCGACGAGGTTGACGTAATTCAGGTTGGCGCACGCAATATGCAGAACTTCGAGCTGTTAAAGCAGCTCGGTCACACGGACAAGCCCATTCTTCTCAAGCGCGGACTTGCGAACACCCTGCAGGAGCTGCTCATGAGCGCCGAATACATCATGGCGGGCGGCAACATGAATGTTATACTCTGCGAGCGCGGAATCAGGACCTTTGAGACCTACACCAGAAACACCCTCGACATTTCCGCCGTTCCCGCTGTCAAGACTCTCTCTCATCTGCCGATAATAGTAGACCCCAGCCACGCCACCGGTATCTCGAGACTTGTAAAGCCCATGGCCTTTGCAGCTACCGCCGCCGGCGCGGACGGACTTATCATAGAGGTTCACAACGACCCCGAGCACGCGCTCTGCGACGGTCCGCAGTCGCTGACCCCGGAGGCGTTCGAGGATGTGGTCAAGGGCGTCAACAGCATACGCCCGTTCGCATATAAAATGTAAGGTTGCCAACAGTCTGTCGAAAGGATATAATAATTATGAAAACAGCGGTTATAGGGCTCGGACTCATAGGCGGGTCAATGGCTAAGGCATTTAAGGATAACACGGACAGCGAGGTTTTCGGCCTTGATATAAACGAGAGCATAATGCTGAAGGCGAAGCTTGTCGGCGCTATAGACGAGGAGCTGACGGACGGCATTCTCGCGCAGTGCGACAGGATAATACTCGCGCTCTATCCCGAATCCACCGTAGAATTTCTTCGAAGCAAGGCGGATATAATCAAAAAGGGCGCGGTCGTTATAGACTGCTCGGGTGTAAAGCGGTATGTCTTTACACCTGCCCACGAGCTCGCAAAAGCTCACGGCTTTGAATTCATCGGCGGACACCCGATGGCGGGCGTGGAGAGATGGGGCTTTGACAGCTCGTTCGGTATGCTTTTCAACAACGCCTCGATGATTCTGACCCCGGACGGCGGGACGGATATCGCGCTGCTGCACGAGATAAAAAATATGTTTCTCTCGATAGGCTTCGGCAGCATAACCGTTGTCTCCCCCGAGCAACATGACAGGATAATCGCCTACACCTCGCAGCTCGCGCACGTTGTGGCAAGCGCATATATAAAGAGTCCCACGGCTCTCGAGCACACGGGCATGAGCGCGGGCAGCTACAAGGACATGACGCGCGTAGCGTCGCTCAACTCCAAAATGTGGAGCGAGCTTTTTCTTGAAAACAGCGACAATCTTTTAAACGAAATAGACAATATTATAAATAATCTGAAGGAATACCGCGACGCGATAGCGGCCAACGACAGAGCCGAGCTTGAGGATTTGCTTGAGGACGGCACAAAGAGAAAGGCCGTCTGCGGATAAAACGGGAGGGAGCGCAATGCAGAGCGTAAAAGTCACGGCATCGACGCAATATGACATACTCATAGAGCGCGGAATACTGAAAAGAGCCGGAGAGCTTATAAAAGAATACACGGGCGCGCACAGAGCGCTGCTGATAACCGACCGCACGGTGGACGGGCTGTATTCAAAGGCCGCGCTCGACTCGCTGAAAAGCGCGGGAATAGAGTGCGAAAAGTTCGTCTTTGAGGACGGCGAGGAGCACAAGAGCCTAAAGACCGTCGGCGACATTCTCTCTTTTGCGGCAGGCTTAAATCTCACGCGAAGCGACATATTCATAGCCCTCGGCGGCGGAATAGTCGGCGACGTAACGGGCTTCGCGGCGAGCGCTTATCTTCGCGGGGTGCGATTCGTTCAGATACCCACCACTCTCCTGGCGGCGGTCGATTCCTCCGTGGGCGGCAAGACGGGTGTCAATCTCCCGGAGGGCAAAAATCTCGCCGGGGCATTTCACCAGCCGTCGCTCGTGCTCTGCGACCCCGACTGCTTTAATACGCTGAGCGACGCCCTCTTTGCGGACGGCGCGGCGGAGAGCATAAAATACGGAATAATCGCGGACGAAAGTCTCTTTGAAATTTTCGAGTTCGGCGACGTCAAGGGCAATATAGAAAACATCGTGCGCCGCTGCGTAGAGATAAAAAGCGATATAGTTTCGCGCGATGAGTTCGACCTCGGAGAGCGTCAGAAGCTCAATCTCGGTCACACGCTCGGCCATGCTATAGAACGGTGCAGCGATTTTGCCGTCTCGCACGGCCATGCGGTGGCGATAGGCACGGTTCGCGCCTGCCTCGCGGCGCAGAAGCTCGGAGTCTGCAAAGAAGATATCTCCAAGCGCGTTAAAAAGACTCTGGAACGAAACGGATTGCCCGTCTCGACGGACATTTCGGTGCATGAGCTTGCAAGCGTCATGCAGCGCGACAAGAAGCGCAGCTCGGCGGGGATAAATCTTATTCTGTCGACAAAAATAGGCGAATGTATCTTATATAATACAGACCCGAACGAGCTCGAAAGTATATATTCTCTCTGACGGAGGACGCCATGGATATCAGGATAACACCGGGAAAACTGCGGGGCTCTCTTGAGGCTCCGCCCTCGAAGTCGCACGCACACAGGCTGATGACGGCAACCGCTCTTGCGGGGGGCAAAATTTCAGAATCGCTCTGCACCTCGGAGGACACTCGCGCGACTTTCCGCTGCCTTAACGAGCTGCATGACGGCGGCGTTCTCGACTGCGGCGAGAGCGGAACGACTCTGCGCTTCCTGCTCCCCGTTGCCGCGGCGCTCGGAATAAACGCAAGGTTCATCGGGCGCGGCAGACTGCCCGAGCGCCCCATGTCGGCGCTCACCGATGCGCTCAGAGAAAACGGCGCGGTAATTTCCGCCGACAGGCTGCCGACAGAAATATCGGGGCAGCTTCATTCGGGCGTGTTCAGAGTACCCGGAAACATCAGCTCGCAGTTCATATCGGGGCTGCTTTTCGCCCTGCCTCTGCTCGACGGAGAGAGCGAAATAATAATCGAGGGCAGACGCGAGTCGGTCGGATATATCGACATGACTTTAGATGTGCTCAGAGATTTTTCCGTCTGTATATCAGAAACTTCAAGCGGATATAAAATAAAAGCTCCGCAGAAATATATCGAGCCCGATTCACCGCGCGTTCAGGGCGACTGGTCAAACGCCGCGTTCTTCCTGTGCGCGGGCGCACTCGGCGGGGAGACGGAAATAACAGAACTGTCACTTGACAGCCGACAGAGCGACCGCGCCTTAACGGATATTTTAAAGGCCTTCGGCGCCGATATAAAATGCGGCAGCTCGGTTTCGGTTTGCAAAAGCGAGCTTTTCGGCATTACCGTAGATATTTCGCAGTGCCCCGATCTTTTCCCGACCCTCGCCGTGACGGCCTGCGCGGCTCACGGCGACACGGTGTTTACTAACGCCGCGCGGCTTCGAATAAAAGAGAGCGACCGCATAGAGTCGGTCGAAAAAATGATAACTTCACTCGGCGGTTTCGCCGAAAGCACGCCCGATTCCCTGACCGTTCACGGCACGGGCACTCTTGCGGGAGGCGAAGTCAATTCCTTCAACGATCACCGCATTGTCATGGCGGCGGCAGTCGCGGCTTGCATATGCGAAAGCCCCGTTATAATAAGAGACGCGCAGGCGGTGAATAAATCCTATCCCGATTTCTTCGAGGACTATAAAAAGCTGGGAGGTAAGGCGGATGTCATCTGAATACGGACAGAACATAAAGCTCACGGTGTTCGGCGAATCGCACGCGAGCGCGGTCGGCGTTGTCATTGAGGGACTGCCCGCAGGCGAAGCGATAGACGAGGAGCGGATAATGAATTTCATGCGCCGCAGAATGGGCGGCAAGGCCTGGAGCACTCCGCGCAAGGAGGAGGACAGACCCGAATTTCTCTGCGGTCTGCTCGGCGGCAAAACCACGGGCGCGGCGCTCTGCGCGATAATAAAAAACGGCAACATCCGTCCCTCGGACTATGAAAACATGAAGAACGTCCCCCGCCCGTCCCATGCGGACTACCCCGCGTTCGTCAAATACGGCGGCGCGAACGACCGAAGCGGCGGCGGGCAGTTTTCGGGCAGGCTGACCGCTCCCCTTTGCGTCGCGGGCGCGATAAGCGAACAGATACTCGCACGAAAGGGCATAAATGTCGCCTCTCACCTCTCTCGCGCGGCGGGGATCGATGACACGCCGTTTGACCCCTGTGACCCGGACAACGGAATTTTTGAAAAGCTGAAAGCAAAGCTCTTCCCCACCATAGACGACACGGCGGGCGAAGAGATGATAAAGAAGATACTCGAGGCTAAGGAGTCACTCGACTCCGTGGGCGGAATAGTCGAGTGCGCCGTAACGGGACTCGGTGCGGGGCTCGGCGATCCGATTTTCGGCTCGGCGGAGAGCCGCATATCGTCAATGATATTCGGCATTGGCGGCGTTCGCGGGATAGAGTTCGGCGCGGGATTTTCCGCTGCGGATATGACGGGAAGCGTCCATAATGACCCCTACTGCCTCATTGACAGCACCGTAAAAACGGTAACAAACAACCACGGCGGCATAATCGGCGGACTCACGAGCGGAATGCCGATAATCTTCAGGGCGGCATTCAAGCCCACGCCGTCTATCGGTCTGCCGCAGAGAAGCGTTGACCTCGACTCGCTCGAGGAAACGCGCCTTGAAATAAGAGGCAGGCACGACCCGTGCATCGCGGTTCGCGCAGTTCCCTGCGTTGAAGCGGCGGCGGCAGTGACCGTTTTAGACATGGTGCTCGGCAAATAAACTCAAACGGAGATGGCAAAATGGAACTCGCTGACTACAGAAAAGAGCTTGACGAAACAGATGCACAGCTGCTCGAGCTTTTTAAAAAGAGAATGAGCACAGTAAAAAATATTGCGGAATACAAAAAGGAAAACAATCTCCCCGTGCTCCAGCAGGGCAGAGAGCGTGAAATTCTGGCCGCTGCGGCGGCAGGCGCGGGAGAAGAGCTTGAGGACTATGCCCGCACATTTTTCTCGACCCTCATGGATGTCAGCCGCTCTTATCAGGAGAGGCTGACCGCAAAGGGCGGAACTGTCTCCGGCAGCATAACCGAGGCGCTTCAAAACACTCCGCCGATTTTCCCAAAGCACGGCACCGTGGCCTGCCAAGGCGTTGAGGGCGCATACTCTCAGCTCGCCTGCGACAAGCTTTTTATCTCCCCGTCCGTCTCATATTTCAGGAATTTTGAGGGTGTGTTCGCCGCCGTAGAGCAGGGGCTCTGCGAATACGGCATTCTCCCTATCGAAAACAGCACCTACGGCACGGTAAACGAGGTCTATGACCTGATGAAAAACTACCGTTTCCACATAGTCAGAAGCATAAAGCTAAAGGTTGACCACTCTCTGCTCGTGCTGCCGGGCACGGAGCTTTCGGATATAAAAGAGATTTTCTCGCATGAGCAGGCCATAGGCCAGTGCTCGGAGTTTCTCAAGGCACACCCGGAAATAAAAGTCACGGTATGCGGCAACACCGCAGCTGCGGCGAAGTTGCTGCGCGAGAGCGGCAGGCACGATGCCGCGTCGATTTCATCGGCCAACTGCGCAAATCTCTACGGGCTCAAGAAGCTCGATACACGGGTGCAGAACACCGACGGCAACTTCACGCGCTTTATCTGCATCTCCAAAAAAGCCATGATTTTCCCCGGTGCGGACAGGATAAGCCTCATGCTCTCACTGCCGCACAGACCCGGCGCGCTATATTCGCTCATCTCGAAGTTCTCCGTCCTCGGGCTCAACCTCACAAAGCTTGAGAGCCGCCCGATAGCCGGCAGCGACTTTGAATTTATGTTCTATTTTGACATTGAAGCGTCCGTCTATTCCCCTGCCGTTCTCTCTCTGCTCGACGAGCTTTCAAGAGGCCCTGAGCAGTTCGTATTCCTCGGCAGTTACTCGGAGGTCTGAAATGAAGTGCGCACTCATAGGTGAAAAACTCGGTCACAGCTACTCGAAGCTCATTCACGAGGCCTTCGGTCTCTATTCGTATGAATTGGTGAGTCTTCAGAGAGACAGGGTCGGCGAGTTTATGGAAAACGGAGACTTTGACGCGTTCAACGTGACTATCCCTTATAAGCGCACGGTCATGCCCTACTGCTCATATATCAGCCCCGAGGCGCAGAAAATAGGCAGCGTCAACACAGTTATAAGAACGCAGGACGGACTGCACGGCTTTAACACCGACTATTTCGGCTTCAAGTCCATGGCTGCGCGCGCGGGCATTGATTTTGCGGGCAAAAAGGTTGTTGTTTTAGGCAGCGGCGGCACCTCGCTTACTGCAAAAGCCGTGGCGGCGGACTGCGGCGCGGACAGGATAACCGTCGTCTCCCGCTCGGGCGAATACAACTATGAAAATCTCGAAAAGCTCTGCGACTGCGAGGTTTTGATAAACACGACGCCCGTCGGAATGTATCCGAATAACGGCTGCTCGGCTGTAAAGCTCGACAGCTTTCCTCGGTGCGAGGCGGTGCTCGACGTGATATACAATCCCCTGCGCACCGAGCTTATCATGCAGGCGCTCGAGCGCGGGATAAGCTGCTCGGGCGGGCTGTATATGCTTGTGGCGCAGGCGGCACAGAGCGCGAAATATTTCTGCTCCGCCGAGATAGGCGAAAAAGAAATCGAGCGCGTTTTCCGTTCGCTCGCGCTCGATGTGCAGAATATTGTTCTCGTCGGTATGCCCGGCTGCGGCAAGACTACCGTGGCGGCGGCGCTCGAAGAGCTCACGGGTCGAAAGTCGGTCGACACGGATTCTCTCGTCGAAGAAGCGGCGGGAATGAGCGTGCCCGATATCTTCTCCGAATACGGCGAGGCGCATTTCAGAGAGCTCGAAGCCCAGGCGATACGCGGCATAGCAAAAGAAAAAGGGCTGATAATCGCAACAGGCGGCGGTGCGGTGCTGAACCCCGAAAATGTCCGCGCCCTCAAGGGCAACGGGCGCATATATTATCTGAAAAGAGCGCTCGAACTGCTCTCGCTCGACGGCAGACCGCTCTCAAAGAGCCGCGAGGCTCTCGAGCGGATGTTTGTGACCCGCGACCCGATATATTCAAATTGCGCGAACGCGGAGATCCGCAACAATTCTTCCCCCGAGTCGGCTGCAAGAAGAATAGCGGACGACATGGCGGCATCGGATATATGAAAAGGCGCACACCCCCTACGGAATGTAAAATTTTCGGCCTTTAGTGAGAGTTCGCAAAGCAGTTAAACCGGCCTATGATTCACGGGTCGGTTTTTATGTTATTGCATTGTTGCCGCACAAAATCGCAGATTGTACGGCAAATCGAAAGGTATGTGGAAATGCAAGTTTATCAACTTGGCAAAGAGGGATTTTGCAATCCATTTCAAGTGATACACCGTAGTGGCGAACAAAGTTCGCCCGCACGGTGTGCCTCTTGCAGCTGCTCTGCAAATCCCTATTTATCAATCTGTATACACAACAAAAGTCCCGGCAGATATCACTGTCGGGACTTAAAATAAATATACGCGTTGCGACCGGAAATTTTTATTTTTCCGACAGCTCCCTGAAGCTTTTCATCATTCCCTCGACACCTGCCGAGAAGGATGACGCGGTGTGTGCGCCGATGGAGAACATCTCCTGATAGTGGGCGTAGTCCTTGAAGAACAGCTTTTCCGCAAGCTTTCCGTAGCCTGCGAAGAACATACAGTAGTCGTTATCGGGGATAATATAGCCGAGTGCGTCGTTTGCAAGACCGAACACCGCAGTGTCGCCGCCGACAATATCGCAGATGCTCTTAAAATCGCTTGCCTCGCCCGTTATACTGTTTTCCGCGAGCATATCGCCGGTGCCGCTGACAAGTCCGGGCGTTATCTCTCCGGGCACGAGCACTGCTTTGAAATCTCCGCCGAGCTCGAGATATCCCGTCTCCGTTTCAAGCTCATATACCCCTTTTTCGGGTCTGGTCATATCGAAGCACGCGAAGCCGAGCTTGCCTATCATTTTTTCGAGCGGATTATCGACTCTGAGCGCAATCTTCTTATGCACCGAGGTAAGCTTAGGCTCGAGCTCGCGCTCCTTTGCCGAACCTCTGCCTATCCTCTCGACTGCGTCTTTATACGCTTCGCCGCTGTTTTCGGGCGAGAGCAGAGGGCTCTTCTCTATCTCGTCGCGCTCCTTTGTCATGGCTAACACGAGCTTTCCGAGGTCGCGTCCGAGAGCCTCCGTCTGGCGCGTAAAGTTCTCTTCTTTAACTCCGCCCGCAGCTCTTCTCGGGTATATTCCGTTGACTGCGGCGTTGAAGAAAATGAAGTTTTCGCCCGCTTCGTTTACCGTGCGCTCCATATAGAACGGAAAATCGGCGGAGAGCATATTGCCCTTGTTGCTCTTTATCTTCAAGCCGTTCGCATATGGGTGCGCGCCGAAATTTGCCAGAACGGTCGGGCGGGAAGCCTTGTTATCGGGCACGAAGCGCAGGCGGTTGAGGCGCGGCGAATATTCGCGCGGCGGCCGCTTGGCAAAGAGAAAGTCTCTCATTCCGTACTCGTCGATAGTCATATCGTCATAGGGCTTCTCCTCCGAATATTTTTCGAGCTTTTCAATGCTGTTCGTGCCTATCTGCGCCGCATAGAGCCGCCCCGGCTCCATATTTCCGACTGCCTCGGCAACCGCCTTTTTGGTTTTTCTGATTATGCGGTCGATAAATTCTCCGTCAACGCTCGGCTCGGGCTGCCCGCGGGAAATCAGCTTCGATATGTTTTTAAAAAATTTCTTCCCCGTCACGCTCCATATGCCCATGGTGTCTATCGAGCTGTGCGCGTGGGTGGAGAAAACATTTATATACCCCACGTTATCGGTTCGGCTGAATGAATCGAGCTCCCTGCGGATGCGCCGCACCGTGGTATTCGTAAGCCCTATGCAGTCAACGACGCAGAAAATCTCCGCAGCCTTCCCCTCGCCGTCGCTGAGCGCTATGACCCGCACCTTGATATCATCGAGCACTCCGCGCACCCTTCGCGGCGGCAGCGACAGGTTTCCGCCGATATAATATGCCTTTTCGCCGACATCGCGCGGCACTATGCTCTGCTCCGAAAAGCCGAGATACCAGCGATCTCCGGCGGTGTCCGCAATGCGTGCAACCGTCGGCTCCTCCTCTTTTGTTTTACATTCTCCGAATGCCGGCGGCTCGGGCAGGAGCTTATTGAGTCCGCCTAAAAATGCGGTCATCCCGTTCTGCGCCCTGAACGCGCGCGCCGCGCCCTTTTTGAATTTTTCGTCAAAAGTGTACATATCGCACCTCCCGTACAGACAAAGCAATCCGCTTTATATTACACTTTATTTTGTCCTTATTTCGTTCCCTCTTTTTTGTCATTTTCCGAACGGCACGGAGCATATGATTTCTGTGCCCGCTTTTCTTCCGTCTTTATAATACAATATTTAAAAAAATATCGCAACCCCGCTTATTCACGGTTCGTACAAATTTTCTTTACTTTGATTTAATGAATTTTTACTATTCAGTACACAATCCGATGGTATTATATAACCGTAGCGAGAGGGAAGGAAAGCCAAACGGCTACCAACTACGAAAGGACATCAGCAAGATGAAAAGCAAAAACTGTGTTCTTGTCTGTGTAACTCCGCAGAGCAAATGCGAACAGCTCATCCGCTCCGGCTCCGTCATAGCCAAGCAGTACGGAGTTCCGCTCGAGGTTCTCAGTGTATTCCATGAGAGGGACGGCGTAAGCCCCGATCCCGCGGTTCTTGAAGAGCTTTATGAATGTGCGAGGAGCGAAAACGCGCAAATGAGCGTATATTTTAACGACAGCCCCGCTATTCTCGCCGCGGTCATCGCCAAAAAGAAGGGCGCCGTTGATATCGTCACCGGCTTCCCCAAAGAGAGAAGCTCGCACTTCGTCTCCGCCCTGCACACCCTTGTGCCGGATATACAGATAAGCATGGTCGACGTTGACGACAACGGCAAAATTTACCGCATGATCCCTCAGGACGCCCAGCAGCACTATGAAATGGTAGGCGCTCAGGGTACATAAACAAGACAACTACAAACTTTTCCGGTTTTTTCATTGTTATTCTCCAAAAGCCAAGACAGCGAACAGAGCACTCTGTTCGCTGTCTTGGCTTTTTATTCAAATCAAATGTAAAGCTGTTTCACTTTACACCTCATTCACCGGTTCAACGCCTCTCTCGGCGGTTTTGCACAGGTGGACGCTCTTGACGAGTCCGCTGTTTTCGAGCTTGTCGCGGCATTTTTTGGCGTCGCTCTCAGACTCGAACAGGGCGAAAACGGTGGGGCCGCTTCCGCTCATCTGCGCAAGCGAGCTGCCGCAGCGGCGCATAATGCTCTTTATTCTCACGCGCTCCGGCACCTCTATTGTCTGCTCAAAGACGTTGCCCGCGTGACGGCATATGCCCTCGAAATCGCCGTTTGCGGCGGCGTCGAGCATACCGACCTTGTTCGGATGATATATATAGTTCGCGGAATCGAAATCCCCGTAGGCGCGCGCAGTCGAGACGCCCGTTGCGGGCTTTGCGAGCACGACAAAGCAGCTTTTAAGCGGCGGAAGACAGGAGAGTATGCCGCCCGTGTGCTGGGAGAGCATGGTGCCGCCCGAGATGCAAAACGGCACGTCGCTGCCGATTTTAAGCCCGATATCGCAGAGCTTCTGCGTTCCCATATCGGTTTTAAAGAGCCTGTCCAGTCCGACGATAACTCCCGCGCCGTCCGCGCTCCCGCCGGCAAGCCCCGCTTCAAACGGGATATGCTTTTCAATATGTATGTCAACGCCCCTGCCGACGAGCCCCGCCTCCTCGAGGAAGGCCTGCGCCGCGCGGTAGGCTATGTTCTTGCTGTCCGTAGGCAAAGCGGGCTCTGAACAGGTCAGGCGGATAATGCCCTCGCCGTTCTCGCTCAACGTCACAATATCCGCAAGCGAGACCGACTGCATGACCATAAACAGCGAGTGGTAACCGTTCGGCAGCTTTGCCAAAATATCAAGAAAGAGATTAATTTTTGCGTTTGCCTTGAGTTCTATCATGACTGCACCTCTCTTTTCACTCTATCGGAATCTGAACGGGCATACGGTTCTGGAACAGCGTCACGCAGTCAAAGCCGCTGCGCTGCGCTATCTCTATGGCGACATCTATCCCCGCGCCGATATCCTTTGCATAGTGGGCGTCCGAGCCGACGGTCACAAATTCGCCGCCGAGCTGCTTAAAGTGTCTGACAACAGTCTCCTCGGGCATAGTCGCGCCGAGCTTCTGTCTGAGTCCCGAGGTGTTTATTTCGAGAGCCTTTTCGTTTTCGGCGAGCAGAGTCAGAATTTCATCAATTTTATCGGAAAACTTTGACATATCAACCTCTATGCCGTGCTCGCCGACGATATATCTGAGCGGATAGGTCATATGCGCCAAGGTGTCGAACTTCGCCCAGCGCGAAAGCTTTATCAGCTCATCAAAATATCTGTTGAGCAGGTCGGTTATATCCCATTGAGAATAATCAAGATACATAAAATCCTGCTTGTCCTTAAAATTGTGCACC
>OLYM01000838.1_pt1 | contig 12280 bp, 9 predicted proteins | sample 1673691 | NCBI WGS metagenome assembly OLYM01 (sample SAMEA103958123, study PRJEB25191) | human gut metagenome | reverse complement strand
AACAAGCGCAAAGTGGCTCCAAGCCACCTTGCTTGCCAAGTGTGAAGCCGGCAGGATTCGCGCGGCGGCAAGCAGCAAAGAGGGCCCTCTTTGCCCTGCTTGCTACTTCCTTCTGCGATCCCCCTGGCGGCGCGTCAAAAGCAGGTCTTTCTCCGAATAAGTTCTTGAAAATTTCCGTATTGTCTGGTAAAATGACTGTGTATAAGGATTCACATCAAAAAGGAATCGAGGCGATCAATCAGAACAAAGAAGGAGGCTTTTGCACATGAAGGGAAAGAAAATCGTATCAACGCTCCTTGCGCTGCTGCTTCTCGCCAGCCTGCCCGTGTCGGCGCTGGCGGCGGAGTGGGACATCGGCAAGGGCGACATCACCGTAAACGCCGGAAGCGGCGGGCAGACGGTCACCCAGGGGTCGCAGGTCGATGTTCCGGACAGCGCCCCCGTCATTACGGGAAGCTCCACGGAAAACAACGTCACCATCAACGCGGAGAAGGATCAGACCGCAAACGTCACCCTCTCCGGTGTGAACATCGACGTGCGCGATAAGGGCAAGGCCGCCGTTTCCACCACCGGCGAGGGCAATGTCAGCATCGAGCTGAACGGCGAAAGCACGCTCAGGAGTGACTATGAGCATGCCGGCCTTGAAAAGAACAACGGCGGCAGCCTGACCATTGCGGACGAGGACAAGAACGGCAAGCTGACCGCCAGGGGCGGCCAACAAGGTGCGGGCATCGGCGGCGGAAGCGGAAAGGACGGCAGCAACATCTTCATCACCGGCGGCGGGGTCAACGCCATCGGCGGCCTCGCCGCCGCAGGCATCGGCGGCGGCCTCGGCGGCAACGGCAGCAACATCACCATTTCCGGCGGCAAGGTCGGGGCCACCAACGGCCTCAACGGCGCAGGCATCGGCGGCGGTCAGCACGGCAGCGGCAGCCACATCACTATCTCCGGCGGCGAGGTCAACGCCATCGGCGGCGATTGGAGCGCGGGCATCGGCGGCGGACAGCGCGGCAGCGGCAGCCACATCACCATCTCCGGCGGCGAGGTCAATGCCAGCGGCGGCAAGTGCGGCGCGGGCATCGGCGGCGGAGTATATGGCAAGGGAGAAGGCATCACCGTTTCCGGCAATGCACAGTTGAAGGTGCGGGGCGGCAGTGTCCACGGAGATTACGGAACGGGCGCAGGCATCGGCGGCGGCAGCTATGGCACCGACGGCGCAGAGGTGGAGCCGGATATTTGCGCGCTGAACCCCGGCGGAAAAATCGAATATTACGCGCCCGGCAGTTCCATGTCGGGAACTCCCAACAAAACGGTCACCAACCCCACCGGAGACTTTGTATGGGACAGCGGCACGGTGACGACGCCCGCCACCTGCACGGGAAAGGGGGTCAGGACTTACACCTGCACCAGCTCCTCCCATACAAAAACCGAGGATATCCCCGCCCTGAACCACAGCTTTGCAGGGCAGGAGTATGTTTCCGACAACAACGCCACCTGCGAACAGGACGGCACCAAGACGGCAAGGTGCGTGCGCTACGGCACGGGCGGCTGCACGGAAACGGACACGGTAACGGACACGGGCAGCAAGCTCGGGCATTTCTTTGAGGTTGAGGACTATGTTTCCAACAACGATGCCACCTGCGAGCAGGACGGCACGAAGACGGCAAAGTGCGTGCGCTACGGCACGGGGGACTGCATGGAAACGGACACGGTAACGGACACGGACAGCAAGCTCGGGCATCTCTTTGAGGACTATGTTTCCAACAACGATGCGACCTATGCGCACGACGGCACCAAGACGGCAAAGTGCGTGCGGTATGACCAGTGCGGGGAGACCCACACCATGCCGGATGAGGGAAGCCGGTTAATAGCTCCTCCCCTCTACCGCGTGACCGCCAAGGACGGCAGGGACATTGCCTACACGGCCGAGCAAAAGGGCGGCGTGCTGACCGTCACCGTTGACGAGGACCTTGCCATTCTCACGGGCAGACTCAGCGGTATCCGCACTCTCAAGGCGCAGGGCGTGGAAAAGATCGTCTTTGTCACCAAGGGCGCAGCGTCAGCGTTCCTGCTCTCCGATCTGCTGGGCAAGGGCGAGAGCGGCGAAGCCTACCGGCTCACCCACGACGGCAAGGCCGTCACGTTCACGCTCGGCAAAAAAATGACCGACGTGAGCGCCATTCTCACCAAGCTGTAAGCGATATTTCAAAATCCATACAGGCGGGCAGGCACAAGCTGTGTCTGCCCGTCTTGAGCGTTTCAAATATGCAAAAACCAGCACTTCCTGACGGAGGTGCTGGTTTTTTGGTGCCGGTGGCGGGGGTCGAACCCGCACGTCCTTGCGGACACGGGATTTTGAGTCCCGGGCGTCTGCCAATTCCACCACACCGGCGTATGGCGGCATTATACCGCGGAAATGTGCCGTTGGCAAGAAAAAATATTCCGCTTCCGGTATTCCATTTTTAGCGTCGATATGGTAATATAGTTTTGCCTACTTATGCACTGAAAAAACGGAGATAGACTATGAAACGATTTGTCCGGCCGGGGGCTTTTCTGCTGCTTGCTGCGCTGCTTTTCTGTCTGAGCGGCTGCTATTCCGGCAACATCGATCAATATTTCTCTCTTCCGATGGCCTCGGAGGAATACCGGCAGCTCCAATCGCTCATCGATGAGGAGCTTGCCTCCGGCAGCGAATATGCCGCGCCGATCCACGGCAGCTACCGCCAGAGCGTGCAGCTCAGCGACGTGGACGGCGACGGCGCCGACGAGGCGCTCGCCTTCTTCCGCGACGCCGCGAAGAACCCCAAGATCAACATCTACGATTCCGAAAACGGCGAACACCGGCTCGCGCTCTCCATCTCCGGCGAAGGCTCGTCCATCGGGCGGATCGACTATGCCGATCTCACCGGCGACGGACAGAAGGAGCTTCTCGTCTCATGGCAGATCTCCTCGGGTCTGTCCGTTCTGGGCGTATATTCTCTCGCGGGCTGGTCCGGCGACGTGCTTTTGAGCACCGACAGCGCCGAGTTCGTCACCGGCGACATCAACCGCGACGGCTGCGACGAGCTTTTGAATCTGCGCGCGGCGAACAGCACGACCTATCTTGTCGATCAATACACCTTCCCGCTCGGGCAGGAACCGCAGGCGACCTCGGCGGCGCTCAGCGCCGGTATCTCCGCGCTGCAGCGGCTGCGCATGGTGACGCTTGCGGGAGACGCGCCCGCGCTGCTCGCGGAGTCTACGCTCACGACCGGCGATCTTGTGTCCGATCTCTTTGTCTGCCGGGACGGTTCTCTCATCAATCTCACCATGAACCGCACCACGCAGATCTCCGAAACGCGCCGCTCCTACAGTCTTGTGTACGCGCAGGACATCGACGGCGACGGCTCCACCGAGATCCCGCACCCGCAGCAGCTCTACAGCCGCGGGGATGAGGTTTTCTGGTCGATCGCCTGGTTCCGCTACGACGCTTCGGGCCGCGCGAGCACGATCATGACAACCTACCACTGCGTTACGGACAACTGGTATCTTGTGCTGCCGTCCGGCTGGGACGTCGGGCTCACGGTGCGGCGGGACGACAGCGTTTCCGGCGAGCGAGCGGTCATTCTCTCGCGGCTGCGCTCGGACGGCTCGCTTGAGGACTATGTTGCCGTATACGCCATCACCGGCGAAAACCGGTACGAGCGCGCCAGGCTCGATAACCGCTTCCTTCTGCAGGAGGAAGGCACGACGGTGTACGCCGCCAAAATTCTCGACGGCAAGACCGACGAGAACACGATCCGCAGCCGATTTCATGTGATTTATACAGACTGGAGCTCCGGCTCCGTCGTTGGAGGGTAAGAAACCGATATGAAGAAAGTTCTGGTTCTGGAAGACGAGGCCAACATCCGAAGTTTTGTCGTTATCAATCTGCGCCGGAGCGGCTATGAGCCGATCGAGGCCGACTGCGGCGAAATGGCGCTTGAGCAGCTCCGCCGCCACCCGGACATCCGCGTGGCGCTGCTGGACGTTATGCTGCCGGATATCGACGGCTTTGAGGTCTGCCGCCGTATCCGCGCGTCCAACACGCGCATCGGCATCATCATGCTCACCGCCCGCAGCCAGGAAATGGACAAGGTCACCGGTCTTATGACCGGCGCGGACGACTATGTTACCAAGCCCTTCTCCCCCGCCGAGCTGACCGCCCGCATCGACGCGCTCTTCCGCCGCACCGGCGGCGAGCAGGACGCCGAGGATACCGGGGAGATCCGGCAGGGGCCGTTCCGTCTCAATACGCGCAACCGCACGCTGGAAAAAAACGGCGAGCGCGTGCGTCTGACGCAGATCGAGTTTTCCATCATCAAATACTTTATGGACAATCCCGGCAAGGCGCTCTCCCGCGAGGATATCCTCAACGAGGTATGGGGCCGCGACTACTTCGGCGAGCTGAAGATCGTGGACGTGAACATCCGGCGTCTTCGCATCAAGATCGAGGACGATCCCACCATGCCCGCTTACATCACCACCGTCTGGGGCTACGGCTACAAGTGGGGACTTTAAGACTCTTCGGAGGATCTGCATTCCATGAAGAAGCTGCTCGCTGACCTTTTCAAAAAAAAAGAAAAAAGCCGCCACGCCGCAGCCGCCAAGAAACCGGTGCGCCTGCCGCGCCTGCGCGATATCCATTTCCGCTCCATCCGCGCCCGCGGCATGTTCGTCGGAAGCGGTCTTGTGCTGCTGGCGATCGTTATTTCGCTCGCAGCGTATACTCTCTCGCTGCAGGCGTATTACTATTCCGCCACGCGCGCCTCGCTGCAGGCAAAGGCGGAGACCGCTTCGGCGTTCCTTTCGTCCTATGTGGACCGCACCTACGCGGAGTTTTATCAGCGCGCCTTCAACTATGCCGAGAATTTTGACGACAAGGATTCGCTCGAATTGCAGTTCGTCAACACCGAGGGACGCGTAGAGATCGCCTCCACCGGCATTTCCGCCGGTTCGATCCCCGGCTCAGATGATATCAAAAACGCGCTCGACTCCGGCAGGATCAGCTTCTGGCAGGGCAAGCGCGCCTCCACGGGGGAAAAGGTTCTCGCCGTATCCGCGCCGCTCGTTTCCGGCAGCGGGAGCGTCGTCGGCGTGATGCGGTATATCACAAGTCTCAAGCTCATCGACCGCGCGGTGAACACCTCCTCGCTCGTCGCGGGCGGCATCGGGCTCGTGGTGCTCGCGATCGTTGTATTCTCGAACCTTTACTTTCTGCGCACGATCACCGAGCCGATCGCTTCGCTCACGGGCGTTGCCCGCCGCATCGCCGAAGGAAGCTACGGCGCGCAGGTGGAAAAAACGCACGACGACGAGATCGGCGAGCTGACCGACGCGATCAACGATATGTCGCAGAAGCTCTCGCAGGCGGAACGTGTGCAGACAGAGTTCATCTCCTCCGTTTCCCACGAGCTGCGCACGCCGCTCACCGCCATCACCGGCTGGGCGGAAACGCTCGCCTACGACGAGGCCATCCGGGGCGACTCGCGCCGCGGCATCGAGATCATCACCCGCGAGGCGGGACGCCTTACCAAAATGGTCGAGGAGCTGCTCGAATTCACGCGCATTCAGGACGGCCGGTTTACGCTGCACGTTTCCACCGTGGAGCTGCCGGCGCTGGTCGAGGATTGCCTTTATACCTATAATGAGCTTTTCCGCCACGAAGATCTCGCCGTGACCTATGTTTCGCCGGAGGAAGACCTTCCGGAGATCCCCGGCGACCCCGAGCGGCTCTCGCAGGTGTTCCTCAACATTCTCGATAATGCCTGCAAATACGGCAAAAACGGTAAAAAGATCGACGTGAACATCACGCACGACGACGCAACCGTCTCCGTATGCATCCGCGACTACGGCCCCGGCATTCCGCCGGCGGAGCTGCCGCAGGTGAAGAAGAAATTCTTCAAGGGCTCCTCCAAGGAACGCGGGAGCGGCATCGGCCTTGCCGTGTGCGACGAGATCGTCACGCGGCACAACGGCACGCTCGATATTGCCAACGCCGCCGGCGGCGGCGTGCGCGTCACGGTGACGCTGCCGCGCAAGGCATCTTAACTATAAGGAGTTTTTCTATGGCACAGGAATCCAAGACCCCCGCGCCCTTCCGGACGAGCATCGGCGGGCAGGCGCTCATTGAGGGCATTCTCATGCGCGGTGTTGACCGGCAGGCCATCGTCTGCCGCAAGAGCGACGGTACGCTTGTCTCCCGCGTTGATCCGCTCAAGCTCAGCAAGGACAAGCACCCGTGGATGGGATATCCGTTCATCCGCGGCGTGGTGAATTTTCTTGACTCCATGGTCAACGGCGTAAAGGCGATCACCTGGTCCGCCGAGCAGCAGCCGGAGGACGAGCAGGGCGAGCCGGATAAATTTGATCTCTGGATCCAGAAGCATTTTTCGGACGAGACGGCGGAAAAGATTATTCTCTATACCGCGGTCGTGCTCGGCATCGCGCTCTCCGTCGGGCTTTTCGCCCTGCTGCCGACGTTTCTCGCCGGTCTCCTGAACCGGCTCGTGCCGCTCGGCGTATGGCGCGGTCTTGCCGAGGGTATTTTCCGCCTTGCGATCTTTCTCGGATATCTCAAGCTCTGCTCGATGATCCCGGATATGAAGCGCGTGTGGATGTATCACGGTGCGGAGCATAAAACCATTTTCTGCTACGAAGCGGGACTTCCGCTCACGGTGGAGAACGCGCGCATGCAGTCGCGCTTCCATCCGCGGTGCGGAACGAGCTTTCTCTTCATTGTGATTTTTATCAGCATTCTTGTTTTCTCCTTCGTGCGCACCGAAGGAACGCTCGCGCGCATGGGCCTGCATCTGCTGCTTCTGCCGGTCGTCGTTTCGATCAGCTATGAGATCATCAAGTGGGCGGGCCGGAGCGACAGCGCGCTTGCCCGCATCGCCTCCGCGCCGGGCAAGGCCGTGCAGCATCTGACGACCGCCGAGCCGGACGACTCCATGCTCGAAGTCGCCATCGAGTCACTCAAGCTCGTTCTCCCGGAAGAAAAAGGCTCGGACGCCTGGTAAAAAAAAGAGGGGTTAGGATTGGCAAAGACCTATAATGAGCTGTATCTCGCCATGCGTCGCGCGCTCAAGGAAGCCGGCGTGGAAGAATATGCGCTCGAAGCCCGGCGTCTGCTCGCGCAGGGCGCCGGATATACCGACGCGCAGCTCATTGCACGGATGTATATGTATGCCGGTGACGAGGCGGAAAAGGCCGCGGAGAAGCTTTTGCAGCGGCGTCTTTCCGGCGAGCCGCTGGCGTATATCGCCGGAAAATGGGAGTTTTTCGGGCTGGAAATGATCGTAACGCCCGCGGTACTCATTCCCCGCATGGATACCGAGCCGCTCGTTTTCACGGCACTGGAAATTCTGAAAGATGTTCCCGAACCGCGGATCCTCGATCTCTGCTGCGGCAGCGGGTGCATCGGCTGCGCGCTGGGCGTCAATCTCCCGAAGGCGCGCGTCGTTTTTGCCGATATAAGCCCCGAGGCGCTTTCCGTTACGCGCAAGAACATCTCCCTGCACCGGCTCAATCCGCGCGCCGTTGCGCTCGAGGCGGACGCTCTCGCCCCGCCCCCGCTTCGGATGCAGAATTTTGATCTTATCGCGTGCAATCCGCCGTACATCACCGAGGAAGAGTGCCAAGCGCTGGACACGTCCGTCCGCGACTGGGAACCCATGCTCGCGCTTGACGGCGGCGAGGACGGTCTCGTATTTTACCGCAGCGTCCTGCAAAACTGGAAGTCCGTTTTAAAGGATGGCGGATGGATTATATTTGAAGTCGGAGAGGGGCAGGCGGCAGATGTGCGCGCGCTGCTTCTCGAAGCCGGATTCCACAATCTCGGCTGCACGCTCGACACGCTCGGCACCGAGCGCGTCATTTACGCACAGAAAAAGAAACCGATTCCTACCGATTCTGAAGAAATGTGAGGGATGCATCATGGCAGAAAAGAAAAAGGCCGCCGCCCCGGCCGCCGCTGTGGCGACCGACAAGAAAAAAGCGCTGGAGACCGCGCTCGCTCAAATCGAAAAGAATTACGGCAAGGGCGCGATCATGCGTCTCGGCGATGACATTGCCGTGAACGTGGAGGCGATCCCCACCGGCTCTCTTTCGCTTGATCTCGCGCTCGGCATCGGCGGCGTGCCGCGCGGCCGCATCGTTGAGATCTACGGCCCCGAATCCTGCGGCAAGACGACGCTCGCGCTGCACATCGTCGCCAGCGCCCAGAAGAGCGGCGGCGAGGCCGCGTATATCGACGTGGAACACGCGCTCGAACCCGCGTATGCCCGCGCGCTCGGCGTGGATATCGATAATCTTCTCATCTCCCAGCCGGACACCGGCGAGCAGGCGCTCGACATTACCGAAGCGCTCGTGCGCTCCGGCGCGGTGGACGTGGTCGTGGTGGACTCCGTGGCCGCTCTCCTCCCCCGCAGCGAGCTTGAAGGCGAGATGGGCGAGAGCAGCGTCGGCGTGGTGGCGCGGCTGATGTCGCAGGCGCTGCGCAAGCTCGCGGGCGCCATCTCCAAGACGAATACCGTCGTCATCTTCATCAACCAGCTGCGCGAGAAGATCGGCGTTATGTACGGCAACCCCGAAACGACGCCGGGCGGCCGCGCGCTCAAATACTTCTCAAGCGTCCGCATCGACATGCGCCGCATCGAAACGCTCAAATCCGGCACGGAAATGGTGGGCAACCGCACCCGCGCCAAGGTCATCAAGAACAAGGTCGCGCCCCCGTTCAAGGAGGCCGAATTTGACATCATCTACGGCGAAGGCATTTCCAAGGTCAGCGAGATCATCGATCTCGGCGTGAAGCTTGAGCTCATCGACAAGGCGGGCGCGTGGTTCACCGTGAACGGCGAGCGCATTCAGGGCAAGGACAAGGTCAAGGAATACCTTGAATCCAACCCCGAGGTCGCCGACAAGATCGAAGCCGACATCCGCGCCAACGCCCACAAGCTGCTCACGCCGCAGGCGCGCAAGGCCGCCATCGCCGCGGGCCGCGCCATTGATATTTCCGCCGACGACTTTGAGGGCTGATGAACGACGAAGCCAGGCAGCGGGCGCTGAAAATTCTGGAACGCCGCGACGTATCGCGAAAGATGCTGCTCGATAAGCTCACGGAAAAGGGCATATCAAACACCGACGCCGAGGAAGTCGCCGATTGGCTGTGCGGTCTCGGCGTTGTGAACGACGAGCGCTTTGCCGGTCTTGTTGTGCGGCACTATGCCGCCAAGGGCTACGGTAAGCGCCGCATCTGCGATGAGCTTTACCGCCGCGGCATTGACCGCGAATTGTGGGACGCAGCGCTCGATGAGCTGCCGGAAACGGACGATACCGTTGACCGGCTGCTCGGCGCAAAGCTGCGCGGCGACGTCTCCCCCGAAGGTCTTCAGCGCGCGCAGGGCTATCTTCTCCGCCGCGGCTACTCCTGGGACGATATCCGCGCGGCAACGGAACGCTATTTATCCGGAAAGGACACACCATGAACAATTCCTCCACGGTGGCCATGATCTCTCTCGGCTGCCCGAAAAACCTCGTAAACAGCGAGGAAATGCTGGCTCTGCTGCAGGACGCCGGATATGCTTTTACCGACGACCTTGCGAAAGCCGACGCCGCGATCATCAATACCTGCGCCTTTATCGAATCGGCCAAGACCGAGGCCATTGAAAAGATCCTTGAGACCGCCTCCTACCGCGAGGAAAACCCGGAGCTCAAGATCATCGTCTCCGGCTGTCTTGCCCAACGCTATGCCGACGATATCCGCGCCGAGCTCCCGGAGGTAGACGGCATCATGGGCACCGGCAGCTACAGCGAGGTCGTATCCGTTGTGGAAGCTGTGCTCGCCGGGGATAAGCCGACGCGCCGCGGCGCGATCAGCGCGCCGCTCTACGATACGCCCCGCGCCGTATCCACCGGGCCGAACTGGGCGTATCTCCGCATTGCCGAGGGCTGCGACAACCGCTGCGCCTACTGCGTTATCCCGTCGCTGCGCGGCAGGTTCCGCAGCCGCACGAAGGAGAGCATTCTGGAAGAGGCCCGTCTTCTCGCGGCCTCCGGCGTAAAGGAGCTCATCATCGTTGCGCAGGATATCACGCGCTACGGCATCGACCTTTACGGCAAGGTTTGCCTGACGGAGCTGCTGAAAGAATTATGTAAACTCGATTTCCGCTGGGTGCGTCTGCACTATCTCTACCCCGAGCTCATTGACGACGAGCTCATCGACGAGATCGCATCCGAGGATAAGATCGTCAAGTATCTTGATATCCCGATCCAGCACATCAACGATACGATCCTCCGCCGCATGAACCGCCGCGGCACGGGCGAGGAGATCCGCGCGCTCTTCAAAAAGCTGCGCGAGCGGATCCCCGGTCTGGTGCTGCGCACGTCGCTCATCACGGGTCTCCCCGGCGAGGGCGAAGCGGAATTTGAAGAGCTGTGCGATTTTCTCCGCGAGGCGAAGATCGAGCGCGCCGGCGTGTTCCCCTACTCCCCCGAGGAGGGAACGCCCGCCGCTCTCATGCCCGACCGATGTTCGACCGAGGAGGCGCAGCGCCGCGCCGAGCTCTGCATGGAGATCCAGGCGGAGATCATGGACGGCTTTGCCGAGACGTTTATCGGCAGGGAGCTTGATGTGCTCGTTATGGGCAGAGAGCCGGACGGCACGCCGTGGGGCCGCAGCGAGTACGATTCCCCGGACATTGACAGCCGCGTGATTTTCTCCGGCGGCGCTGCGCCCGGCGACATGGTGCGCGTGCGCATCGATTCCGTCGATGACGGAGAGCTCATCGGCGAACAAATTTGAGATATCACCCGTTGGGGAGGAAATACAATGAAAATATTCAACGATATGGACATGCAGCTGGAGGAGTTCCAGCCCATCGAGCCGGGTAAGGTGAAGATGTACGCCTGCGGCCCGACGGTCTACAACTACATCCACGTGGGCAACGCCCGCCCGATTGTGATCTTTGACGTGCTGCGCCGGTATCTCGAGTACCGCGGGTATGAGGTGACGTTCGTACAGAACTTTACCGATGTGGATGACAAGATCATCAAGCGCGCGAATGAGGAGGGTGTCACCTCCGACCAGATCGCCGAAAAGTATATCGCGGAGTACTGGAAGGACGTGACGGCGCTCGGCGTCCGCCCGGCGACGGTGCATCCCAAGGCGACCGAGAACATCGGGCCGATCATCAAGATCATCAAGACTTTGGTCGAAAAGGGCTATGCCTACGAGGTCAACGGCGATGTGTACTACCGCACGCTCAAGTTTACCGGATACGGCAAGCTCTCCCACCAGCCGATCGAGGATCTGCAGTCCGGCGCACGCATCGACGTGAACGATGTAAAGGAAAATCCGCTCGACTTTGCGCTCTGGAAGGCCGCTAAGCCCGGCGAGCCGAGCTGGAATTCCCCCTGGGGCGCGGGCCGTCCCGGCTGGCACATTGAGTGCTCGGCCATGTCCAACCGCTATCTCGGCAAAACGATCGACATTCACTGCGGCGGAAGCGACCTGACGTTCCCGCACCACGAAAACGAGATCGCCCAGTCTGAGGCCGCGAACGGCTGCAAGTTTGTCAACTACTGGATGCACAACGGCTTCATCAACGTGGATAACCGCAAGATGTCCAAGTCGCTCGGCAATTTCTTCACCGTGCGCGAGGCCGCCGAGGTCTACGGCTATGACTGCATCCGCATGTTCATTCTTATGAGCCACTACCGCAGCCCGCTGAATTACTCCGGCGAGATCCTCATGCAGGCGAAGGCCGCACTTGAGCGTCTTTCCACGGCGAAGGACAATCTGGACTTCTTCTGCCAGAACGGTGCGGACGGCGAAATGACCGCGGCCGAGGCCGAAACGCTTGCCTCGCTCGGCGTTTACCGCCAGAAGTTCTGCGACGCGATGGACGATGATTTCAACACCGCCGACGCCATTTCCGCGATTTTTGAGCTGGTTCGCGAGATCAACTCCGCCGTTTCGCCGAACGCCCACCCGACGAAAGCGCTCGCCGAGGGCTGCCGCGCGCTGTATCTGGAGCTTTCGGATGTGCTCGGCATTCCGTTCACCGAGAAGAAGGATGAGCTCACGCCCGAACAGGAAGCGCTCTTCAACGCCCGCAAGGACGCCCGCAAAGCAAAAAACTGGGCGGAGTCTGACCGCATCCGCGACGAGCTCAAAGCGCAGGGCATTCTCGTAGAAGATACCCCGCAGGGCATGAAGTGGAAGCGTATCTGAGTATTCTTTATAGATCGTAAATGGGCT
>OLYM01000833.1_pt1 | contig 12295 bp, 13 predicted proteins | sample 1673691 | NCBI WGS metagenome assembly OLYM01 (sample SAMEA103958123, study PRJEB25191) | human gut metagenome | reverse complement strand
TACGGTTACATCGTGGAAACCGAGCATTACCGCTACTGCCTGCGCTGCAATCCGTCCCCCGGAGATTATAACTGCTACTGTACGGCCTATGATCTGGATGTCCAGCGGCAGAACATGGCGCGGGACAAGCCGCTGGTCGGTCGCACGACCTACGCCAACGGCGACACGCAGGAATTTACGAGTGCGGACGAGTTCCTCCGCTGCGTGCGTGAGGAGTTGCCGTACCGCCCCACCACCGGCTTCCACTACGAAGTGCTGACGAACGATCCCGCTGTCCGCAAGGCGGTGGACGATATGGCCTACGACTTCTATGGCGAGGAGAATCCCCGCCAGTTAGATGACTACCAAAATCCGCCCGAACTGGGCATGACTTTCGGAGGTATGTGAACATGGACAGAAAAATGGTGGAATTCATCAAGGAGCAATATCCGCCCGGAACCCGCATCCGGCTCAACAGTATGGACGATCCCTACGCGCCCATCGTGCCCGGTACAGAGGGTGAGGTGGACTTCGTGGATGACATCGGCCAGCTCCATATGAAATGGGACAACGGCAGGACGCTGGCGCTTGTCCCCGGCGAGGACAGCTTCTCCGTGCTGCCGCCGAAGCTGACCACGCTGAAGCTGTATATGCCCCTGACCGCTGACCTCTTTGCGCCGAACGAATACGGCGATATGGATGAATACAGTGAGCTGCTGGAGGGTCACGAACTACGGGGCTATCAGGATCAGATCACGGCGGCGCTGGTCAAAAATCGGATGCCGGAGGAAACGGAACGCGGCCTCATGCACTGGTACGATGTGGCCGACAGCATCGACAGAAAGGTACATTCCGCCGTATTCACCGTGGAAAGCCGGGATCGGCAGCTCTGGGGTGTGGCGGAGTGCCGCGTTGCCGGAGGACTGAGCACAGCAGAGATGGACACCCTGAAAGATTTTATCACCGGGCAGGCGTCGGACGGCTGGGGCGAGAGCTTTGAGCAGCAAGAGATCCGCGTGGATGGTGGAAGCGAGTTATATATCCACTTCTGGAACTCGGATCAGTGGAGCATTCAGACGGAGCAAGAGCTGTTTGCTCCCAAGCTGGCGGAAGGTCTGCCGGAGCTGTGCTTCTCTATCCTGGCATCTACCGGCGCACTCATCTGCATCAAGCGCGGTGAGAGCGGCTATTATCCCAGTGACTGGTCTACAGATGATCCCGCGCAGAACCGGGAACTGGCCGATTACAACAATGAGCGCCTCGGCGTGACGCAGGCGCAGCGGCTTGCCATGGAATGCGGCAGTATACACGGCTGGAATGTTCCTGGCGCAAACCCTGCCAGCTATGAGCAGGACGCTCCGCAGATGGGAGGGATGACCCTTGGATAAGAATATCTTTGGCGTGTATCTGGCAAAGGAAGGTGTGCCGAACAACGAGGCGTATGCAAAACTCGACCTGCCCGCTTCCCCGTGGGCGCTGTGGGACGCGATGGACAAGGTGCGATTGCAGGAGGGCGAAACGCTGTATCTGGAAATCGACGAGTATTACAGGTTCGATGCACTTGCGCCCCATTTGGCAGGGCTGGATATCAGCCTCAATGAGTTGAATGACCTCGCCGGAGAGTTGGCAAGGTTGGGTACGATACAGGGCATCGCCTATCGGGGGCTGCTGGAGATGGCAGTGCAGGAAAAGGTACAGTCCAACGGCGGTATCATCACTATGCAGGAGCTGCGGGATCTGGCGGTCAGCGCCGGTGCGGATTGCTGCCATGTAGTGGATACCGCGGACGATGCACAGCTTGGACGCTTTTACGCGGAAAACGACTTTGTGCCGGAGCTGGAGGGCATATCGGATGCGGTATTTGACATGCTGGACTTCGCAAGGATCGGCAAGGCGCTACGCACCGGCGAGGGCGGCGTTTATGTAGGCGGCTGTTATGTGGTGCGGGACGGTGGATTGCTGGCAGCACCGCCTTGCCCCAGAGAGCTGCCGGAAAAGCCGGGATACCTCTTCCGGCTGACCCTCGGCCTGCACCCGGATTACGGGAATGACCGCACGGTAACGCTGAACCTCCCCGCCTCAGAGAAAGAGTTAGAGGAAGCGCAGGGGCGGCTGGGCACGCTGCAATGGGAAAATACCGTTGTGCTCGACTACGATGGCGTCATCCCCTACGCGGCAGAATTTGCTGATCTGCCCATGGAAATGGAAGCGTTCAATGAGTTTGCCAAAGCGGTGAAGAATATCCCTGCCCGACAGGTACAGCTCCCAAAACTGAAAGCACTGCTGGAGCAGTTTGAGGTACAGGACATCGGAACGGCTATCCTTCTGGCGGAGCGCATGGACGAATACATCCTTACGCCGGAGATCAGCTCACCGCAAGAGACAGCCGTAGACCAGCTGCGCTTTCTGCTGGACGATGCCGCGGCAGAGCGGTTGATTCCCCATGTAAATCTCTTCGCCTACGGAAACGAGGTGATCCGGCATGACAACGCCGCGCTGACACCCTACGGCCTGCTGCATCGCGCGGATTATCAGCCGATGCTGTCTCCATCGCAGGAAAAACAGATGGATATGGGAGGTCCGGCATGAGCGGCAACGTCAGTGCCAGAGGGCCTCCCTATTTTGTTTCCGCCGCTTCGCGTCTTTCCGTTGACTTGCGGGCAGTTGTGTGATAGTTGTTTGTGCTACCAAAACACAAAGGAGGATGGCACAGATGAAAAAGATCACAGTATTACTAATGAGTATCCTGCTGCTCCTGTCTGCCTGCGGGCAGGCACCGATTGCAGCAGAAACCGAGACAATCCCGCAAGTGACGCAGGAACAAAAGGAAGCGCCGATGATTCCAGCAAAGGCGGAGGCAGTGGACGAAAGCACAGAAGCCGGGGACAATGCGAACGCGGCAAAGCCTGCCGAGCAAATGGATGCGCCAAAGGGTGCGGATAAGGCAGTCGAAAAGCAGCCTGCATCCGCCGAAGCGGGGCGGCCTGCTGTGTCTGAAGCGCCAGCGGCATCCAAGTCAGAGGCCAAATCAGACCCTGCACCTACACTTACATCGGCGCCTAAACCCGAACCCGCTTCGACACCTGCACCTACGCCCGAGCCTGACCCTGCGCCGACTGCGGCCAGCGGGAACATCTACTCCGTGGCGGAGGCGGTGCGGGCGGGCAACGAGTATGCGCAGGCGCAGTACGGTGTGACCATCGACACCACCATGACGACTGCCGATTCCAGCTACTTCCCCGGCACGGCGGACAGCGTGGCGTGGTTGGCGGCCAACGGCGGGCAGGAGGCGCTGAACCGTGCGGCGCGGGGCAACGTGGAAGCCACTTTTGACTACCTTGCAGCCATGGACGGCGCGGACACGGTCAGCGCCTACGCACGGTTCAACTGCACCGTGCGCTACAACGCGGCATCGGACGAGTATATCGCGGTGGTGCTGTACGGATAAAATTGAATACCCACCAGAGGGCCGACAGCGAAAGCTGCCGGCCTTTTGCGTTGGGAGAAAGGACATTGCATGAAGAAAACCATTCCAAAGCTGCTGACACTGGTGTGCCTGCTGGCGGCGCTCATGGGGCTGTCCATCGTGACGGCCCACGCCGAGACCGTCACTGGCACCATCAGCGGCGGCAACGAGTATCGCTACCACGAGGACAAGACGCCGGTGTCCCAATGGGGTGCATTTACCAGCACGAAGCTGAAATATTTCACGCGGGACGATACCGGCGCAACAGTGCCCGCCTATTGCATGGAGCCGGCTGTGCGTTCGCCCCAGGGCGACGCCGAATACTCCTCCGTCAGCTGGAGCGGGCTGAGCTGGAACCAGCGGTACGCCGTGACGCTGGCCATGGCCTACGGCTATGGCGGCAACTACGGCTTCGATATGCACCCGGACTGTGCGCAGCTTGCGACGCAGGCCATCATCTGGGAGTTCGTCTGCGGCTACCGCGGCACGACGTACCCCTACACGCTGTATGACACCACCTGCAAGGAGCTGTTTCACTATGCCGGCGACGATGTGGCGGTGGCGTATGACATCATCATCGACCGCATCATGCAGCACGGCACGATCCCCAGCTTTGCGGTGCGGTATCGCAATCAGCTTTCGGACAGCAATGCTATCCAACTGAAGTGGGACGGCAGCCAGTACACCGGGACGGCCACCGACACCAACGGCGTGCTGTCGCAGTATCGTTTTCGCGCCAACATCAGCGGTGTGACCATCAGCCAGCGGCGCAACGTGCTGACGGTCGCGGCCACCAAGGAGGCCGGAGCGCAGCTGAACGGCTGCGTCAGCAGCGATTACGGCTACTCGCTGGACGTGGAGGGCACGGAGTCCGTGTTGCTGGAGCCCAGCAACGGCAGCAATTATCAGGCCTGCGCCGCGCTGACCACCCTGCCCGACCCCGTGTGGGCGTATGTGCATTTTAAGGTCAACATCGTGGAGGAGAAGGGTTCTCTCACCATCAACAAAGTGGACGCCGATACTGGTGCAGCACTTTCAGGCGTCACCTACCGCCTGTTTGATGCCAGCGGCAATAAAGTGGCCGATGTGACCACCGGTGCGGACGGCAGGGCGGTATTCAGCGACCTGCTGCTGGGCAGCTATTCCTATCAGGAGATCAGCGCGCCGGAGGGCTATGTGGTGGACAGCACCAGATACACGGACACCATCTCCACGGCGGCGCTGCATATCACCGAGCAGCGTACCAACGCGCTGGCCAAGGGCAGCATCGAGATCCTGAAGGTAGACGCCGAAACCAGACAGCCGCTGGCCGGTGTGGTGTACCGGCTTTTTGACGCCAACAGCAGCAAGATCGCGGATGGCACCACTGACGGTAACGGCAAGGTGACCTTCTCCGGCCTGAAGCCCGGAAAGTACGCTTATCAGGAGATCAGCACTGTAAGCGGCTATCTGCTGGACAACACCAGGTACGAATTCAGCCTGACCAGCGAAAATCTCCATGTAAAGGTCACACGCGAGAACATGCCTACCAAGGGCAGTCTGACCATCCGCAAAATCGACGCCACAGGCGGGCCGCTTGCCGGGGCGGAGTTGTTGCTGGAGATGTCCACAGACGGTCAAAGCTGGGCAGAAATCGGCAAGTCCACCACTGACAGCACCGGCGCAGCCAAGTGGGACAATCTCAAGCTTGGGGCGAAGTACCGCGTCACCGAGGTCAAAGCACCCGCAGGCTATACCCTGCTGCCCGAACCGGTATCGGTGGATGCACTGACGGCGGACGCGCCGGACATTACCGTGACCCTCTGCAACAATGCGGACTTTGTGCTGCCGTTTACGGGCGGTCGTGGCTTCGCTGCACCCATTTTGTTTGCGGCACTCATGCTGGGCATGGGTGTTTATTTTTGCAAAAAATCTGAATTCAAGAAGGAGAACAACTGAACATGAAAAAGATCCATCGCGTAGTGGCGCTGCTGCTGTCGGCGCTTATGGTCATCGGCCTGATGGCCACGGCGTTCGCCGCAACAGATTCTGCGCCGACCATCGACCCCGGCAAGAAAGCGTCCCTGAACATCTATAAGTACGACATCACCATGGCCAGCAAGGACGGCGCGTGGGACGCGGAATCCTATGTCAGCACCGGCCTGCATGACGATGCCGTTATCGACAAGCTGGCAAAATACGCCGTGCAGGGCGTGGAGTTTACCTACCTCCGCGTGGCCGACATCGCCATGAATAATGAGGTGGTGGACGGCCAGCGTCAGGTAGGCGTGCTGTACGGCTTTGACGGCGCGGACGCCGTGCTGTCCGCCATCGGCGTGACCGCCGCAGATGCCCACAAGAGCGAAAACGGCAAAAACTACTACACTTCCGATCTGCTGAACAACAAGCTGTCCGCTGCCCTGTCCGCCAATGCCACCACCGTGAAAAATGCGCTGGAAACGGATGTGAAGAGCGGCGTGGCTATGACGGAAACCGGTGCAGATGGTCACACCTCCGCGGAAAATCTTGAGCAGGGCCTGTATCTGGTGGTGGAGACCCGCGTTCCCAAGAATGTCACCAGCACCTGCAATCCCTTCTTCGTGTCTCTGCCCATGACCACCATTGACGGCGCGGCGTGGAATTACGATGTGACCGTTTACCCCAAGAATCAGACCGGCAATCCTGACCTCGAAAAGACCGTCCGTGAGAGTAAAAACTCCACCGGCAAGAACACCGGCAGCCTGACCGACATCAAGGACGGCTACGGGCATACTGCTACCGCATCCGTGGGTGACACGGTGGATTATCAGATCATCAGCACCCTGCCCACGATTACCTCCAAGGCTTCTTCTCTGAGCGAGTACACCTATGTGGACACGCTGAGCAAGGGCATCCGCTACAACAAGAACGATGTGGTCATCGAGTTCTTTAAGGACGCTGGCTGCACCGACAAAATCACTACCTGGGGCGAGGATTCCGGCAAGTTCACCGTGGCCTATGATGATGCACAGAACATTATGACCATCCGCATGACCGAGGCTGGTCTGAGCGAGATCAACGAGGCGGCCACCGTTTATACCGACAGCGTCAAGCGCGGTTATTCCGACTGCACCATGCGTATCACCTACGCTGCCACCCTGACCGCCGATGCCAAGATGGGAGATACCGACAACCCCAATGAGGTCGTGCTGACGTGGCGCAGAACGAATAACACCTACTTTGACACGCTGGAGGACTGCTGCCATGCCTACACCTACGGCGTGGATGTACTGAAGCAGTTTTCGGATGGCAAGGGCAGCGCACAGAATGTAAAGTTCCTGCTGCACAACGATACCGACGATTGTTACATCATTGCCGACCTGAAGGATGGCGTGTACTACGCCAAGGGCTTTGCCGCCAAGAAAGCGGACGCCACCACCTTCGTCCCCAACGTGCAGGGTCATGTGGTGGTGAAGGGGCTGGAGGATGACACTTACTCCCTGACTGAGACTGCCACCGACAAGGGCTACATTCTCCTCAAGGAAGCGGTCAAGATCGTCATCACCACTAAGGAAAACGGCGCTTGCGAGCAGTGCGGCGCCAAGCTGCTGACCGCCTCCGCCACCGTCAACGGCAAGGATGCCACCATGACGGATGGCAACGCCATCGTGCCGCTGACTGTGGTCAACAATCCCGGTTTCGACCTGCCCAAGACCGGCGGCTATGGTACGTGGATGTTCACTATTGGCGGAGTGGCTCTGCTGGGCGCGGCGGCGTTTATCGTGATCCGCAGCCGTAAGCACAAGAACGAGCAGTGAAGCGCTGGCTACTGGCGGCGGCTTGCGGTGTTGCGGCGTTGGGGCTGATGCTTTACCCATTGTTGGGAGACCTCTTGAATGAAAAGTATCATTCCAATGTGGAAACCACCTACACCGCAGTTATCGCGGACACCGATGACGCCGAGCTGACCGCCCAGCGTGAAGCCGCGCAGCAGTACAACGCCATGCTGTCCGGCGCGGCGACCATTACAGAGGGAGGGGCATCTGCCCCTCCCTTGCCGTATGCCCAGCAGCTTACGGTAGGCGGCGTCATGTGCTATGTGGACGTCCCAAAAATCGGCGTGTACCTGCCGGTGGAGCACGGCACGGCTGCGGAAACACTGGAGAGATCCGTGGGTCATGTGGTTGGCACGTCCCTGCCAATGGGCGGCGCAAGCACCCACGCGGTGCTGTCCGCCCACAGCGGCATGGCGTCCAGCAAGCTGTTCTCGGACATCGATCAGCTTGCGGAGGGCGACACGTTTTATATCCATGTGCTGGGCGAGGTGCTGGCGTATCAGGTGGACGCCGTCAACACGGTGCTGCCCACGGACACCAGTTTGCTGCAAATCGAGGGCGAAAAAGACTTGGTGACGCTGGTGACCTGCACGCCGTTTGGCGTCAATACCCACCGGCTGTTGGTAAGGGGCCACCGTGTGCCGTACACGCCGGAGCAAGAAGCAGTAGCTGCCGAAACGCAGAAAGCCGCATCCTCGTGGACACGGCACTACCTGACAGGCTTGGCTATCGGTCTCGGTGTAGTGGCGGTGGTCAGCGGCGGGTATTTCATCGTGAAACGGAGAAAACGCCATGCGTAAGACATCCCTTGTACTGGCGGTACTGTTGGCCGTGGCGGGCATATGTGTGATGCTGTGGCCGGTGGTCACGGGGAACAGACTCCAAAGCAATGCCGCAACTGCTGTGCAGGAGTTTTTAGCCGAGCGTAATGAGCCAGAGCAGCAATACCCCGATCTGCTGGCGGCTCTACAGGAGTACAACCGGCAGCTTTACGCGGAAAAGCAGTGCAACCTCACCGACCTTGAAGCCTGCGAGGAGCCTGCCGCTGATCTGACCGCCTATGGCATTGCCGATGAGATCATCGGTGTGTTGGAGGTACCCGCTATGGAGCTTACCATGCCGGTCTATCTGGGTGCATCCGACGCTCACCTTGCCGCAGGCGCGGCGGTGCTGGGCAACACGTCCGCGCCCATCGGTGGGGATAACACCAACTGCGTCATTGCCGGACATCGGGGCTGGCGCGGTGCGGATTACTTCCGGTATATCGACCGCTTAGCTGTGGGCGACAGCGTTACGCTGACAAACTTATGGGAGACGCTGACCTATACGGTGGCTGACATTCAGATCATCCAGCCCCACGAGGTGGATAAGATCAAAATCCAACCGAACCGCGATCTGCTGACGCTGCTGACCTGCCACCCCTACGCCAGCGGCGGAAAGCAACGGTATGTGGCGGTGTGCGAAAGACTACAAGATTAAGGAGAAAAACACTATGAAAAAAGCGATTTGCATCATCGCGGCAGTGATTGCCGCCGCCGTATTTTTTGCGGCAAGGCGTACCAGACCCTGTGGCCGCAGAGAGTGCCGCCGCTGACAGACAAACAACGATAACAAAGGGACCGCTCACCGAAAAGGGGCAGCGGTCCCTCTGTTTGCGCCCTTTTCGGTGAGCGGCCACCGGAAAGGAGCATGACAGTGACAAACGAAACCATCGCCAGATATCTGGAGAACGGATATAAGGGGCGAAAAAACGCCGTTAGCAGCCGGGAGCTGGAACGGACGCTGGCCATCAGCGGCAACGAGCTGCGGAAGCGGGTAAATCGCCTGCGCCGGGATACCGTTCCCATCGCGGCAGACCAGCGGGGCTACTATTACGCGGAGACCGCCGCCGAAGTCTATGACACCATCCGCACCTTGGAGAAGATGCGCAAGGGACTGGACGCCGCCATCAGCGGCTTGGAGCGTGCGCTGGAGAAATTCGGGGAATGAAGGAGCGCACGAAAAAGCTCATCCCATGGGTGGGCGGCAAGGCGCAGCTCATGTGGGCCATTCAGATGCTGCTGCCCACCCGCTATCAAACGCTGGTGGATGTGTTCGGCGGCAGCGGCATCATCACGCTGAACACCGCCGTGCCGAAGGGCTGCCTGCAGATCTACAACGACCTGAACCACGACCTGTATAACCTGTTTTTCTGCGTGAAGTGCCGCCCGCTGGAGCTGGTGCGGGAATTGGAATTTCTCCCCGTCAATGCCCATGATGAGTTTGATGTGCTGCTGCGGTTCCTCCAGGGTGAGGACTTCACTGCGGAGTATATGCAGAAGCAGCTGGAGCTGGCGGAGGTCATGCTCCCGGCATCGCAGGCGGCGGAGGTCAAGGGGCTGCTGCTGAAGCGCGCGGCGCTGGGAGATGTGCGCCGCGCGGCGGCGTTCTATAAATTGCAGCGTTACAGTTATAACGGCAGCGGCGGCAGCTATGGCACGGCATCCTGCGACATCCGGCGCTTTTTCCACGAGATCTGGGAGTGTTCCCGTCGATTGAAGGATGTGGCGCTGGAAAACCGTGATTTTGAGAGCATCATCGCCGCCCGCAACGATCCCCAGACTGTGATCTACTGCGACCCGCCCTACTATGAGGCGGAGTGCTACACGGTGGAGTTTCCCCGCAGTGACCACCAGCGGCTCCATGACGCGCTGGCGGCGCATAAGGGATTCGCCATGGTGTCCTATAACAACTGCGCATATATCCGCGAGCTGTACGATGACTTCTTTATCTACGAGGTGGAGCGCCCCAACAGCCAGTCCAAGAAGAAAAACGATACCTATGCGGAATACATCATGACCAACTACGATCCCCGGATCTTCGCGCCGCAGATGACGCTCTTTGACGATTATGACAGCAACGGAAAAGCCTGCCGGTTGGTGCATATCCCCCACCGGCCTTTACATGAAATAGGAGGACAATGAACGTGAAAAACGAAATGACACTGGATCAGCGCGGGCTGACCATCCCCGCGGAAGAACTGGCAGAGCACGGCTTGGACGGCGCAGACCTGTCCGCGCAGATGACGCGAAGCCTGATCCTGCTGATGCCCCAGAAGATGACGGCGGAGCAGATGGTGGACGCGCTGGCGGGACTGTGCGAAGCGGCTTCACAGCTTGTGGAGGTGCTGACGGCTGTGTGCCATGCGCCGTGCATCGCGGAATGCGACAGGGATGACGAGGATTTTGACTTGGACGCGGTGCCGGACGATGTGCTGATCCTGCTGCTGAACTGCGGTTGCTGTCCGGCACAGCTGGCGCACCATCTGGCGGAGGGAGATGTGATCTATGCCGTTGAATGAGGGGATGTATCCCTACACGGCCAAGGAAGCGCGAGAACGGGGCGAGCTGGAGCTGTGGCGCGCCAACTTCCGCGCCAACTGCGCCTGCGCCGGGGCCATAGAGCTGGCGATTCGACGGGATTTTGATGGGATGCACCTGAAGGACGGCTGCGCCAAAAGCGTTATCGACCAATACGGCTACAAACGGGTGGGCTTCGTGCTGGCCAATACCCTGCAGGAGCATGCCTATGACGGGCGGTATCACGAGGTCAACAAGCAGTGGAGCCGAAGGATATTCATCCCCTCCGACGGCGGACACCGCCTGACCTTCGTGGTGAACAGCCATCCCGCCGTGCTGGACGGCTTTGTCAGCGACTACCGCGGAGAGCTGGCGCGGCTGCACCTGTTTGGCACGGAGCATTGCCTGCCAGATACCGGAGAGCAGGACTTCACCGGCAAGGTGCTGGTGCTGTCACCGGACACACTGCGGGAGGACTGCTGGCAGCCGGAGAACCAGCTCTGGCTGGCCCATAGCGGCTTTGGCTGCCTGCCCCACGCCCGTGGGAGGTCTGTACTCTGCACCTGTCTCGTGGATGGCGAAACGACCCGCTGGAATCGCAGTGAGTTCGTAGGCGTTATCCGGGACGAGTGCATTCCGGATTGGGCGGCAGAGAAGCTGGCGCAGCTGCGGCAGGAGCAGACGGAGATGACACAGGAAATGACGATGTGAAGGAGGAATGACGATGGAAACGGTAAAGCGCGCCGCAGTGCTGCTGGGTGTAACAGCGCTGCTGTGCTGGCTGTTCTCCGTGGCGGCCTATGCCACCGGCACCGGCGATGTGGCCAGCGCGGTGGAGGGTACATGGCAGACGGCATCCGGGCAGATCAAGACGGTGGTGAACAACGTGGTATTCCCTGCCATCGACCTGATCCTGGCGGTGTTTTTCTTTGTGAAGGTGGGTACAAGCTATTTTGACTATCGGAAAACAGGACAGTTTGAATGGACGGCTCCCGCCATCCTGTTCGCCTGTCTGGTATTCACCCTCACCGCGCCGCTGTATGTGTGGGACATTGTAGGGGTGTGAGGTGATAACCTTCTACGAACAGGAGCTTCGGAAAATCGTTGGGAGCTGCTATCCCGATGCCACCTATGTGGACAGAGCCTGCTATGTGCGTCTGGGTGAGATGAACCGGGCAAAGATCCAATTCGTCACAGGCATGATCGGCAGTCAGTACAATGCCCTGCAGATCACGATCCTCAACCGCAGCGAGGGACAGGTGGACACCCTGCGCCTTCGCTTCTCAGACCTGCTGGGGCTGAAGATGACCGCCAATCACAACTTTCGAAACGGCGTGGAGCCGCACATCTGGGATGACTCCGGGAAAGTAGACTGGTATGTGTATCATCCTACCCGGCAGGACTATGAGGTGCTGTCCACTGCGGTGTCTGACTATCTGGAGGTGTTTCAGGATATGGACCAGTCTGCCGACCAAGCGTGGGAACAGACGAAACACAAGGTTTGACAGCTTCTCTTGACGTGCAGGAATAATTCGTTTATAATAAAGGCATAATTAAGCAATGAGAGGAGCTGAGTAAAATGATGATTCGTTCGGCAACTTCCCTGCGCAACGGGTATGACGAAATGGTTCGGCTGGCGAAGGAAAAACAGGAGCCTATCTATTTGACACGGAACGGCGACGGCGAGATGGTTTTTGTCCCGATGGATCTCTGGGAGA
>OLYM01000824.1_pt1 | contig 12378 bp, 10 predicted proteins | sample 1673691 | NCBI WGS metagenome assembly OLYM01 (sample SAMEA103958123, study PRJEB25191) | human gut metagenome | reverse complement strand
GCCGGCGCACTTTTATTTGTTTTCACACTCTGCCGCTTTACTTCTTCTTGCCGCCGAGGAATTCCGGCAGGGGCTTGCCCTGCTTGAGCCACTGGTGATACTCGGCCGTCGCGGCGAACTCGACGTCGCCCGCAGAGTTGAGCGCGGTCTCGACAGAGTCCTGAATGACGCCGATGATGAAGCCGACGCCGACGACCTGCATCGCGATGTCGTTCGAGATGCCGAACAGCGAGCATGCCATCGGGATGAGCAGCAGCGAGCCGCCCGCCACGCCGGAAGCGCCGCACGCGCCGAGGGCCGACATGATCGAGAGCAAAATCGCCGCGGGCAGCGAGACCTGCATACCCAGCGTATTGGCCGCGGCCAGCGTCATGATGGTGATGGTGATGGCCGCGCCGTCCATGTTGATCGTCGCGCCGAGGGGGATAACAAAGGAGGAAACGTCGCTCTCCGCGCCCAGCTCATCCGCGCACTCCTTGCTCAGGGGGATCGTCGCGGCGGAAGAGGTGGAGGTGAAGGCGAAGATCATCGCGGGCGCGGCGCCCTTGAAGAACTTGAGCGGGCTGACGCCGGCAAAGGCGCTGGCAGAGACAGAGTAGCAGATGATGGCGTGCACGATGTAGCCGACATAGGCGCACAGCAGCACGAGCGCGAGGTGGCCGAGGATCTCGGGGCCCTGATTGGCGACGACCCAGGTCATCATCGTGAAAACGCCGATGGGGCTGAGGGCAATGATGAAGGCCATCACGCGGTCAATGACGCTATAGAGGGAACTGACAAGGTCCTGTGCGAGCTTGCCTTTTTCACCGGCAGCAAGGATACCACCGCCAAACATCAGCGCGATAACGATGACTTGCAGCATGTTCGCGTCGGTAAAGGACTTCCACATGTTGCTCGGGAAGATAGCGACCAGCGTATCCATGAAATTCGCGCTCGTCGCGCCGTCCCAGGTCTGACCGTCCGTCAGGGCAAGGTCCGTCGGGAAGAGGCCGGCGTTCAGGAAGATGTTGGCAAACACCAGGCCGATGACGCAGGCCGCGGCCGTGGTGACGAGGAAGTAGGCGACCGTCTTCCAGCCGACGGAGCCGACCTTCTTCATGTCGCCCATGGAGATGATGCCGTCGATCAGCAGCTCCTTGAACCACTCCTGGATCATTTCAATTATCACGGGTGGTCACACCTCCTTTCGGGGGCTCCCGCCGTGAAACGGGAGCCTCCGGGTGGGATGGTCCTGCCGCCGCTCAGCCAAGCAGGCCGGACAGCAGGGGGATCAGGGTCACGCCGATCAGGGCGACGCCGCCGCCCGCGACAAGCTGCTTGACGCCCTGCGATTTGGCCGCGGGGTTGTCCTGGCCGTAGCCTTCCAGAAGGTTGATGCCGCCCCACACGCAAAGGCCGCCGCTCAGGTCGCTGACCGCCTGCGCCATCCAGTCATACCCCGGGTACGCCAGCGGCGCAAGCGCGACCGCCGCCGCGTAGGAAAGGAAGCTGAGCACGCCGAGCAGCCCCAGCTTCTGTGTCAAAGTCCGTTTCATGGTTCCCTGTTTCCTCCTTTTTCAGGCGTCAAAAAAACGCAGTGCTGACCACGACCTTCGGTGGTCAGCACTGCGTCTTTGCGTCTGGCTGATAAACGGTTTCGATCTGAAAATTTCTTGCGCTGATCACGCTCTCGCGCCTGCATTTGGGGCAGTAGAGCGGAAACTCCCGCAATACCGTCCGCTGCAGCAGCCGCAGGCGCGTCTTCGCGCCGCAGACCGGGCAGAGAAGCCACTGCTCCTCACGGCTCATCGTCCTCGCTCCTTTCGTTCCTGTCTGCCTGAAAGGTCCGGTAGAACAGGCGGACGTGCGCCTCGAGCTTCTGCAGGCACGCAGCTTCGCGCTCGGGCTGGCGGTCACAGATGCCGATGAGGGTGATGACCGGGGCCACATAGCAAAGGGCCATCGCCCCGGCGTCCTCGTCCCGGAGCTCCCCGGCCGCGATGAGGCTGCGGAAGATCCCCGCGTGATACTCCGTCACGCGCTCCACATAGCGCCTGGAATAGAGCGCCGCGAGCTCCGGCGAACGGAACTGCTCAAGCGTCATCATCCGGCGGAAGCGGCTGATGGTCTCGTTGTGGAGCGAGTAGAAAAAGATCTGCCGGACCTTTTCCAGCAGCCCGTCCTCCGTGATGCGGGTGAAGACGGGGATATCCTGCCGCGCGTTCTGCACGTGGATGTCGATCCTGTCGGTGTCCGCCTCGTACTGCGCGGCCGTCGCCTCCACGATCGCGTCAAAGATGGCGCGCTTGCTGGGAAAATGGTTGTAGAGCGAAGGGGCCTTGATGCCCACGGCCGCCGCGATCTGGCCGACGCTGACCGCGTCGTAGCCATGGACAGAGAACAGCTCCAGTGCCTTGGCGAGAATTTTCTGCCGGGTATCCTCCTGCTTCATCCCTGCATCACGGCTCCTCTACGGCTAACTAACGTTCGTTAGCCAGCATTCTACCACCACTTCCCTCCCCTGTCAAGCCCATCCGCAGAAAAAACCGCCCCGCCCGGCGGCGGAAGCGGTTTTCCAGCCTGTGCAGACCCAATCCCCACGGCACGGTCACGCATAGGCTGCGCCCGGCTTGGGCAGCGCGGCCCATTCCGGCAGCTCCTGCACCAGCTTTTGCAGCGCGGCCACGGTACGCACGAAGCAGGCGGCATTCGGCTCTGTATCCGTGTATCCGGCTGCCGTCTCATCGCCGCGGATCACATCATGCTCGCCCTGCGCCGTGACTTCGATTTCATAGAAGCAGTTCGGCGTCACGGCAAGGCGGTCATCGCCCTGCGCCAGCGTCTCGCTGCACATCTCCCGCCGGATCGACCGGAAGTCTTCCGCGCAGACCAGGTCATACAGCTGCCGCAGAAACGCCGGATCCGGCTCGAATGCCGCCGAGGCCGTGCCGTCGGTGACCAGATCCTTCTGCAGCGTCCCCGCCCCCGTATCCATGACGTTTTTCCGGTCTTCCACATACCACCAGGAGAACCGGACCGAAAAATCTTCCGGAATCTCCTGTGCTTCCGGTTTCGTTTCCGCCCCGGTATCCTCCACCGGTGCGTCTTCTGCCTGTCTGCCCGCGCAGCCCGCCAGCGCCAGCACGCAGACCAGCAGGCAAAGAAACACGATCCATTTTTTCATCTATGCCACACCCTTTCATTTTTTGATCTCTATCCATACAGACGATATCCAAGCGTCCTCGTTGCAAGATTTTCAAAAAAGCGGACCATGCGACAGCGGCCCGCGGGTCTCCCCGCGGGCCGCTGCCAACACAAATGAAAAGAGGAATCACGAAACGAGCATTTTGAACGTGCGCGGATCGCACAAAAGGGACATTCAGCGGACGCTGAACAGCAGATCGCCGTAGGACGGATACGGCCAGCAGGCGCGGGAGGTGAGCGTCTCCATCTCGTCGACGGCCAGCCGCAGCTCGGTCATATCCTTGAAGACCTCGGCCTGATAGAAGCTTGCGGCCTCCTGCGCGGTCGGCAGGTCACCGGCCTGCAGGAGTGCGTCGTCGAGTTTCGCGGCATCCTCGCTGGCGATCTCCGTCAGCGAGGACAACCGCGCGGCGGTTTTCTGCTCATAGCCTCCGGCAGCGCTGCCCAACAGCGCTTTCTTGTCTTCGGCCGTCCGCACGAGCTTTGCCGTGTAGTCAGAAACAGCGGGCAGGATATCGGTATTCACCATTTCCAGCATCGTGAGCGCTTCGATGCGCAGGACCTTGCTGTAATTCTCCAGCATGATCTCATAGCGCGCATGCAGCTCGGTCTCGCTGTAGATCTTATGCGTGGTAAACAGGCGGACATTCTTTTCCTTCAGCAGATACGGCACGCAGTCGGGCGTGGTCTTGAGGTTGAGCAGGCCGCGCTTTTCGGCCTCCTCCAGCCAGCTCGCGTCGTAGCCGTTGCCGTTGAAGATGATGCGCTTGTGCGCCTGGATGGTATTGCGGATGAGGTCGTGCAGGGCGGTCTCAAAATCCTCCGCCCGCTCGAGCACGTCCGCGTACTGCCGCAGAGACTCGGCCACGGCGGTGTTCAGCACGACGTTCGCGTCGGAGATGGACGCGGCGGAGCCGAGCATCCGGAATTCAAACTTGTTGCCGGTGAAGGCGAAGGGCGAGGTACGGTTGCGGTCGGTGGTGTCCTTCGGGAATTTTGGCAGGACGTGGACGCCGATCTTCAGAAGCTCCTTCTCCTTCGCGTCATAGGCCGTGTCGGATTCGATCGCGTCCAGAATCTCCGTCAGCTCCGTGCCGAGGAACATGGACACGACGGCGGGCGGCGCTTCGTTCGCGCCCAGCCGGTGGTCGTTGCCGGCGGAGGCGACGGAGATGCGCAGCAGGTCCTGATAGTCGTCGACCGCCTGGATGACGGCGCAGAGGAACAGCAGGAACTGCGCGTTCTCACCCGGCGTCTCGCCGGGCTCGAGCAGGTTGACGCCCGCGTCGGTCGAGATGGACCAGTTGTTGTGCTTGCCGGAGCCATTGACGCCCGCGAAGGGCTTCTCGTGCAGCAGGCAGACCATACCGTGCTTGCGGGCGATCTTCTGCATGAGCTCCATGGTGAGCTGGTTGTGGTCAGCGGCGATGTTGGTGGTGGTGAAGACGGGCGCGAGCTCATGCTGCGCGGGCGCGACCTCGTTGTGCTCCGTCTTGGCGAGCACACCGAGCTCCCACAGCTCCTTGTCCAGATCGTGCATGAACGCGGCGACGCGCGGCTTGATGATGCCGAAGTAATGATCCTCCAGCTCCTGCCCCTTGGGCGGCTTCGCGCCGAACAGGGTCCGGCCGGTATAGATGAGGTCCTTGCGCTTGCTGTAAAGCGCCTCGTCGATGAGGAAGTACTCCTGCTCCGGGCCGACCGTCGTGCGGACGGCCTTGACCTCGTCATGCCCGAACAGCTTCAGGATACGCAGGCCCTGCTTGTTGATGGCCTGCATAGAGCGCAGCAGCGGCGTCTTTTTGTCGAGCGCCTCGCCGCCGTAGGAACAGAACGCGGTCGGGATATACAGGACCTGATCTTTAATAAAGGCGAAGGACGTCGGGTCCCACGCGGTATAGCCTCTGGCCTCGAACGTGGCGCGCAGACCGCCGGAGGGGAAGCTGGACGCGTCCGGCTCGCCCTGGATGAGCTCCTTGCCGGAAAACTCCATGATCACGCCGCCGTCGGCGGTGGGAGAGATGAACGAGTCGTGCTTTTCGGCCGTGATGCCGGTCATGGGCTGGAACCAGTGGGTGAAGTGCGTCGCGCCGAGCTCGATAGCCCAGTCCTTCATGGAATTGGCGACGACGTTGGCTGCGGCCAGATCGAGGCGCTTGCCCTCGTGGATGGCGGCGTAGACATCTTTAAAAACAGCCTTCGGAAGCTTCTGCTTCATCACGGCTTCGCTGAACACATGGCAGCCAAAGAAATCCGATACAGTCTGCATAAGAAACTCCTCACTTTCTAAAAAAGCGGCAAAGGCACGCACAGAATCGATGCTGTACGACGCCTTTGCCGTTTTTACGTTTCCATGTGAACCGGATCCGGCGGGACCCAAGCCGTTTGTTTGAGCGCATTATACGCGCCGCGGCGGAAAATGTCAAGCGTCTGCCGCAAAAAAATGGTATTCGTTTTACTTATTGCTGCGTTCAGCAGAATCAATAAAAATGATAGTGCCTTTTTGTTGACATCAACGAAGCAGCTCGCTAAAATAGAACCAAAAATTCTTCGCCATGCAGACAAGTGTATGTTTGGAAGAAACACAAAGGAGGCGGGACGATGCAGGAACCACGAAAAAGCACGCTGCTTTTCGTGCAGGACGCCGCGGCGGAACCAGCGGCGCTCGGCGCGTTCGCCGCAGAGCAGCCGGCGCTGGCGCTCGTCACGGCGGACGGGCTGGACGAGGCGGAGCGGAAGCTCGCGCAGCTCGATCCGGCGCTCGTCGTCTGGCAGTGCGACGCGCCGGGGCTGCCGGCGCTGCGGCAGTGCGTCCGGCTTGCCGAAAGCAGTGAGGCGGTCTTTTTATTGTTGGTCCGCCCGGGCACGTATGAGGCGGTCTGGCGGTTCGTGCAGGCGGCCGGGATCTGCGTGATGAGCTGGCCGGCGCCGCAGGAGGTCTTCCGGCAGACGCTGCGGAACCTGCTGCTGCTAAAGAAGAGCCTGCGGGCCATGCAGGAGAAGACCGACCAGCTGCAGTCGCAGCTGCAGGACATGAAGCGCATCCAGAAGGCCAAGAGCCTGCTCATGAACCAGCTCGGCATGTCGGAGGCCGACGCGCACCGCTGGATCGAAAAAGCCGCCATGGACCGCTGCGTCAAAAAACGCGAGATCGCAGAGACCATCATCCGGATGTACGCATTATAATCATAAAGAAAGGGGCCAAAGCCATGAAACAGCCGCACCAGTACCGACCTTTGGAGCAGCAGCCGCAGCATGATGCCTGCGGCATCGGCGCTGTTGTCAATATCAGCGGACAAAGAACACATGAAACGCTCGACGGCGCGCTGAAGATCGTCGAAAAGCTCGCGCACCGCACCGGCAAGGACGACGACGGCACCACCGGCGACGGCGTCGGCGTTATGACGCAGCTGCCGCACGCGCTGTTTCAGAAGGCGGCGCAGCAGGCGGGGCAGACGCTCCCGGACGCGGGCGATTACGGCGCGGCCATGATCTTCTTCCCGCAGGATTCGCTCAAGCGCATGCGCAGCCGGAAGCTGCTGGAGATGATCCTCTCGCGCGAGGGGCTGGAGCTGCTGTTCTGGCGGGACGTGCCGGTCTGTCCGGAGATCCTGAGCGAAAAGGCCCGGAGCAGCATGCCCTACATCGCGCAGTGCTTCATCCGCCGCCCGGACACGGCGGCGCGCGGGCTGGATTTTGACCGCAGGCTGTATCTGGCCCGGCGCGAGTATGAGCACTCCGTCTCCGGCACCTACGTCGTGTCCATGTCCAGCCGGACGATCGTCTATAAGGGCCTGTTTCTGGTCTGGCAGCTGCGGCAGTTCTATCCGGATCTGCAGGACGCGGACTATACCTCCGCCCTCGCGCTCGTCCACTCCCGCTTCTCCACCAACACCACGCCCTCGTGGAAGCGGGCGCACCCGAACCGCATCATCCTCCACAACGGCGAGATCAACACCATCCGCGGCAACATCAACCGGATGCTCGCCCGCGAGGAGACGATGGCGTCCTCCATCCTCGGCGACACGATCGCCCGCGCCTACCCCGTCGTGGAGACCGACGGCTCCGACTCCTCCATGCTCGACAACACGCTGGAATTTCTCATGTACAGCGGCATCGAGCTGCCGAAGGCCGTGATGCTCTGCATCCCCGAGCCCTGGGGAAAAGATAAAAACATGTCCCGGGAAAAGCGCGACATGTTCCACTACTACGCCACCATGATGGAGCCCTGGGACGGCCCGGCCGCCATCCTCTTCTCCGACGGCGAGCAGGTCGGCGCCGTGCTCGACCGCAACGGGCTGCGCCCGGCGCGGTATCTGGTCACGAATGACGGCTATCTGATCCTCGCCTCCGAGGTCGGCGCGCTGCCGGTCGCGCCGGAGAAGATCGTGCGCAAATCCCGCCTGCAGCCGGGCAAGATGCTGCTCGTCGACACCCGGACCGGGACGGTCCTCGAGGATGCGGCGATCAAGCACCGCTACGCCGCGCAGAATCCCTACGGCGAATGGCTCGATCAGGAGCTGCTGCAGCTGGCCGATATCCCCATCCCCAACCGGAAGGTCCCGGAATACACGGCCCAGGAGCGCAGCCGCCTGTACAAGATCTTCGGCTACACCTACGACGAGATCCACTCGGCCATTTTGCCCATGGCGAAAAACGGCGCGGAGCCGACGGCCTCCATGGGCGCGGATATCCCGCTGGCCGTGCTGTCGGAAAAGCACCAGCCGCTGTTCTACTACTTCAAGCAGATGTTCGCGCAGGTCACGAACCCGCCCATCGACGCGCTGCGCGAGGCGATCGTCACCGATACGACCGTCTACGCCGGCTCCGACGGCAATCTGCTGGCCGACTGCGCGGAAAACTGCCGCGTCCTGCAGATCAACAACCCCGTCCTTTCCAGCCGCGATCTCATGAAGATCGAGGGGCTCCATATGCCGGGCCTGCAGGCGAAAAAGGTCTCGCTGCTGTACTACAAGAATTCCTCGCTCGCGCTTGCGCTCGACCGGCTTTTCGTCGCCTGCGACAAGGCGTATTACGCGGGCGCGAACATCCTCATCCTCTCCGACCGCGGCGTGGATGAGAACCATATCGCCATCCCGTCGCTGCTGGCGGTCTCCGCCGTGCAGCAGTATCTGGTGCGCACGAAGAAGCGCACCGCGATCTCCATCATCCTCGAAAGCGCAGAGCCGCGCGATGTGCACCACTTCGCCACCCTCTTCGGCTACGGCGCGAGCGCCGTCAACCCCTATCTCGCGCAGGACTGCATCGGCGAGCTCATCGCGGGCGGGGCGCTCAACAAGGACTATTACGCCGCCGTCGACGCGTACAACAAGGCGATTCTGGACGGCGTGATGCGCATTGCCTCCAAGATGGGCATTTCCAGCATGCAGTCGTACGAGGGCGCGCAGATCTTTGAGGCCGTCGGCATCTGCAAGGACGTGGTGGACCGCTATTTTACCAACACCGTCAGCCGCGTCGGCGGCATCGGTCTGCAGGAGATCAACGAGGCCGTCCTCTGGCGGCATGACCGGGCGTACGATCCCATGGATCTGACCGCCGACCTGACCGTCGATTCCTCCGGCTTCCATAAGCTCCGCTCCGGCAGCGACATGGAAGACCATATGTATAACCCCCTGACCATCCTCACGCTGCAGCAGGCGGTCCGCACCGGCGATTTTGACTGCTTCCGCCGCTACTCCGCCATGGTCGACGACGAGCAGCTGCCGCATACGCTGCGCGGTCTGCTCGGCTTCCGTTTCGATGAGACGAAAGCCATCCCGCTCAGCGAGGTCGAGCCCGTCTCGAGCATCGTCCGGCGCTTTAAGACCGGAGCCATGTCCTACGGCTCCATCTCCGAGGAGGCGCACCGCTGCCTGGCCGCCGCCATGAACCGTTTGGGCGGAAAGTCCAACTCCGGCGAGGGCGGCGAGGAGCCCGCGCGGCTCGGCACCGAGGAAAACTCCGCCATCAAGCAGGTCGCCTCCGGCCGCTTCGGCGTGACGAGCGAATATCTTGTGAGCGCGAAGGAGATCCAGATCAAGCTGGCGCAGGGCGCCAAGCCCGGCGAGGGCGGCCATCTGCCCGGCAGCAAGGTCTGGCCGTGGATCGCGCGGACGCGGCATTCCACGCCCGGCGTGGCCCTCATCTCCCCGCCGCCGCACCACGATATCTACTCGATCGAGGATCTGGCGCAGCTGATCTACGATCTCAAATGCGCCAATGAAAACGCGGAGATCTCCGTCAAGCTCGTCTCCGAGGCGGGCGTCGGCACCATCGCCGCGGGCGTTGCCAAGGCGGGCGCGCAGACGGTCCTCATCTCCGGCTACGACGGCGGGACCGGCGCCGCGCCCCGAAGCTCCATCTATAACGCAGGCCTGCCCTGGGAGCTCGGTCTGGCCGAGGCGCACCAGAGCCTCATCGCCAACGGCCTGCGCGGCCGCGTGCGCCTCGAGACCGACGGCAAGCTCATGACCGGCCGCGACGTGGCCATCGCCTGCATGCTGGGCGCAGAGGAATTCGGCTTCGCCACCGCACCGCTGGTATGCCTCGGCTGCGTCATGATGCGCGTGTGCAATCTCGATACCTGCCCGATGGGCATTGCCACCCAGCGGCCGGAGCTGCGGAAAAACTTCTGCGGCAAGCCCGAATACGTGGTGAATTTCATGGAATTCGTCGCGCAGGAGCTGCGGCTGATCCTGGCGAAGCTCGGCGTGCGCACCGTGGACGAGCTGGTCGGCCATACGGAGTATCTGCAGATCCTGCCGCACCAGATCACCCAGCGCGCGGCCATGGTGGACGTGTCCGGCATTCTCGCCCGCTGCGGCGGGGAAAACTGCCGCTATGACCCGGCGCAGCGGTTCGACTTCAAGCTCGATGCGACGCTTGACAAAACGGTCCTTCTGCCGCTGCTGCCGAAGAAGGGCAAGCCGGCCGCTCCGAAGCAGTGCGCGCTCGACATTTCCTGCACCGACCGGGCCTTCGGCACGCTCTTCGGCGCAGAGATCACACGCCGCTGGGGCGGCACGCTTCCGGACGATACCTACCAGATCCGCTGCCGCGGCGGTGCGGGGCAGTCGTTCGGCGCGTTCCTGCCGAAGGGCGTGACGCTCACGCTCGAGGGCGACAGCAACGATTACTTCGGCAAGGGCCTGTCCGGCGGCAAGCTGGCCGTCTATGCAGACCCCGCGAGCATCTTTGACCCGGCCGAGAACGTCATCATCGGCAACGTCGCGCTCTACGGTGCGACGGGCGGCAGCGCGTTCATCTCCGGCGTCGCGGGCGAGCGGTTCTGCGTGCGCAATTCCGGCGCGACCGCCGTCGTCGAGGGCGTCGGCGACCACGGCTGCGAGTACATGACGGGCGGCACCGTCGTCGTGCTCGGGCGCACGGGGCGGAACTTCGCCGCCGGCATGTCGGGCGGCGTCGCCTACGTGCTCGACCCCGAGCATAAGCTCTACCTGCGCGTCAACAAGGAGCTCGTCTCCGTCGAGACGGTCTCTCAGAAGCAGGATATCGCCCGCCTGAAGGAGCTCCTGCGCCGCCACGTGGAGGCGACCGGCTCCAAAAAGGCCCGCCAGATCCTGGAGCACTTCGACGAGCGGATCCCGGATTTCAAGAAGATCATTCCGTACGACTACAGTCACATGCTGCAGCTGATCGGCCGCTTCGAAGCCGCCGGGATGACGCGGGATGAGGCCGAGCTCGAAGCATTTTTGAAGCGGGAGGAATAAGCCATGGGAAAACCGACTGGATTTCTGGATTACGCGCGCATGGACTGCCCGGCGCGCAGCGCCGAGGCCCGCGTGGCGGACTGGGCGCCGCTCGATCTTCCGCTCTCGGAAAAAAACCGCCGCCGGCAGTCCGGCCGCTGCATGGACTGCGGCGTGCCCTTCTGTCAGGCCGGCGTAACGTTTGACGGCGCGCTGCTCGGCTGCCCGCTGCACAACCTCATCCCGGAGTGGAACGACCTGCTCTGGAACGGAAATTATGAGGGCGCGCTGCAGCGCCTGCTGAAGACCAGCCCCTTCCCGGAGTTTACCGCCCGCGTCTGCCCGGCGCTGTGCGAAAAGGCCTGCGTCTGCGGCCGGGTCTCGCAGCCGGTGACGGTGCGGGAAAATGAGCTTGCGATCATCGAATACGCCTTTGAAAACGACCTGATGCAGCCCATGCCGCCCGCCGCGCGGTCGGATAAGCGCATCGCGGTCGTTGGTTCCGGCCCGGCCGGGCTCTCCGCCGCCTATTATCTCAATCGCCGCGGCCACCACGTGACGGTCTTTGAACGCGATCCGCTGCCGGGCGGACTTCTGACCTATGGCATCCCGGAGATGAAGCTGCCGAAGCGGATCGTCGCCCGCCGCATCTCCCTTCTCGAGCAGGAGGGCGTCGTGTTCCGGACAAATTGCTGCGTCGGCCGGGATCTGAGCCCGGAGGCGCTGGCCGCGGAGTTTGACCTTGCGATCTTCTGCTGCGGCGCGCAGCAGCCGCGGCCGCTGCCGTTTGCAGAGTCGGGCGGGGTATTCTACGCGCTCGACTACCTGCGCGCCTCGGCGCAGGCGCTCCTGGCGCAGGCAGAACCGGCCGTCACGGCGGCCGGGAAGCACGTCGTGCTCGTCGGCGCGGGCGACAGCGCGTCGGACTGCGTATCCGTCGCCCTGCGGCAGGGCTGCCGCAGTCTCACGCAGCTCATCCGCAAGCCGCGCACCGCAAGCACGGAAAAGCGCGACCATGCGCATGAGGAGGCGGAGGCCGTCTTCGGCGCGGATATCCGGCGCTATGAGACACAGATCGACAGCCTCAGCTGCGGCGCGGACGGCGCGGTCAGCGCCGTGACCCTGCGGGAAAGCGGCGAGCAGCTGCCCTGCAATCTGCTGCTGCTCGCCTCGGGCTTCTCCGGCTGCGAAGCAGCGTCGCTCGGTGCGTATGAGGCCGTCCGGCAGGCGGGCATTCCGGTCCTGACCGCGGGCGATATGGCCTCCGGCGCATCCCTCGTCGTCCTCGCCATCGCCAGCGGCAAACAGGCCGCCGCCCGGGCCGACGCCAGCCTCATGGGCTACACCAACATCCTCTGACCCCGCAGCCCACGCATACAAAACAGCCGGAGAGCAACCGCTGCCCCCTGACAGGGGTAACAACGTTGGCGGGGGATACCCGGCTGGTGCTTCAGGCACCAGCCGGGTTTTATAATTGGCGTATAGC
>OLYM01000814.1_pt1 | contig 12459 bp, 12 predicted proteins | sample 1673691 | NCBI WGS metagenome assembly OLYM01 (sample SAMEA103958123, study PRJEB25191) | human gut metagenome | reverse complement strand
TGCCGGATTCTTTTGATCTCTCCTTTCTCGGCGAAGAGTATTACGCGCTTCTCCCCGACTACTCGGCAAACGCCCTCTGGGCCGGACGCCCGGAAAAAATTCCTGCCGGGCTCTACCACATGCGGATCACGGACACGCGTTCCTCGCTCCTCCGCGGCCGCGAATATCTCGTCTTTTCCCTGCTTATTCTGGAAGGACCGCGGCGCGGCAGAACCATCGAAGTGCGTTTCAACGTTCTCTCGCCCGTGCCCACGGTCCGCCGCCGCTGCTACGCCCGCCTCCGGAACCTGCAGGAAGTCTGCGGCCTCGGGGAGGCGGATCTCGTCAACGCAGCTCAGTTCAGGGGCTGCGAATTCAGAGGCTATGTCTGGTGCGAAGAGCGCAGGGGCCAGCCTGTCATCGACATCGCCTGCTTTTACCGGTCTGACGGCACATGGCCCGGAATGGAAGCCGTCTGCGCAAACGGCGGAGACGCAGGCCAGTCCGGAATGCCCGGCGCTGCCCCCGGGGAGGGGACATCTGTCTCCCGTCCCGGCTGCAGGCCTGAATCAGGAAACAGCGTTCCCGGGGAGGAAAATCCGTACCTGCGGGAAGGCGGCGACTGGCGCGACGACGATACAGGGGGAGCGGACGCGTATTCCGCCGGATCCGCCCGCTTCGCCGGAACCTGCGGGAGCGCCTCCCCCCTCCGCGCCAGAAAGGAAGCACGCGCATGAACGGTTTTTCGCGTTTCACCATACTGGCCTTCGCCGCCGCGCTCACTTTCACCCTGGCCGGATTTGTCTGCCTGCAGAAAGACGGGCTCCTCAGTCCTGAGAAATCGGACACAGACATCATGCGGATTATCCGCGCGCATCCGTCCGAACTCCTGGCCGTTGTCAGGGACGCGGCGGAGAATGAACGCGCCGCAGCCATGGCCGCGGACTGGAAACGCCAGCTTGCCGCAAAGCCTGTGCTCGATCCTGATCCGGCACGGGCCGTGCACGGCACGGAAGGTCCTGTCGTGACCGTATTCACCGATTTCGACTGCGCCTGGTGCCGCCGTGCCCACACCCTCTACAGGGGGCTTGCCTGGCGCGTCACCCGCCGTTTTCTCTGCGTGAGTCCCGAAGACACAAAAGCGGCTGCCGCGGCCCTCGGCATCGAGGCCGCCGACCCGGCAGCCGGAGCCCGTTTCCACGACCTGCTCATGGAGGATACGGAACGGGCCTGGAAAGAGCCGGCCATGACGGACCGGGTCCTCGCTGAGTTCGCGGCGAAAGCCGGTTTCCCCGGGGAAAAGCTCGCAGCCATCCTGAAGGATCCGCGCTGGCAGAACACTCTCCGGGAAGATGCCGGACTGGCCCGGCGCCTCCATCTTGACGCCACACCTTCCTTTGTCATTGGCGGCCGCCTCATCGTGCGCGGCGCGCCGCCCCGCAGGCTCATGGCAGAAGCGCTCAGGCTCGCTTCAGCCGCACCGTCGTCTGTGTCTTCTCAGGGAGGAAAATAAGCATGGCCTCTTCTGACGGCACTGCCGCACAGTCGTCTGCTTCCCGTTCCGCGGGAACCCGTTCCCGGCAGGCAGGGAGACGGGGAAGAGCGGCGCTCAGGTCTCTCAGCCGCCTGCCCTCTTCCCTGGTCCTTCTGGCAGGCCTCCTGGCCGGATTTGCCGCCTTTGAGCTCCTCAGGGCAGCGCAGCAGACAGAAAGCGGAGACGCGCTGGCAGACTGGGCCGGAGCCTGCGCCCGTCTCGAGGAAGCCTACGGCATGGACGCCGCGGTGCGCATCGAGGCGCTGCGGATCCGGACTGTCGGGAACTCTTCCACGCCGTTCACTGCCGGAGAAGCGCACCGGCCTCCGGTCTCCGGCGGCGGCCGGGGAGAACAGCCTGCCGGTTCCGCTCCTTCCCTGCCCGGCGGTCAGCCCCTCCCCCAGGCTTTCGCAGCGCAGCCTTCGTCCTCCTCCCGGACCGCTCCCGCCATTCTCCGTTTCCTCTCTGACGCGTCCCCAGAGGACCCCGTCATCACGAGGAAGCCCTCGCCGGACCAGGAAGCCGGAACCTTCCCGCTCGAGACGGATCTGCACTCACCAGCCGGCATGCCTGCCGTATCGGCACCGGCTCTCCCCGCGGCTGAAGAGGAAAGCGCGGGAAGCACGGCCGCCGCGCTCATGAACGCCCGGACCGTTCCCGATGAGGACGCGCGGGCTTTTCTGAAAGATTCCCCGCTCCTGCACGCGGCGGGCACGCCCGGAAGCGGGGCCGATGTGCTCGTGCTCTTCTCCTCTCCTTCCTGTCCCGCCTGCCAGACGCTTTCAAATCTCATCCGGGAAAAGGCGTCCGAACTGCGCTTCCCGGTCTTCATTGCGCCAGCCGGAGACACGGAGTCTGCAGCCAGGCTCCTCGCTCCGGAAGGAACAGGAGAAACATTCACGGCCGCTCTCGAATGCGTCCGCCGGAATACCGCGTTCGCGGCATCCCACCTCGGCAGGGTCAGGCTTCCCGCCGCCCTCTGGGTGACGCCTTCCGGCGCGCGCATAGCCACGCTTGGCGGAAATTCCTTCGCCGTCCTGGCCGGCGCGCTCAATATCCGGGCCGCGCGGCGCGCCGGAACCGGATCGCCCCCGCCGGATCAGGCGGCGCCGGAGCCGCACAGAAGCAGCGGGAACTGAGGAGCAGGAAAATGGTCTCCATTCTCTTTCACCGATACAGCGGGAAGGAGCGCGAGGAATTTCTCAGGGGCTTTGAGGAAGCCTGCGACGTGCCCTCCTACGATCCCGATGAGGATGACCTTCAGGAACTGCCCTGGCGCAGGCCCTGGGACTGGCTCCAGGGAGCTTTTGTCCTGGAGTGCGGCAGTGAACCCACGCCGCGCGAGGCCGGGGCAGCCTGGTTCCGGGAAATCCGCTCACTTCTTCAGGCTGGCGTCAGGGCCTGATGCAGGAGGAAAACATGAAAAACAGACAGGATGAGCCCGTAACCTGTCCCCTGTGCGGCTCCGGCATGCATCCGGTCTTCCGTGAGGGCCGCGTGCTCTTCTGGGGCTGCAACGAATTCCGCGGCAGCACGGCCTGCCGCGGCAGACGCTATCCCGATCCCGAAAATCCCGCAGTTCCCCTGCCCTACGTCTGCCCGGAGTGCCATCAGGGACTGTGCCGCCGCACAGGCAGAAACGGCCGGATCTATACAGCCTGTTTCGAGAAGGAAAAACATAAAGGAGGCACAGCCCTCTTCTTCAACGACGACGGCACGCCCGAGGAACCCGTGCCCAGGGCCAAAGGACAGTGGAACTGCCCCTCCTGCGGCTCCCCCTTAAAGTACATCCGCGTCCGCAACGGCCCGCACGCGGGCTCAATGGTCTTCGCGTGCTTCGAGAGGGAAAAGCATGCGGACGGCAGGGCCCTCTTCTTCCAGGACGCAGACGGCATCCCCATTCTGTCCGTGGACTCCGGAGCCGACGGGGAGGGAACTCATGCCTGACATGCGTATCTTCCTCTTCCTTTCAGCGCCCGTCCGGACGGGAGGCGCCGCGTGACACAGGAAAAGAGAAACGGGAAAAAACTTGGCGAGGCTCTCGGCACGGGACTCACCCGGCGCTTTGCCCGGGATCTTATCGCCGGCGTCCCCTTCCGGAACCTCTTTCAGGACGCTTTAAAACAGCTCTCCGGAGCGCGCAGACGGAGCGCGGCCCTGGAAAAAGCCCCGTTCAGCGCCGTGTCCGCTGCCTGGAATCTCACGCCGGGACAGGAAAAAAACTTCATTCGCGTACGGCGGACGGAGTTTTTCTGCGGCATGGGACTCTGCCTCTTCGCCGCCCTCGGCTTCCTCAGGCAGGCTTTCTTTGAGAGCTCGCCTCTTCCCGTCCGTCTCTTCTCTTCGGCCGCCTGCCTCTCCGTGTTCTGCGCGGGCCTCGTGCCCGCGGCCTGCGCCAGCTGGAGGCTCGCCGTCCTGAGGGAGAAAAAATACATCTCCTTCTCCGCCTGGCTCGCGCGGACGCTCACGGGAGGAAAAAAGAGGTGACGCCCCGTCTTCCGGCATCCCGCCCCTTTCCCCGGCGCGCCCCGCTCCGTGCGTCCGCCCGCTTTGTCTCTTCCCCGGCAGCCACAGGGAGCAGGCCTTCCCCGGCGCGCACTGCCCAGCCCCTTCCCCTGCCCGGCATCGCGCTCTCTTCGGAACGGTGCCGGGCTGCCCTCATGGGGGCCGTCACGGCTGACGATTTCGCGCTGCTCAGGCATACGCTCGCCAGAATGGCCGGCTTCGGGGCCGATCCCGACTTCCGCGGCATGCGGGGATTTTCCGAAACGCCGCTGGCCCTCGCCGTGCGTCTCGGCCGCTCCCTCATGATCCCGCCGCTCCTGCGCGCCGGTGCCGACATACGCCAGCGCGCGGGCAGGAACGAAGAGCCCCTGCTCTCCGCCGCCCTGCGCGCGGGAAAGGAAAACACGGCGCGGGAACTCCTTTCCTGCGGCGCCCCGGCTGACGACGCGGACAGGGATGGCGTCACGCCCCTGCACTGGGCCGCTGCCGGAGCCGGTCTCTCCCTTGCCGAAGAACTCATCAGGGCAGGCGCTTCCCCGGACGCCAGGGACAGACACGGACTCACCCCCCTGCATATCGCCGCGTACAGGGACAGACCGGACATGTGCCGGCTCCTCCTGGAATGCGGAGCCTCCCCCGGCGCGAGAACGGAGGGAGGCCTCACGCCCGCCGACTGCGGCGTACGGGGCGGAGCCTGCCGCGCCGTCAGCTTTCTCCTTCATTCCGCAGACGGGGGACCCGCGCCCGGCGTTTCGCCGGCTCAGCTTTCGCCCCGCATGCGCGGGCTTCTTAAGAGCCTGGCGTCCGGGCAGCCCGCTCCGTAACAGGGCGTTTTCCCAAGGAGGCAGTATGGCCGATCCGCTCCTTTCCGCCGGATCGCTTGAGAACGACATCTCGGCACAGCTTCTGACCCGTATCTTCGGCACCGGCTGGGACAGCCTCGCTTCCCTCGCCTCCGGCGCGCCCGCCGACGGCGTCATGGGCACGCTCATCTTCGACCTCATGTACGTCCTGAACGCCTGCTGCGCCGTAGCCGTCGCCTGGCTCTTCATCCTCACTGTCCTCTCCGCGGCCCTCGGATCCGCCCAGGACGGCACAGGCATAGGCGGCCGGCGCTACAGCAGCGCCTGGCTGCCCCTGCGCTATTCTTTCGCCATGGGCGCCATCACGCCCGTTTTTCACGGTCTCTCGGCCATGCAGGTCATGGTCCTTTCCGCCATAGGGCTGAGCATCCAGTTCGCTGACGGCATGTGGGAACAGGGCCTCGGCTACATCAGCCGCACGGGCGCCGTCTCGGCTGTGGGCGGCCCCGGCCTCGCGGACAACGCCGCGCGCGTCCTGCCTGTCATCGCCGAGCACGCCTATGTGCGCCGCTATCTCGAAACCGCGGAGGGCTGCGTCTTCTCCTCCTCCCCGAGGGTTCTCGAAGAAGACAGCGCAGGCACGCGCGTGCGCTTCGAACTGCCCCGTCCTCTCACCTGCACCAATCCCTTTGACGGACAGACCGCCGAAGCCGTCACCGAAAACGGCGACATGGGCTCCGTCACCGTTTCAACGCCCGTGCCCGAAGCGACCCTCGCCCTCAGGAACGCCCTTGCCGGCCCTCTCTACACCCAGGTTTACAACGCCGTGAAAAACGCCACAGGCGGAGATAACTTCAGGCTCATCGCGCCGGATACGGGTCCGGCCGCGTCCCTGGGACTCCATTCCCTGCTCGCGGCCTACGAGGCGGCCGTCTCGGTTCCCCTTTCACGGGCCGCCGTCTCCGGGGACGAAGCGGCGCAGAAAGCGCTCGCCTCCTTCAGGGACTACGCCGGAAGGCAGGGCTGGTTCATGGCGGGATCCTACTACTGGACGCTCGCCAGGACAGCGGCCGACGCCGTGAAAATGCAGCGGGACGAAACCACGGCGTCCGGTGTCAGCGGCCAGGCCCTGACCGGTTTTGTCAACGGGGATCTCAGAAAAGTTCTGACCGGCGCCGCGGAAATGCGCGACAGGCTCACACTCTCCCTCAAGGCCGATCCCGAAAAAATCACCAATCCGCTCACCGCCACGGGACAGGCCGCAGAAAAAGCTTCGCGGGACGCGGCCGGCGTACACGACACCGGTTCCGTTATCGCGCGCTTCTTCGGTTCCGGACCCATGCAGTGGCTCTCCGAACTCAGGGTTCCCGACGCGGGCGCGCTGGCCCTCGGACGCATCGTCGACGGCGGAGACATCATCTTCAGCACGGTGCGCCTTTCCCGCCGCGTCATGAACGCCTGCGAAAACGCCTTTGTCACCTATCTCGCCGTCAGGGAGGGCGTGTCGCGCATCCCCTTCGCCGGGAATTTTCTCACCTCAAAGGCTCTGCCTTCTTTTGTGGAATCGGCTGGCAAAATCGCCGTCTGCCTCGCCGCTCCCATATGGGCCGTGTGCTGGTTCTACGCCTACATGGTGCCCATGCTGCCTTTCGTGGCGTGGTTCACCGCGGTCATCGGCTGGGTGGTGCTCACCCTCGAGGCAGTAGCCGCCTGCCCCGTCTGGCTCGTCGGCCACTGCATGCCTGAAGGCGACGGGTTCGCCGGCGCAAGCGCACGCTCCGGCTACGCCCTCATGCTCTCGGTTCTGCTCCGCCCCATGCTCCTCGTCCTGGCCTTCTTTCTGTGCATGATCATTCTGAGCGTATCGGGGTACCTCGTGAGCGCCCTCCTCATGCCCTTCTTCGACGCCCAGGACGCGGCTTTCCGGGATAACGCGTTCGGCCTCAGCGGATGGGGCGTTACCGCTGCGGTAAGCACACTCGTCCTCCTTGGATCCGTGGTCGGCATCGGCACATGGAAACTCTTCACCCTGGTCACCGTCATGCCGGACCGCATCATCCGCTGGGCCGGCCAGCTCATCGCGCCTCTCGGCGATTCCGGCGCAGGTGAGACAGTGCGGCTCGCCGCAGGTTCCATGCAGCGCGGCGCCGCTGTTCTCGCTCCCGGAGCCGCCGCGGCCGGTGCCCTGGGCGCGCTTCTGCCTGAGACATCAGACGGGACGCGGCGCAGACTGCCTCCCTTCCCTGAAACACAGATGGATCAGGGAAGGCGGCAAGCCGCCTGGCATGGAGACACGGAGGAGGCTCCCGTTCCCGGGGCTGCCTATCGGGAGGACTCCGCTTCCACGGAACATGACGGAGCCGCAGCCCGGGGAAGTGCCCGGAAGCCGGAAGAAGAAAACAGCTTCCTGCAGGGAAAAATCCCGCCGCGGCGCTGACCGTCAGCCTGAACGGCGCCTTTGACGCGGGGTGCGGATGCTGTTCTTTTGAAATGGGAGCAGGTCCGTGTCAGCGGCCGAGCCAGGTATCGAAGAAGCGTCCGAGTTCCCTGAAATGGTACGCTGTTTCCGGGGCGTCGGGGAGCATGGCGTACTGCATGTGCGACGCGCCCTCGATGACCACGAGGTCCGCGGGAACGCCGGCCTCCCTGAGCTTCCGGTGCATGCGCACCGTGCTGCTGAGGAAAAGATCCCGCGTGCCGCAGGTAAGCATGACCGGCGGGAAACCGGAGAGGTCGGCGCGGATGGGAGAGATCAGGGGATCCGTCAGATCGTGACCCGCCGCGAACATCCGCACCGCGTCAGTGAGCCACCCCGAGTAACTCACGAGAACATTGTCTACGCCCTCGTTGGTCGCGAAAGAGTCCCCTGTGGGCGTGAAATCCGTGCAGGGCGTGCCGGCTGCCAGGGCGCCAGGCTGGGGAAGTCCGGCCAGACGCGCGTGCAGAACAAGCTCCAGCGTAAGGGCCCCGCCGCTCGAACTCCCGAAAACGCCGACACATCCGGGGGCAAAGCTCTCCAGAAGCTCCCGGTAGACGCTCACGGCATCCTCCATGGGCGCGGGATAGGCGTAATCGGGCAGGCTTCTGTAATCCACCGAGACCGCCCGCATGCCCGTGATGCCACACATCATGACAGCCTCGAGCGGCGCCGCGTCTCCCGTGTTGATGAGAAAGCCTCCCGAGTGGAAGTGCAGGAGCATCCTGCCCTTTCCCGCCGGACTCTCCACCTCCGGGATCAGCCGGTAAACGTGCACGCCTCCCATATGCCCTTCTTCGCACCGCACGCGCATTCTGCGGCAGAGTGCCGGAAGCAGGGCACCGTTTCGGGAGGAAAGCTCCCCGGCCCATGCCTTCCATTCCGCCTCCGAGGAGAGGTGCGTGTTCCACCAGGCATAGGGTTTGCGGCGCATAAGCGCGGCCATCTGAGGACTCACCGAACCGGGAACCGGAAATTCACGGATTTCCACGCCGGATTTTTCTTGTTCCTTCATCGCTCTTTCTTCCCCGCCGTCCCAAACCGGCCGGCGCGATCAGAAAAGGCCCCGTCTGGGCGTTCCAGAGGGGCCGTCCGGTTAGAGGTTTCTGCCGAGATTTCTGGCTTCGTCGAGAACGGCGGGCGTCTTTCTGACGTCGCCGGGCTTCTCCGTACCCGCTGCCAGAATGGAACCGCGGTAGGAGGACTTTTCGAAGCAGCGCACCCAGCCCTTCACATCGGACACCGTGCCGTCAATGGCGGACGGGTCGGTGTCAGCGCAGGCGGCCAGGAGATAGACATCGCGGAAGGCGTATTCCTGGGGGAAAAGCGGGTTGCAGCGGTCGAGGAAAGTCTTCAGCTGGCCACAGCAGGCGTAATAATAGACAGGGGTGGCGAAGCAGACCACATCGGCCTTCTGCATGCTGTCGAGAATGGCGGCCATGTCGTCCTTTATGACACACCTGAACGTCTTCTGGCAGGCGAGGCAGCCGCGGCAGTACTGGATGTTCTTATCCCTGAAAGCCACGAATCCGACGTCGTGGCCGGCTTCCTTCGCGCCCTCGGCGAAAGCCTGGGCCAGCAGATCGGAATTGCCGTTTTTTCTCGGACTCGTGGAAATAATCAGAACTTTTTTCATGGGGGTACCCTCCTTGGAAAATTTGCCGGGCACAGGGTATTTTGTTCTCTTCCTTTTGTGAAGACCCTTTTCTCTTCCCGGAGTCAGGAGGCAGAGAGGCACAGGCAGATTCCGGCGGCCGGACAGAAACAAAGGAAGCCGCACGGAAGTATGGAGAGCGCGCCAGCGGAGAGACTGCCGGAAAAGGAGTCCGGGGCGCGGAAAAAACGATCAGGAGCGCGGAATCAGGCCGGCGGTGCTCCTGGCAGGACCGGCCGTGACAACAGACTGCCCGGGAGTAAAGAGCCCGGCGCCCCACTTCCTGAGCTCAAGACGGAGTTCATCGCTCAGATCCTGGGGGGATTCCAGCCCTCTCAGGGTCTTCAGGGCGACCTGTTCGATGCCCATGGTGTGGAAGAAGCAGTGCAGCGTGAGCCGCGCCCCCTCGAAGAGCTTTTCTCCTTTTGTCCGGCCCGCCAGGAGGAGCACGGCGGCCCGGGGGGCGATGCGGGGTCTGATCCCCGACGAATAGAAATACTGGGTGCGGTCCACAAGCGCCTTGAACTGGGCGGGCAGGCCGTAGTTGTAGATGGGGCTCACGACGACAAGGTACCGCGTGCCGATAATAGTAGCGAAGGTATCGCTGCAGTCGTCTTTTCCCTCAAGCGGGCAGTGGCGGAGACGCTGGCTGCAGGTGCCGCAGTGCGTGCACCCCAGGAAATTCATTCCGGAAAAATCGAGCACAGCCGTCCTGAATCCGGCCCGCCTGCACCCGTCCTCAATCAGGGCCGAAATCCGGGACGTTGTTCCGTTTTTATGGGGAGAGGCCGAAAGGAGAAGAACGCTGTCACGCATGCCGGTTAAACCTCAGAGAAAGACGCGGAAGAGAACCTCTGCCGGCGGCAGGGCCGCTTCTCACAGGGGGAAGGAAAACGCGTCACGGCGCCTGACGCCCATGACGCAATACACTCTGAATATACGAGGCTTTTCTTCTGCTGGCAAGGCGGAGCCCCTTTTTTATTACCTTCCCCCGACCGGTACGGTGCAGGGAAAAGGCCTGGCAGAAGAACGGAGTCCCCCTCCGCAAAAGCGGCCTTTATACAATTACAAAAAGTTTTTGACATTATAATCGTTTTTCAATAAATCCGTTTCAGGAGGAACAGGCATGCACACTTTCTTCTGTTCCATTGTTCCGCGTTCCGCTCCGGCGGCTGCCCTGCTCCTGGTTCTGCCTCTGCTCCTGACAGACACGGATTCTGTCATGGCGGCAGCTGACTGCGGGCCTGCCGGTTCCTTTTCCACGCCCCAGGAGCGGCACGCCGCCCGCGTGCGTCTCCTGACAGGGGGCAGCGGATCCCTCATTCACACAGAGTCATCCGATGCGGCGGGGCAGTGCGCGGAGTTCATCCGCAGGGCCTACCAGATGAAGATAGGCTCCCTCGCCGGCATCAGCATCGACTGGTCAGCCGTGGAGGCGGCACTCCGCAGGACCATGAATGACGCGGCCCGGGAGGCGCTTGATTACGCCTGCGACTACGCCGTCACAAACGCTGAAACCGCTGTGGACAACGGACTGGGCACGCTTTCCCGCGCGGCGGCAAAGCTGAGCGGCGGCACGGTCACCGTCAGCGCGTCACGAAGCGGCATCCGCGTCTCGGATCCCACGGACAAGGTGATCGCGCGGCTCAGAAACGGTCTCGACGCCGCCCTGCCCCGCGTAAAGCGCGGAACGCCAGATCTTTTTTAGGAGGCTCATTATGCCAAGCCGCATCGACATTCCCCTCACCGGCAGCGCCCCCAGAAGCGGCAGCGCTGGTCTTGACGGTGACGTTCCCAGGAACGCGGCGCTCGCCGTGCGGATGCTCCGCTATGAGCGCGTCCCCGTTCCGGACAAACAGACCGGCAGGCCCCAGGAAGGCCCTGTCATGGTGGGCGGAAGGCCTCTCCGCAATCCGGACGGCAGCGTGCGCACGGGCCCTGTCGGCACCATCACCGGCTTCTATGGCGAAACGCTCTGCAGCCACGAAAAGGTCTTCATGCGCCTCTCCACCGATCAGGAAGAGCGCGCCGACGGCTCCGCCACCGGCGTTTCCCCGAACCGCCACGATCTCAATGTCATGGTCTACGCGGCCACGCCCGGCATACGCCGCGGCAGATACGGCGAACTCGTGGACATCGAGAGCCTGCCCGACAGGGAAAAGCCCGTCATGTTCTGCCAGCGCGTGGTGCCTCTCCGCGATCCCCGCTCGGGCGGTCCGGTCTGCGCAGAGGACGGCAGCCTGAAATGCCGCGCGGGCTGGTTCACCGTGCTCGGCAACTTCAAAAACGAGGCAGGCGCGGAGGTGCGTCAGCTCGACCACATGACCGCGGAGCGCGTCTCTTCCGTGAGCATGGTCCTCGACGCGAAGTGGTTCGCGGCAATCAGGGAATCCCTGCGCGAATCCTGCGCCGCCAATATCCAGAGCTACGGCAGGGCCGCTTCCCTGGCCGCGCGCAGCGTCATGGAAAAATTCACGGGAGAGGCCGCGAAGGCAGCGGAGGCCGACGGCTCCCAGCCTTCCAGCCTTGGCCGGCTGAGCGTCACGGCGTGGTATCCGGAACGCCATATCCGTGTCCTGAACGGAGAGGGAAAAGAGGAGGCCCGCAGGACGCTTGAGGCGTGGCTTGCGGAACCGAAGTTACAGAAACGCCTTGTGCAGGGCCCTGACGGCATGCCGGCCGAACGCGACAGCCCCGTTTCTCCTGACATGATCATCCGCCTTCTGAACGAAAAAGGCGAAGCCGCCGGAGCCATCCGCCTCGACAGCTGGCTTTTCAGCAAAGTGGCCGCTGCCGAAGCGGAAGGACAGAGTAATTCAGAGGCTGCTCTGGCGCGGCTCGCCACGCCGGCCGGACGCGCGGAGTGGATCATGGACATCCTCGGCAAGGTCTCCGTCACGAGCGGAGAAAAACTCACCGGCATCGACGTGCTCACAGGCGAAAGCTGCAGGGTCAGCCGTTCGTTCACGCAGCCGGGCGCTTTCGGCAACGGATATGGCGGACGCCGCGTCCTCCACCAGACAGGAGAGCTTCTCTACAGGGCCCTCCTGCACACGCACTCCCCCTTTCCGGGCCAGGAGCGGCAGGAAATCACCGGCGGCCAGTACCTTGTCACCCGCAACCAGGACGACATCGTCACCGGATTCCACCGCCTCCATGACGGCAAAACCAGCGTGCCGGTGACGCTCATGACCGAAAACGGCGCTCTCCCCGCCTCCGCTGCCTTCCAGGAAGAACTCGACAGGGAGCGCGAAGCCCTGCACAGCCTCCCGGCCGGCATGCAGATCATGCGCCAGGCCGGGCAGAGTCCGGACAGCGGCACGGAGAGGGCACCGGATACGTCCGGTTCCCCCACCCCCGTGCCGTTCTAGGCCCTGCAGAAGCTCCGGAAATAAAAAAAAGACGGCCGTCTGCCGGATCAGCCCCCCGGCAGTCAGCCGCCCTTTTTGGCGATTTTCTGGTGAGTATAAAATATTTTGCTCAGGCTGGTAAGCAAAATCTTGCATTT
>OLYM01000804.1_pt1 | contig 12539 bp, 10 predicted proteins | sample 1673691 | NCBI WGS metagenome assembly OLYM01 (sample SAMEA103958123, study PRJEB25191) | human gut metagenome | reverse complement strand
TGCCGCCTAAAAAGTGGCAGGAATCACGGTTGAACAACGGGGACAAACAGGGTATAATATTTTGTATATTGGGGAACTTTTGGTATCCGTAAAAATGAGCCGGAAAGGAGGGCGCACATGGAGCAGCGGCACATGCAGGAAAAGAGCCGCGGCGCGGCGCGCCCTGATGTGGACGCCCGTGCCCGGGCCATTCAGGAGCAGATCATCCATATCCCGCGTCCGGCGCAGCCCGGCAATGCGCGCCCGGCCGCCCAAAGCACGGCCGGACACCCTTCGGGCGCACAGCAGCGTCCTCCTCAAGCGGCACGCCCCCGGGATGACGCTTGCGCCCAGCGGCGGCGCGCAGCGCCCGCTCCGGCACACACAGCGCCCCGCGGGCAGGCTGCGGGCGGACGCCACTATGCCGCAAAGCCGCGCAAACGCAGGCGCGCGCCAGGCGGCGGTATGTTCTTTGCCTGTGTGGCCGTTGTTATCCTGAGCCTTTCGTGGGTCATCACCACGCTCATAGAGCTGCCCGCCAAGCGCGCGGCGGCCAGTAGCTTGGCTGCTTTGTCGGCTTCTCAGGCTGCTTCCTCTCAGGCAGACGGCAGCGTGGCGCAGACAGGGGAAGCGGTGCTTGGCCCTGTACAGCAAACAGACGCTTCGTATACGCAGCCTTCCGCTTCACTGGTGGCGCTGCCGGAGGCGGGCCGTGTGGATATGAGCTACTTTGACGATGCGCTGTTCATCGGCGATTCGCTGACGCGGGGCTTCCAGGAATATTCCAGCGGCATCCCCAACGCGAAATACGCCGCTTATCTGGGCGCGGGCCCCAAGCAGTTCATGGAGGGCCTTGTGGAAAACATCAGCGGCCAGCAGGTGGCCGCCATAGATGAGATCTTGGCCGCGGCGCCTAAAAAGGTGTATATTCTGCTGGGCACCAATTCCATGGCTACGCTTACCGATGAGGCATTCCTGAAGTATTACAACGATTTCCTTGACTTCCTGCTGCCGCAGCTGCCGCAAGATACGGTGTATTACATCCAGGGCATCCCGCCTGTCTCGGCGGAGAAGATGGCCGGGGACGAAAACTTTTCAGTGGAACGCATCCGGGGGCTGAACGAAAACCTGGCGAAAATAGCATATGACAGGGATCTGCATTATCTGGACCTGTTCTCCGCTCTGGCCGACGAAAACGGCGCGCTTCGGGCGGATATTGCTTCGGGCAGCATCCATCTGAACAACGAAGGCTACAATGTATGGCGGGAGTTCCTTGTGACACATACGGCGTACAGCAAGGAGAATCCGTACCTGCCCGGCTCACCTTATTACACGGCCCCGGCGGCCTGACAAAAACACGGCACACGCGCGGACGGCGGAAAACGCCCTGTGGGAGGGACTGGCCTTGGCAGAGAGCACGTTCAAACTGTATAGCAAACGCCGCCGAAGCCGGGCGCTTCTGGCACAGGCGGGCCTTGGCGTGCTCATTGTGGCGCTGCTGTTCGGTATTTCCTATGCTGCGGTAAGGATCATTTACGGCCAGCCGCTGCTGCGCGCGCGTGCCGCCGTGTCCGCCGCGCCGCCGGCACAGCCCGGCGAGGTCCCCGCGCCGGGGCCTGCACTGGAAAGCCAGCCGCATGCGCCGTCCGTGACAGCGGCCGTATCCGTGCAGGCGTGGAACACCGAAACCCCTGTGGAGCGCACGCTGGATGCCGATGTGACGGCCAGTGATGCCCGCCTTCTGGCCGTACCGGAAAACGGGCGTGTATCCGATGACTATTTCCGCGATGCGCTGTTCATCGGGGATTCTGTTACACAGGGCTTCGCATGGTATCCGGAATACAGGGACTGGATGCGTGTGTGCGCCTACAAGGGCGTGAACCCCCAGAGCATCCTGCAAAACTATGTGGGCCAGCGGGCCGATGGCACCAAAATCGAGATGTGGGACGAGATCAACGTCCAGCAGGATGTAGCGAACATCTATATCCTTCTGGGAGCGAACGCGCTGCTGCAGCAGACGGACGAGGGCTTTTTGAAATTTTACGGCGAATTGCTGGACAAATTGCGGGTGCGTTTCCCGGATACGCCCATCTATGTGCAGAGCATCACTCCAACGACACAGGAATACGGCGAGAAGAAACCGCAGCTGGAACGGGAGCATCTGAAGCTTATCAACAACGCCATCGCCAAGCTGGCCGTGAGCAAAGGGCTTTATTATGTGGACCTGTGGGAAGTGATGGCGGACGAGAACAGTTACCTGCGGGCGGACCTGGCAGGGAGCGACGGCCTGCACCTGCTCGACGGCTCCAAATACCGCCCGTGGCTGGATTACCTTGCCGCACACACCATATACAGCGCGCACAACGCGCAGTTCGCCCTGGCGGACGGGGGCGCATACCGTTAGCACGCCCGCAAATATCCTTTGGAGGCACCAATTTGGCAAACAATATCAAGCCGTACAAAGTGCACAGCAAACGCCGCCGCAACCAGACGCTTCTGGTGCAGGCGGGTCTTGGCGTGCTCATTGTGGCGCTTTTGTTCGGCATTTCCTATTCGTCGGTGAAGATCATCCACGGCCAGCCTGTGTTCCCGGTGCGCGGCGCGCAGCAGGACGGGGGCCAGCCATCGTCCGAAAGCACGCCGCCTGCGCCGGAAAGCGTATCTACGCCCTCCGGCGGCGGTGCGCAGGAGGTGGGCGGCCGGCCGGAGGCAGCGGCGCCCGTGCAGGCTTGGAACACGGAAGTGCCTGTGGAGCGCACGCTGGAAAGCGACGTTACTGCCAGCGATTCCCGCCTGTTGGCCGTGCCTGCCAACGGCAGGCTGAGTACGGAGTATTTCCGCACGGCGCTGTTCATCGGGGATTCCCTGTCCCAGGGCTTTGCGCTGTATGCACCCACGCGGGATGTGGCAACAGTATGCGCGTATAAGAGCACCAGCCCCAATCAGGTGCTGCAAAATTTTGTGGGCCAGCGGCCGGACGGCTCGCGCATTGAGATGTGGGACGACATCAAGGTGCAGTCGCCAAGCAATATCTATGTGTTGTACGGCACCAACGCGCTCATCAGCCAGTCGGATGAAGCGTTCCTGAAATATTACAGCGATCTGCTCGACAAGCTGCGGGAGCGGTTCGCGGGCGTGCCCATTTATGTGCAGAGCATCACGCCCACCACGGCCGAACAGGGTGTAAAGCAGCCGCCGCTGGAGAACGGCCACATCCGTCTTATCAATAACGCCATCGCCAAGCTGGCCGTGAGCAAGGGCCTTTATTATCTGGACGCACAGGAGACTCTGGCAGACGCAGACGGAAACCTGCGCGGGGACTATGTGGGAACCTACGACGGCATTCACATGAACCCCACGGGCTATGCGGCTTGGGCGGATTATATCCTGACTCACACCGTATACAGCGATTACAACAAGCAGTTCGTGACGGAGGGGCCGTATGCCTGACGCACCGGCCCCGGTGAAAGATAACAGCAGGGCCCCGGCTTTTCAGCCGGGGCCCTGCTGTATCTGCTGTGAGCCGCTGTCAATCGTGCAAAAGGTTGAGCGTGATCTCGTATTTGCTGTCCACTGAATACTTCTCCGGTGCGCTGGCCTTGTATTTGTTCAGCGCGGCAGTGGATTTCACCGGGTTCTGCAGCGTGCCGGCGCCCGCCACGCAGCCGCCCGGGCAGGCCATGCCCTCCAGCAGGTAGCCGTTCAGCTTGCCTGCCTTGGCCAGCATCAGCATTTTTTTGCATTCCTGCAGGCCCTGGGCGGCCATCACCTTTACCTCGCGGTCCGGGTCCATCTTGTGGATGGCGTTCACCACCGCGTTCGCCACGCCGCCGGAAACCGCAAACCCGCGGCCGTCGGCGGTGGCCTCCACCAGCTCGGGCCCGGCGGCCACTTCGGAGAACTTGATGGCCTTCGCCTCAAACATGCCCATCACTTCTTCAAATGTGAGCACGAAGTCCACGTCGCTGCGGATGGTGCGGCGGCTGGCTTCCAGCTTTTTGGCGGCGCACGGCCCGATGAAAACGACCTTGCAGTTTTTGTGCTCTTTTTTCAGCAGGCGGGCCGTCAGCACCATGGGCGTCATGGCCATGGAGATATAGGGCGCAAAATCCGGGAACAGCTTTTTCGCCATCACGCTCCAGGCCGGGCAGCAGGACGTGGCCATGAACGGCTGCTGCTCGGGCACCTCGCGCATAAAATCCTTGGCTTCTTCAATGGTACACAGGTCCGCGCCGATGGCGACCTCCACCACATCGTCAAAGCCCAGGAGCTTCATGGATGGCTTCAGCTTTTCAGGTGTCATGTCCGGGCCGAACTGGCCCACAAAGGCCGGAGCCACGGCGGCGATGACACGGTCGCCCTGGTTGATGGACTGGATGACCTGGAAGATCTGGCTTTTGTCCGCGATGGCGCCGAAAGGACAGTTTACAAGGCACATGCCGCAGGACACGCACTTGTCGTAATCGATTTTCGCGCGGCCCAGCTCGTCGGAGCCGATGGCATCCATGCCGCAGGCCTTGGCGCAGGGGCGTTCCATCTTATGGATGGCGCCGTAGGGGCATACGTTGGCGCACTGCCCGCACTTGACGCACTTGCTCTGGTCGATAACGCTTTTGCCGTGCACGATGGACACCGCGCCCTTGGGACATACTTCCACGCAGGGATGTGCCAGGCAGCCTTGGCACATATCCGTCACGTGAAAAGATTTTTCCGGGCAGGCGTTGCAGGCGAATTTGATGATATTGATGAGGGGCGGCTCATAGTATTTCTCCGGCCGGGCGGCCTCCTCGATACCGGTGGAAAGGGGCGCGTGCTCGTCGATGGGGCGCAGCGGCAAACCCATGGACAGGCGCAGGCGCTCGCCCACGATGGCGCGCTCCAGAAAGATACTGTCGCGGTATTTGCTCACCTCGCCCGGCAAAATCTTGTACGGCAGCTCCTCAACGCGGCTGTAATCGCCGCCTTCGTATGCCATACGGGCCACCTCGGTGAATACCTGGCGGCGGATGTCGGTAACGGAAGAATAAATACCACGCATGTGTGAAAACTCCTTTATCAATCAGGTGTGGACAGACTGTTACAAAAATATCATACCATAGTGCAAAAAGCCGCGCAAGTGCGCGCCGTGACAAAGTTCTTTGCTCCGCACAAAAAAATAGTGGTACATCTGCCCAGCGCCGGGCGGATGCCCCTCGGGGGCTTCTTGTAAAGGCCGGGCGAAGGGCATATAATACGGGAGTGGTATGATTTTCCGGCGCGGCATGCGCCGGCTGTGAGAAAAGGAGAACCCTGTTTTGATTTTGGAACTTTTACTGGACGCGCTGCTGGACAGCGTGAAAATGCTGCCCTTTCTGTTCGCGGCGTACTGGCTGATCGAATATGTGGAGCACCGCCACTCGGAGGGCATCGAAAAAGCACTGGCGGGCGGCGGGCGCTTTGGCTTTGTGCCGGGCGCCGTACTGGGCCTGCTGCCCCAGTGCGGGTTTTCGGCCATGGCGGCAAACCTGTACGCCAGCAAGGTGGTCACGCTGGGTACCCTGCTGGCGGTGTTCCTTGCCACGTCCGACGAGGCGGTGCCGCTGCTCATCGCAAACCCGGAACACTGGAGGTCGCTGGCGCTGATCCTCGGCATCAAGCTGGCTGTGGCGCTTGCCGCGGGCTTCTGCATTGATTTTGTGTTCAAAAGGCTGATCCCTCAGAGCGTGCGCGGCGGCTACACAGGCAGCAGCAGCGCTGTGGACTGCCACGAGCACGAGGAACGGGACGGCATCCTGGCGGCGGCGCTCAAGCACACGCTGCACATCTTTTTGTTCATTCTGCTGTTCAACATTGCTTTGGGCGCGCTGGTGGCTCTGGTGGGCGAGGAGGCCATAGGGGCATTCCTGGCGGCCAGCGGCCCGTGGCAGCCTGTGCTGGCCGGGCTTGTGGGGCTCATTCCCAACTGTGTGTCCTCGGTCCTCATCACCCAGCTGTATGCCGCGGGCCAGCTTTCGCTGGGAGGCGTGGTGGCGGGGTTGTGCACGGGCGCAGGCGTGGGGCTGGCGGTGCTGCTGCGCGCCAACAAAAACGCCAAACAGAATTTATTTATCGTGGCGCTGCTGTACGGCATCGGCGTGGCGGCGGGCCTGGTTTGCAGCCTGTTTGCATAGCAAAATCAAAAAGCACCCCGCCGTGCGGCGGGGTGCTTTTTGCGCGGTGCGGGCAAGGGACAGGGAAAGGTCGTGCGCCATACAATTTCCGCCAATTGCCGAATGACACGGCGGACCGTTTGTGGTATAATATGTCCGGTTGGTGAATGCGAGCCGCAGGCGAAGCATGAGCCTGGCGGCATAGATACCATGTTTCTTAGTGAACACGAGCGGTACGCGAAGTGCGCGATGGGAAACATAGTTTGCCTGGAGCAACGGAAAATCCGGCGCGCCTCAAAGCGCGTGCGGCAAATAAAGGCGTGTCCCCCGGTGCGGGCGGTTTTGGTCCGCTGTGCCGCCGGCGGGCCGCTGCGGAGGGAAACGATATGCTGGATGTGGCCGTCATCGGCTGCGGCATCGTGGGCGCAAACGTGGCCTATTTGCTGTCGCAGCACAAACTGCGCGCGGCGGTGTTTGAAAAGGAGAACGACGTCTCCATGGGCACCACACGCGCCAACAGCGCCATCGTGCACGCGGGGTACGACCCTGAACCGGGCACCGCCATGGCGCGGCTGAATGTGCGGGGAAGTGCGCTGACGAAAGAGCAGTGCGCTGCGTTCGACGTCAAATACCGCCAGATCGGCAGCCTGGTGCTGGCTTTTTCCGATGAGGAAATGGCAACCGTGCGCCGCCTGTACGAAAACGGTGTGGCGAACGGCGTGCCCGGCGTGCGCGTGCTGACGCGGGAGGAAACGCTGGCCATGGAGCCGAATCTTTCCGATGCGGTGTGCGGCGCGCTGTATGCGCCCAGTGCGGCCATTGTGGAGCCGTGGGATCTGGCGCTGGCGCTGGCCGAGGCCGCCGTGGAGAACGGCGTGGAACTCCATTTGGAAACAGCTGTGACAGGCGCGGAGAAAATCAGCGGCGGCTGGCGGCTGCATACTGCAAAAGGCGATTTTGAAGCCCGTGCCGTGGTGAACGCGGCGGGCGTGGAGGCGGACCTGGTGGCCGCGATGGCGGGTGAACCGGGCTTTACCACGATTCCCAGCCGAGGTGAATACTACCTTCTGGACAAAAGCCAAGGCTATGTGGTGAACCACGTTGTTTTCCAGTGTCCCAACCGCAACGGCAAGGGTGTGCTCGTTTCGCCTACGGTTCACTACAACCTTATCGTCGGCCCCAATGCGGAGCCCAGCGGCCGCGAGGACGTTTCCACACAGGCGGACGCGCTGGCATTCGTGCGGGAAAAGGCCGTCAAGAGCGTGCCGGGCGTAAACTTCCGGGAAAATATCCGCAATTTTGCGGGCGTGCGCGCCAATACCGACCAAAGCGATTTTATCATTGGGGAGACCGCGCCCGGCTTCATCACGCTGGGCGGCATCAAAAGCCCGGGCCTTTCCAGCGCGCCGGCGATTGCGGAGGACGCGCTGGCGCTGGTTGCGGGCGCGGGCGTGACGCTGGAGAAAAAGGAGAGCTTCGTCCACACCCGCACCAAAAAACGATTCAACGAAATGACGCCGCAGCAGAAGGCGGAGGCCATCCGGGAAAATCCGCTGTACGGCCGTGTCATCTGCCGGTGCGAAACCGTGACGGAGGGCGAGATCGTGGACGCGCTGCACCGCCCCATCCCGCCGCGCACCATCGACGGCGTAAAACGCCGCTGCACCGCGGGCATGGGCCGCTGCCAGGGCGGCTTCTGCGGCCCCCGGGTGCATGAGATCATTGCGCGGGAGCTTGGCATCCCCCAGCAGGACGTCCTGAAGGACAGGGCCGGCAGCTATATCATCACCGGCACCACGAAGGAAGGGGGCCTGCATCATGGAGAATAACCGGTACGACGTCATCGTCATCGGCGCAGGCCCCGCCGGGCTGGCGGCGGCCGAGGCCGCGCACAAGGGCGGCGCGGGCCGCATCCTGCTCCTGGAGCGCGACAACACGCTGGGCGGCATCCTCAACCAGTGCATCCACAACGGCTTCGGCCTGCATTATTTTAAAGAAGAGCTCACGGGCCCCGAGTACGCGGGCCGCTTCATCGAGCTGGTGCGCAAGACGAACATAGAGGTAAAGACGGACACGATGGTGCTGGCCGTCACGCCGGAAAAACGCGTCCACGCCGTCAATGAAAAGGATGGCTACATTGTGCTGGAGGCCGCGTCCATCGTGCTGTGCATGGGCTGCCGCGAACGCACGCGCGGCGCCATTTCCATCCCGGGCGCGCGCCCGGCTGGCGTATTCACCGCGGGCGCGGCCCAGCGGTATCTGAACATTGAGGGCTACATGGTGGGCCGCCGCGTGGTGATTTTGGGCTCGGGCGATATCGGCCTTATCATGGCCCGCCGCATGACGCTGGAGGGCGCGAAGGTGCTGGCCTGCGTTGAGGTGATGCCTTATTCCGGCGGTTTGACGCGCAACATCGTGCAGTGCCTGCACGATTATAATATCCCGCTGTATTTGTCCCACACGGTGACGAAGATCGAGGGGGAGGGCCGCCTGACGGGCGTGACCGTGCAGAAGGTGGATGAAAACCGCGCTCCCGTCCCCGGCACGGAGATGCATTTCGACTGCGACACGCTGCTTTTGAGCGTGGGGCTCATTCCGGAAAACGAGCTTTCGGGCGGCGCGGGCGTGGAGATGGACCGGCGCCACAACGGCCCCATGGTGTATGAAAACATGGAGACCAGCGTGCCGGGCATCTTCGCGGCGGGCAACGTGGTGCATGTACATGACCTTGTGGATTTTGTCACGGGCGAGAGCCAGCGCGCGGGCGCGGCCGCGGCCCGGTTCGCACGGCAGGGTCCTGCGCCTGAGGGGCGCGTGCTGGAGATGGAAAACGGTGCGTCCGTCACCTATACGGTGCCCGGAAAGATCCGCCTGGCCAATGTGGATAAAGCCGTGGAGATATTTTTCCGTGTGAACCGCGTGTGCGGCAATTCCGTCATCCGCGTGACGGCGGGCAGCGAACAGCTGGCGGCATACAAGTGCGAGCATCTGGCTCCCGGCGAGATGGAGCGCATCAGCGTGCCGAGGGCACTGCTGGAAAAGGCGGACGGCTGCATCACCGTCAGCGTGGAGGAGGCATGAGAAATGGCGAATATCATTTGTATCGTGTGCCCCAAGGGCTGCCGCCTGACGGTGGATGAAAACACGCTGGCTGTGACGGGGAACGGCTGCCCGCGGGGCGCGGAGTACGGCAAAAACGAGCTGACGCACCCGGTGCGTGTGGTGACGAGCACCGTGCGTGTGGAGGGCGCGGATATCTGCCGCTGCCCGGTGAAAACCGCGGGCAGCGTGCCCAAGGAGAAAATGTTTGCCGTGATGGACGCACTGGACGGCGTATGCCTGCACGCGCCTGTGCATTGCGGAGACGTGGTGCTGGCGGACGTGTGCGGCACGGGCGTGGACGTCGTGGCTACGCGGGAGCTGCCGGCGGCGGAATAAGGGAGAAAATAAAAAAGGGGAGGGCCTAAGCCCCTCCCTTTTTGCATGCAGAAAACCACTCGCTGGGCGAGCGGTACAAAAGAAGGATAATGCTGACGATGAAAAATCCCTGTGACAGGATAGGGAAGTGCGACCGGCCAACTGCACAGCACAAACGAAAAAACAGGGCGAGCCGTTCAGATGAATAATTTATCGAATACAGGCTGGAATTGCAAATATCATATTACGGTTGCGTCAAAATATCGCAGGAAAGCCTTTTGCGGAGAAAAAAGGCGGGAATTCTGGCGCAGAGGATATTACGCAAACACAGCAGGAAAGAATGCGATAAAAATCGTGGAGCGCGTCGAACATCAGATGAAGAAAGGCAGAGCAGGAGAGCCGCCGACGATGCTGAAATAAGCCCGCTTGCGGGCCGCCGGCAGTAAAATTTCCGTGGCCGGCGGACCCTGCCTGCGCCATCTGGCGCGTATGCTGGCAATATAGGGCTTTGCCCGGATATGCCCCCAGACTTTGCCGGGGGGACTTCGCCGGGACAGCAGACGGCGTTACCGGTATTGCGGCAGCCAGCTGCCGTGGGCCTCAATCAGGTCATCGACCAAGCGGATGATGTCGTCCAGGGAGAGCTCGGCGGCGGTGTGCGGCTCCAGCATGGCGGCATGATAGATGTGCTCGCGCTTTTTCGTCGCGGCGGCCTCAATGGTGAGCAGATGTACATTGACATGCGTCTGGTTCATGGCCGCGAGCTGTACGGGCAGCCTGCCCACATAACACGGGGCTACGCCGGCGCCGTCCACCAGACAGGGCACTTCCACGCAGGCCTCACGGGGAAGATTTTCAATCAGCCCGCCTGTGTTGAGCACGTTGCCGCCCAGCTTATAGGGGCGGCCCGTAACCATAGCCTCGATAATGCGTGATGCGTATTCCTTTGAACGCTCGTGGGGCAGCACGCCCTTGCTGCTGAGGTCCGCGTATTCCTTATCCCACTCGGCAATCTGCCGGATGCAGCGGCGGGGATACTCGTCCAGTGGGATGTTGAAGCGGTCGATCAGCTCCGGATAACGCGCCTTGATATAAAATGGGTTGTATTCGGCGTTGTGTTCGCTGGACTCCGTACAGTAATAACCCAGTTTTTCAATGTAATCGAAGCGGACCATATCATGGTGCTTCTCGGAGGCGTTTTTCTCCTTTGCACGCCGGCGGATCTCAGGGTACAGATCGTTGCCATCCCGGTCGCGGATATCCAGCAGCCAGCCCATGTGATTGATGCCGGCGATCAGCTCCCGGCGTCCCTCCAGACGGTCGCTCATGCCGATGGCGTCCATCAGGGTTTTGCTGCACGTCTGTACGCTGTGACACAGGCCCAGCGTTTTCACACCTGTATAACGCAGCATATATCCCGTGAGCATGGACATGGGGTTGGTATAGTTCAGAAACCATGCGTTGGGGCATACCGCCTCCATATCACGGGCGAAATCCTCCAGCACGGGGATGGTGCGCAGTGCGCGCATGATGCCGCCGATGCCAAGTGTATCGCCGATGGTCTGGCGCAGGCCGTATTTTTTAGGGATCTCGAAATCTGTGATGGTGCAGGGATCGTAGCCGCCCACCTGGATTGCGTTGATGACGAAATCCGCGCCGGAAAGCGCTTTCCGGCGGTTCTCTGCGCCCAGATAAGAGCGGATCGAAGCAGGGCAGCCGTTGCCCTTGTTGATGGCTTCCAGAATGGCTGCGCTCTGTTCCAGACGCTGGCCGTCGATGTCATACAGGGCGATCTCCATGCCCTTGAGCGCATCCGTGTAGAAGCAGTCTCCCAAAACGTTGCGCAGAAAGACCGTGCTGCCTGCGCCCATAAATGTGATCTTTATCATTGTACCGCCTCCTTGCACCCAGTCTAGCAAAAAAATACGGGAAAGGGTATTGCAAACTGCGCTGTATTTTTGGCATAATGTGACTGATGGAAGGGCGGCGGGAGAAATGAAGGATACGCTTCTGGACAATCTGCACATGGCAGACATCAATCCGAGGATATGCGGAGTGGAGGCGTGTGCGCCGGGGCATTCCTTCGGCCCGGCGGTGCGGGAATACTTTCTTTTGCATTATGTTGTGCGCGGGAAGGGGATATTCCGCCGCGGGAAACGGGAGTACACACTGCAGGCGGGCGAAATATTCGTGATACGCCCCGGCGAGGTGACATATTACGAGGCGGATATGCGCGACCCGTGGGAATACATGTGGGCCGGATTTGACTGCGCGCCGCCCTTTGCGGCGCTGCTGGAGCAGGACGTGCTGCGCCTGCCCGGCGCGCTGCAAAATTTTTCGCGCATTGCAGGCTGCGGAGATATGCCTGCAAAGGAGTGGCGCATCTGCGCGCAGCTCTATGAGCTGTTTGCGGAGCTGGACGCGGCCCGCGGCCCGGCGCAGGGGCACGGCGGCAACTATGTGGGACAGGCTGTGAACTACATCGAATCGAATTATTCCCAGCCTATGCGGGTACAGGATATCGCCGCGGGGCTGGGCCTGAACCGCAGTTATTTTTGCAGGCTCTTCCGGCAGCAGACGGGCCTTTCTCCGCAGGAGTACATCGTGTCCTGCCGTCTGGCAAAAGCGGCGCAGTTCATGACGGAGCACGGCATGTCTCAGGAAGAAGCGGCGCGTCAGGCGGGATATCCGGATGTGTTTTCCTTTTCGCGCATGTTCCGGCGCAAATACGGCATGCCGCCCGGCCGTTATGCCGCGCGTGCCAGGCAAAAGCAGGGGGGATAGGCCGGGCGCGCCGCCTTTGCCGTGCTGTGTGCGAAGAATATAGAACAAAAAGGCTTCCGCTGTCGGAAGAACTCCCATAAGGAAATTAGCGCCCGCTGAAAAGTGTTTGCTTTCCAGCGGGCGTTAACTTTATTTTTTCAGTTTCAGACCATCTTTGAATGCTTCACCAACACGCTCCGTCACCTTGTAATACCCATGAGTGTACGGATCAAAGGCGATGGCGTTTACCAA
>OLYM01000780.1_pt1 | contig 12641 bp, 10 predicted proteins | sample 1673691 | NCBI WGS metagenome assembly OLYM01 (sample SAMEA103958123, study PRJEB25191) | human gut metagenome | reverse complement strand
CGAGCTTTTTCTTGAACCCCGTCCGATTTGCTGCGCTCCTCAGAACGCTCGGCCATGATACCATCGAAAAACCAGTTTGTCAACCCTTTTTTTCATTATTTTTCACTCTTTTTTATATTTACTATTACTTGTGTTAATATCGGCACGACACCCCAAAATATAGCCGCTCCCACAGCCCAGCTCCAGATCGGCAGCCGGTACGCCAGAAAGCTTCCGCCAAATGCCAGCAGGCAGAACACACCTCCGGTGCTTCCCGTGCCATTTTTCCGTCTGACAGCTCCCAGCATGCGTTCTGCCGCACACACCAGCATCGTCAAAAGCGCAAACAGCCCCAAAAGCTGCGCGACTGACAGCAGCAGCTCGAACCGCTGCATGACTGACAGCACAGACAGGCTTTTCGTCAGCGTGAGAAACGGCAGCGGCTCCTGCCGCGCCAGCTCCGGCGACAGGCAGGCCGCCGTCAGAAATGCCGGGGCTGCCGGCAGGAGCGCAGATGCTGCCGCCGTACCGGGTGAAATGCGCGGTGTTTCCTCCTCCGCCGTGACAAATGCCATGCAGACCGGCCCCAGACACAGGCAGAACGCCAGCGCGGCATCCGCCGGAACGCCCTGCGGGCGGCTCCAATCTGCCTGCACGTGCCGCAGGGACGCTGCGCCAATGACCGCATACAGTCCCGCGAGGCACAACGCAAGCACTGCACAGACACGTCCTGCTGCCAGCCGTCCTTTTTGTCCGGCCAGCGCCGCCAGCAAAAGCGGGATCGCGGGCAGGAACGGGCCAAGGTCGTCTTCAAACGCGATCTGACCGGCCGCAGCAGCGCCCGAGGCCGCAAACAGCAGCCACAAAAGCTCCGCCGCTGCCATGATCTGTCCGCCAACAGCTCCGAACGCGCAGGCAAACGCCTGCCGCATACACAGGCCGGAGTGCCGCTGCATCGCCTGCTGGCAGGCGGCAAGCGCGCAGGCGAGGATACTCCCGCCCAGCACCCACAGCCAGCCGCAGCCCGGCAGCGCCATCGCCGCCGGAACGCTCAGCGCGCACAGGCTCCACGCGCGCACCTGTCTCGGCGTCAGCTTATCCTGCAAGAATGATCCCTCCGTTTTCCCCCGGCAGCAGAATCGCCGGGTCGAGTGCTTCGCCGCGCAGAAGCGCGGCGTGCGCGTCCGCAAGCGTCACCGCACCGGGGTGCGCCTGCAAAAATTCCACGCAGCCGTCTGCATCCAATGCATCCATCCGCGCCAGATACAGCTTTGCCGCCGGGCGGAACTGCCGCTGCCGCACCGCTGCGGGCAGAAGCGATTGTGTGCTTTGCAGGAGAATAATATGCTCCGCCGTGTCCAGAAAGAGCGTGCCCTCCGCCCCTTCCCGCATGGCGGCAAGCGCGTCCGGGAGCGTCGTGCCGGAGCCGGATGCGCCGTTGTCGCTTTCCACGGTGATCCGCCCGTCCTCCTGCGCGATCACGAGCACCTGCGCAGGCAGGAGCTTCGCCGCGTCCGTCCCCGTGCGCGGCAGCATACAAAGGCTGACCACCGACGCGGTCGCCAGCAGCGCGATACTGATTTTATTGAGCATGACCGTCCCCCTGATTTTTCAGATCCTGCGGGTGCAGCGCCGTGTCGCGCCATTTCTGCCGCACCAGAAGCGGGCGCAGCACGGCGCGTCTTGCCCGCGCGTCGGAAAACGGCGCGAGATAGGACACATCCAGACTCGTCAGCCCCGACAGGTGGATCAGCAGCGCAATGCCGCCTGCCGTCAGGGCGAACAGCCCGCCCGCTCCCGCCAGAATCGCCAGTGCGAAGCGCCAGATGCGAACGGCGTCGGACAGATCCCGGCTCGGAAGCGTAAAGCCGCAGATCCCGGCGGAGGCCGTGACGATCAGCGCGGCGGGCGAGACGAGCCGCGCATCGACCGCCGTTGTGCCCACGACGAGGCCGCCGATGATGGAAACCGCCGTGCCGATGGCCTGCGGCAGATGAAGCCCCGCCTCCTGCAAAAGCTCAAACGCGGCAAGCAGGCCCACCACCTCGAAAACCGTATCGAACGGCACCTCGCGCTTGGATTCGATGATCGCCAGCAGCAGCTTTGTCGGGATCATCTCCTGATGGTACGTCGCCATGGCGACATACAGCCCCGGCAGCAGCAGCGCGGCCAGCAGCGCCAGATAGCGAAGCACGCGCAGGCAGGACGCCGAGAGATAGTCGACCGCGCGGTCCTCCGTCGATTTCATAAGAATGCCGAGATCGACCGGGGCCAGATACCCCAGCGGCAGCCCGTCGACCAGCAATCCGACCTGTCCGTTCAGAAGGCCCTGGCAGAAGGTGTCCGGGCGCTCGGTGTATTGTAATAACGGAAAGGCTGTCCGGCGGGAACCGGTCACGTATTCCTCGACGCTTGCGGGCGTGAGCATCCCGTCAATGTCGATATTTTCCAGTCGCTTTTCCATGCGCCGGACAAGCTCCGGCGCGGTCAGGTCGGCGAGATAGCAGACCGCGACGGCGGTTTTCGTGCGCAGGCCGACGGTCTTCTGTGAAAAACGCAGCTGCGCCGTGCGCAGATGGCGGCGCAGGAGGCTGGTGTTGATGCGCATCGTCTCTGTAAACGCGTCCTTCGCGCCCTTGACAGTGTTTTCCGACTCCGGCGCGGAAGGGCCGCGGCGGGCGCTCGTTTTCGTTTCGAAGCAGAGCGCCGTGTCCGTGCCCGGAAAAATGACAGCGCAATAGCCGTGCAGCAGCTTGTCCGCCGTCTGCGCGGGGTCTTGCGTGCGCTCGGCGACGGCGCAGTAGACTCTCGCCCGCTCCGCCTGCGTCAGAACCTCCTGTATGCTCCCCGGCGTGACCGTCTCCATCAGCGGCTTCAGCACCTGCTCGGCGATATCTCCGCCGGAGGTCAGCCCGTCCAGAAACAGCAGTCTCAGTCTCTGCCCGCCGACCGTGATCTGCCGGGTATTGAGATCCGCCGTATCCCCAAAGCACGCCTGCACGTCCTCCATGCCCCAATGCGCCATGGTTTTGCCTCCTGTTTGGATGATTCTTCTGTCATTTTTCCGCAAACGCAGAAAAGTATACCTGTTTTCCGCGTCACAGGTTTGCATATCCCGGCTGTTTGTGGTAGACTATAGCGAAAGCGATTTGAAATCACACATATATAATATGTATCTGGAGATGTACCGCCATGTATGAATTGATTACCGACAAGACGCTTGCGGAATACGAAGCGTTTGTGCAGAGCCACCCGAAGGGCAATTTTGCGCAGAGCAGTCTCTGGGCCAAACAGAAGCCCATGTGGACATGGGACGCCGTCGCCGTGCGCGGCGAGGACGGGAAAATCAAAGGCTCTCTGGCCCTCATGACCCGTAAGGTTCCCGGCATCGGCCGGACGCTGATGTACGGCTGCCGCGGCCCGGTCTGCGATCTGGACGACCGCGAGACGTTTGCCCAGCTGCTGGAGGGCGCGAAGGCGCTGGCGAAAAAATATAAATCATATGTTATCAAGCTCGACCCGGACGTGCCGTCGAGCAACACGGCATTCGCCGCGCTCATGCAGTCGTTCGGCTTCCGGTGCAAGGAGGGCGGGAAGAATTTTGAGGCCATCCAGCCGCGCTATGTCTTCCGTCTGAACGTCGAGGGCAAAACGGAAGATGAGCTTATGGCGGCCTTCCACCAGAAATGGCGCTATAATATTCGCCTGGCCGAGCGCAAGGGCGTAAGCGTGAAGATCTGCGGCAAGGAAATGGTCCCGGCGTTCGCCGATCTCATGCTGACGACCGGCGTGCGCGACGGCTTTGTCACGCGCAAGCCGGAGTATTTCGCGAATATGCTCGACAATCTCGGCGAGCACGCGCGGCTCTACATGGCCTTTGACCCCGAGGGCGCGCCCATCGCGGGCACGCTTGCCATCCACTACGGCGACAAGGTCTGGTATCTCTACGGCGCGTCCAGCAACGAGCACCGCAATCTGATGCCCAACTATTTATTGCAGTGGCGCATGATCCAGTGGGCCGTTGAGACCGGCTGCCGGGTCTACGATTTCCGCGGCGTATCCGGAAACGTCTCCGAGGATAACCCGCTCTACGGCCTGTTCCGCTTCAAGCAGGGCTTCGGCGGAGACTTCACCGAGTTCGTCGGCGAAGAGGATCTGGTGCTCTCGCCGGTCATTTACTGGGCCGTGGAGCACGGCACGTCGGTCTTCAAGGATCTTCGCAAGACCGTCTATCTCATCAAGAACCGAGATAAAAAATAACGCAGGAGGCGCAGCATGAAAGCGTATGTCGTCGACTCCGCCGCCGTGCGGAGCAATCTGCAAATTCTAAAGGACCGCGCAGGCAGCGCGGTCCTCTGGGCCGTTTTAAAGGGTGACGGCTACGGCCTGGGCCTTGTCCAGATGGCCGCGATCTGCCGGGAAGCCGGCGTCACGCACTTTGCCGTGACGGAGGTTTTCGAGGTCAGCCGCCTGCGCGCAGGCGGGTTTCAGGATTGTGACATTCTGATGCTCCGCCCGACCGCCGACGCGCAGGAGCTGACGCAGCTTCTGAACCTCGGCGCGATTCTGACCGTTTCGAGCCAGAACGACGCAGCCGTCCTGAACGGCGTGGCGGAAACGCTCGGTGTCCAGGCGCAGGTACACGTCAAGATTGATACCGGCATGGGCCGCTACGGCTTTTTGCCGGACGAGCTGGATCAGCTGCTGCCCATTTTCAAGTATATGCCCGGCCTGCACGTGACCGGCATTTATACGCATCTGCATTCCGCGTTCTGCAATCAGAAAGCGACAATTGCGCAGGCCGAGGCGTTTCAGGGCGTTCTGGACAAGCTGCACGCCGAGGGCTGCGACACCGGCATGGCGCATATGCTGAACTCCGCCGGGCTTCTGAAATACCCCGAATACGCGATGGACGGCGTGCGTGTGGGCTCGGCCATCCTGGGGCGTGTGTCTGTGCGCGGAAATTGGGGTCTTGCCCGCATCGGCGAGTGTCAGGCAACGGTGGAAGAACTCCGTTGGCTTCCGAAGGGCCACAGCTGCGGCTACGGCGCGGGCTGGACGGCGAAAAAGCCCACCCGCGTGGCCGTGTTCTCCGTGGGCTGGTACCACGGGTTCGGCGTGGAGATGGGAAACGATCTGTTCCGTTTCCGCGACTGCCTGCGCGGCGTTCTGCGGAATCTGAAGCAGATGGTCTTCAAAAAGCATATCTATGTAACGGTAAACGGGAAAAAGTGCCGCGTGCTGGGCCATATCGGGATGCTGCACACGTGCGTGGACGTGACGAATCTTCAATGCGCGGTCGGCGACACGGCGGTTTTTGACATCAAGCCGCTGCTGCTCAAGGGCATCGAGGTCGTCTACCGGTGAGGAGGGGCCATGTCTGATAAAATTGCCGCCATTGCCACGGGCCGTGCCCGCACGGGCATCGGCATTCTGCGCCTGTCCGGCGACGGGTGCATTGAGGCCGCAGGGCAGGTCTTCAGGCTGAACTCCGGCAGGCCGCTGACCTCCCTCCCCGACCGGAAGCTTGCGCTCGGCACGCTCTTTGACGCGCAGGGACGCCCCATCGACCACTGTATGGCGTTCATCTCCCGTGCGCCGCATTCGTACACCGGCGAGGATACCGCCGAAATTCAATGCCACGGCTCCCCCGCCGCACTGACCGCTGGACTTGAGGCGCTGTTCGCCGCAGGCTTCCGGCAGGCGCGGCCCGGCGAATTCACACGCCGCGCATTTCTAAACGGCCAGATGGATCTGACGCAGGCCGAGGCCGTGATCGATCTCATCGACGCCGAAACAGCCGACGCGGCGGCGAACGCCGCCGGGCAGGTCGCGGGCGCGATCCGAAAAAGGATCGACCCGATCTATGACAGCTGGGTCGACCTGTGCGCGCATTTCCATGCCGTACTCGATTACCCCGACGAGGATATCGACCCCTTCACGCTCTCCGGCTACGAAGCGTCGCTGACGGCAAGCAGCCGGCAGCTTACCGCGCTGCTTGCCTCCTGCCATCGGGGCCGGATGGTGCAGTCCGGCATCAGGGCCGTCATTCTGGGCAGCCCGAACGCCGGAAAATCCAGTCTTCTCAACCGCCTGTCCGGCTTTGACCGCGTCATCGTCACCGACATTCCCGGCACGACGCGGGACACCGTCGAGCAGTCCGTCACGCTCGGGCGGCACCTTGTCCGGCTGGTCGACACGGCGGGCATCCGCGACACGCAGGATGTGATCGAAAAAATCGGCGTTGACCGCTCGATGGAGGCCGCGAAGGACTGCGACGCGGCGCTGTTCGTCGTCGACGCGTCCAGACCGCTGACGGACGAGGACCGCCGCGCGATGGGCGCGGCGCTCGAAGCGCCGGAGGCGATCGCGATTCTGAACAAGCAGGATCTGCCCGGCGCGATCGAGCCGTCCGATCTGCCGTTTTCGTACATCATCCCCGTCTCCTGCAAGGACGGCACGGGCTTTGATCTGCTGGAGCAGGCGTTTGATATGCTCTTCCCGGACGATGCGCCGTGCGACGGCTCGCTTCTGACGAACGCGCGGCAGGCCGGCGCCATTCTGCGCGCAAAAAAGGCCGTCGATTCCGCCGTGCAGAGCCTACGTGCGGGTATGACGCCCGACGCGGTGCTGGTCGATCTGGAAGCGGCCATGGATGCGCTCGGCGAGGTCACGGGCCGGACGATGCGCGAGGATATCACAAACCGCATTTTTGAGCGGTTCTGCGTTGGAAAATAAACCACAGAAATCAGGTTTTACTATGATCTATCTCGACAATTCCGCCACCACGCAGCCCTGCCCCGCCTGCGTGCGGGCCATGACAGAGGCGCTCACGGACTGCTGGGGCAATCCGTCGTCCGTCTACGCGCTCGGCATTGACGCCGCCCACCGTCTGCGGCAGGCGCGGCAGGCGGTCGCCGCCGCCCTCGGCGCGGAGCCGGACCGGGTGTTTTTCACCTCCGGCGGCACGGAGGCCGACAACTGGGCCATTCTTTCCGCCGCCGAGCGTCTCGGCAAGCGCGGCCGCCACATCGTCACGACCGCCGTGGAGCACCACGCTGTCCTGCACCCCATGCAGAAGCTGGAAGCGAAGGGCTTCGAGGTCACATATTTGCAGCCCGACCACGACGGTACTATCACGGTCGAAGAACTGAAAAAGGCCCTCCGGCCCGATACCATTCTCGTCTCCGTCATGATGGTCAACAACGAGACGGGCGCGGTCATGCCGATTGCCGACATGGTCAAGGCCGTGCGCCGCGCTTCCCCGCTGGCGCTGTTCCATACCGACGCCGTGCAGGGCTTTTTGAAGGTTCCATTCCGCGCCAAAGCGCTCGGCGCGGACATGATCTCCGTCTCCGCGCACAAGATCCATGCCGCCAAAGGCACGGGCGCGCTTTATATCCGTCCCGGCCTGCCCCTCCCCGCGTTTATAAACGGCGGCGGACAGGAGAGCAATTACCGCTCCGGCACGGAAAATATGCCCGGCATCTGCGGCTTCGGCGCAGCCTGCGCCGGCACGGACGCAAAGGCGGACATTGCGCGCATGACGCAGCTGCGCGATCTGGCGCGGGAAAAGCTGGCTCAAATTGACGGACTTGTCCTCATCGGCAGTCAGGCCGCGCCGCACATCGTCAACCTGTCCCTGCCGGGCCTCCGTTCACAGGGCATTATCAACTGTCTGCAGTCAGACGGCATCTATGTCTCGGCAGGCTCCGCCTGCTCCAAGGGCCACCGCAGCCACGTGCTTGAGGCCATGCGCCTGTCCCCCGCCGTCATCGACGGCTCCATTCGCGTCTCGTTCTCCCGCGACAACACGGAAGCCGACGTTGACGCGCTCTATCACGCGCTGCTGCACGCAAAGCAGACGCTGAAGGGCTGAAAACGACACGAATCCCCGCTTGCTTCGCTGAAAACCCCAGTGAAGCAAGCGGGGATTTATTAAGTGCTGCCCCTGTAGGGGTCGATGCCCACATCGACCCATTGGGAAGTTACGAATTCGCCAAAGACTCCCGTAAAAACAGCACATTCTGCCGGGCCGATGCGATGCCCGCAGGCTAGTTTCGAGGCGCAGCCGCGCATAGCGCAGCTCTTAGCGCCGAAGTGGGCATCGGCCCCTACTCACAAAACAGAGCGCCTTCCGCAAAACAGCCGCCTCCGCTCAGTTTTTCAGGCTCTGCATCGGGGCCGGAATCCTCCCGCCGCGGGCGATAAAGTCCGCAGAGGACTCCGGATGCACCGGCATGATAGGCGCTGCGCCGAGCAGGCCGCCGAAGGAGACTTCATCGCCGACCGTCTTGCCCGGAGCCGGGATGAGGCGCACGGCGGTCGTCTTGGAATTGACCATACCGACGGCGGCCTCGTCCGCGATGATGGCGGAGATCGTCTCCGCGCTCGTGTCGCCGGGGACGGCGATCATATCAAGGCCCACCGAGCACACGCACGTCATGGCTTCGAGCTTATCAAGCGTCAGAACGCCGCTTCGCGCGGCGGCGATCATGCCCTCGTCCTCGGACACCGGGATAAACGCGCCGGACAGTCCGCCGACAGAGCTGGACGCCATCAGCCCGCCCTTCTTGACCGCGTCATTGAGAAGCGCCAGTGCCGCCGTCGTTCCATGCGTCCCGCACGTCTCAAGTCCCATTTCCTCCAGAATGCGCGCCACGCTGTCGCCCACGGCGGGTGTCGGGGCGAGGGACAGGTCGACCACGCCGAACGGCACGCCCAGCCGCCGGGACGCTTCCCGCGCCACCAGCTGGCCCATACGCGTGATGCGGAAGGCCGTTTTCTTGACGCACTCGGCCACCTCGTCAAAGGGCCGGCCCTTGACGCTCTGCAGCGCGTGGTACACCACGCCCGGCCCGGATACGCCGACGCTCACGACCGCGTCGGCCTCGCCCACGCCGTGGAACGCGCCCGCCATGAACGGGTTGTCCTCGACCGCGTTGCAGAACACGACGAGCTTCGCGCAGCCAAGTCCATCGCGTTCCTTTGTCAGCTCGGCCGTCTTTTTGATCGCCTGCCCCATAAGGCGCACAGCGTCCATGTTGATGCCCGCCTTTGTCGAGGCGACGTTGACGCTGGAGCAGACCAGTTCCGTCTCGGCCAGCGCCTGCGGAATGGCGGCGATCAGCCGCCGGTCGCCGGAGGCCATGCCCTTCTGCACGAGCGCGGAAAAGCCGCCGATGAAATCCACGCCGCAGGTCTTTGCGGCGCTGTCCATCGCCTTGGCAAACGGAACAAAATCCTCCGTCTCGCACGCGCTTGCGACCAGCGCGATGGGCGTGACGGAAATGCGCTTGTTGACGATAGGAATGCCAAGCTCCCGTTCGATCTGGCAGCCTGTCGCAACCAGATGCTCGGCCTGCCGGCAGATCTTGTCGTGAACTTTCCGGGCGCAGGCCTCCGGATTCGGGTCGGCGCAGTCCAGAAGCGAAATACCCATGGTGATGGTGCGGATGTCCAGATGCTGATGGTCGATCATATCGACCGTGGACATGATATCGGAATGGTTCAGCATGGTCTGTCCCCTCCGTCAGATGGTGTGCATGGCAGTGAAAATATCCTGCCGCTGGATGCGGATGGACAGGCCCATCTGATCGCCCTTTTCTGTGACGCGGGCCTGTACCGTGTCAAACTCCGGCGCGCCTGCCGTCCATTCGACCAGCATAATCATGGTAAACGTGCGCTGCATAATGGTCTGGCTGATTTCCACGACGCTGATGTGGAGTTCTGCCAGCAGCGTGCAGACCTCTGCAATAATGCCGACCCGGTCAGGGCCGACGACGGTGATAATGGCTTTCATGTGTCGTTCCTCCTGTGCGCGGATATGGAAAAGGGGCCGTGCGGCCCCCTTTTTATTTTTAGAATTTCGTATGCTCGGCCAGCCAGTTCTTCAGTTCGCTGATGGGAACGCGAACCTGCTCCATAGAGTCGCGTTCGCGGATGGTAACAGCGTTGTCCGCCGGGGTCTTGTCGTCGCCGACGGTCGCAAAGTCAACCGTGATGCAGTACGGCGTGCCGATCTCGTCCTCGCGGCGATAGCGCTTGCCGATGGAGCCGGTGTCGTCGTAGTCCAGCATGAAGTCGCCGCACAGGTCCTGATAGATCTTTCTTGCGGGCTCGGCCAGCTTCTTGCTCAGCGGCAGGATCGCAGCCTTGTACGGGGCCAGCGCCGGATGCAGGTGCAGAACCACGCGCACGTCGTTCTTCGCCTCGTCGATGACCTCCTCGTCATACGCTTCGCACAGGAACGCCAGCGCCACGCGGTCGCAGCCGAGCGACGGCTCGATGACGTAGGGGATATAGTGCTCGTTCGCTTCCTGATCGAAATAGGTCAGATCCTTGCCGGAAGCCTCCTGATGGCGCTTGAGGTCATAATCGGTGCGGTCGGCAATGCCCCAGAGCTCGCCCCAGTCGGTGAACGGGAACGCATATTCAATGTCGGTCGTGGCTCTGGAATAGAAGGCCAGCTCCGCCGGCTCATGGTCGCGCAGGCGCAGGTTCTCCTCGCGGATGCCGAGGCTCTTGAGCCAGTTCACGCAGTAGTCCTTCCAGTATGCGAACCATTCGAGGTCCGTGCCGGGCTTGCAGAAGAATTCGCATTCCATCTGCTCAAACTCGCGGGTACGGAAGGTGAAGTTGCCCGGGGTAATCTCGTTGCGGAACGCCTTGCCGACCTGGCAGACGCCGAAGGGCAGCTTGCGGCGGGTGGTGCGCTGGATGTTCGCGAAGTTCACGAAGATGCCCTGCGCCGTCTCCGGCCGCAGATAGCAGGTCGAGGAGGAATCCTCGGTGACGCCGATGGCGGTCTTGAACATCAGATTAAACTTGCGGATGGGGGTAAAGTCGTGCTTGCCGCAGACGGGGCAGACAATATCCTCATGCTCGGCAATGAACTTGTCCATCTCGTCGAAGCTCATCGCGTCGACGTTGACCTCGTGATGCTCTTCGCCGATGAGCTTGTCAGCGCGGTGGCGGGCCTTGCACGCCTTGCAGTCGAGCAGCGGGTCGGAGAAGCTGGACACATGGCCGGTCGTGATCCACGTCTGCGGATTCATGATGATCGCCGCGTCCAGACCGACGTTGTACGGGCTTTCCTGCACGAATTTCTTGAGCCACGCCTTTTTGACGTTGTTCTTGAACTCAACGCCGAGAGGGCCGTAGTCCCAGCTGTTGGCCAGGCCGCCGTAAATTTCGGAGCCCGCAAAGACAAAGCCGCGGTTTTTGCAAAGGGCAATGATCTTGTCCATGGACTTTTCGCTGTTTTTCATCATACTTCTCGTCCTCCTGACGTATATGATCAAGTTTATCCTATTATTATAATGAAAAAGCCCGCAAAGTCAACCGCGCGGCAAAAATTTGAAAGACCAGTTTTGTTTTTCCCGAAAATGTGGTATAATGCAGGAAGCAATTCGGAAAGGACATATCCATCTTGAAAGCAATCGGAAGAGTGATCCTATCGGCGATCCTTCTGGTCCTGACGGGCCTGATGATCGCGTTTGCAAAGGCCGCGCCCAGTGTGGTCTTTTCGTTCTACCCCTCCCTCTCCAGAAGCATCCTGTCGGCCATTTCCTCCGTGTCCGGGCTGATGCCCATCGCGCTGTGGGAGGTGCTGGCAGTCCTGCTGGCGCTGTGGTTTTTCTATACGCTCATCCGCGTGTTCACGGGACGCCGGAGCCTGCTTTGCTGGCTGTCCGGCGTTCTGCTGGGGCTCAGCACGGGCGTGTTCCTGTTCGTTGCCATCTGGGGCCTCGGGCACTTCGGCCCGTCGGTCGATCAGACGCTTGGCCTTGACGTGCGCGAATATTCCAAGCAGGAGCTGATCGCCGCAACGGCCTATTTTGCCGCGCAGGCAAACGAATACGCCGAAAAGGTCGAGCGTGACGCAGAAAATCTGACCGTCTATCCGGCGTTTTCCGAGCTTGCAAAGCAGGCCCCCGGCGGCTACGCGGCGCTTGCGCAGCAGTATGATTCGTTCACGGACGGACTCGGGCCAGTAAAGCCGTTGGCTTCGTGGCGGCTGTTCAGCCAGACCGGCACGACGGGCATCTTTATCTGCTTCACGGCGGAGGCCTGCGTCAACCCGGATACGTATACCGCGTGGATCCCCTTTACCATGTGCCACGAGCTTGCCCACCGGCAGGCCGTCACAGCCGAGGACGACGCGAACTTCTGCGCCTATCTGGCCTGCATGGCCTCGGAAGACGACGATTTTCGCTACTCCGGCGCGTTCGGCGCATATATCTACTGCCACAACGCCCTGTCGAAGATTGACAAGACCGCCGCCAGCCAGATCTGGAGCACCCTGTCAGACGGTGTCCTCGCCGACATCCGCGCGGCAAACGCACACTACGAGCAGTATGAGGGCAAGGTGCAGGACGCAGCGCAGAAGGTCAACGACACCTATCTGAAGGCCTTCTCTGAGGAATCCGGCGTCCAGAGCTACGGCGAAGCCGCCGATCTGCTGATCGCGTGGTACCTGAAAAATAATGCTTGACAAACGCAGCGGGATCGAGTATAATAATCCCGCTGATGGACAGTTAGCTCAGCTGGTATGAGCACATGCTTGACGTGCATGGGGTCACAGGTTCGAGTCCTGTACTGTCCACCATCTAGTAGAACCAAAAAAGATATCTACGCGAAAAACCCAGAAGTTTCAACGG
>OLYM01000775.1_pt1 | contig 12725 bp, 11 predicted proteins | sample 1673691 | NCBI WGS metagenome assembly OLYM01 (sample SAMEA103958123, study PRJEB25191) | human gut metagenome | reverse complement strand
TACTGTATTTGTGAAAGATAATCAACACTTGTATGCTTATTTGAGGAGGCTTTTTACATGTATGATAAATATCTTGTTACAGGTGCCACCGGCTTCCTTGGCAGAGCTGTTGTAGAAGCGCTGGTACGCCGCGGCACACGAGTGTATGCGCTTGTGCTGCATGATGACCCCTATATCAATTTGCTCCCGAAGGAGGTCCACACCGTCATCGGTGATGTGTGTGCGGAAAACTCGCTGACAGACTTCTTCGCGGATGCCGACGGCCGTACCTGTGTGATTCACTGTGCTGGTATCGTCTCCGTCGCGTCCAGACCCGGTTCGAGGCTCTATCAGGTCAATGTGGGTGGGACATGGAGAGTTCTCCGGCAATGTATGGAGCATGATGTGGGCAAAATGGTCTATGTCAGTTCCGTCCATGCCATACCGGAAAAGCCGAAGGGCTGCATCATTACGGAGGATTGCGAATTCTCTCCGGGGCTTGTGGACGGAGATTACGCCAAGAGCAAGGCAACTGCAACAGAGTTGGTCTTCGCTGCAGCGGAACGCGGGTTGAATACCAGCATTGTTTTCCCCTCCGGCATCATCGGGCCGGGCGACTTACAGGGTGGGAGCTTCACCTCAATGGCAAAGTCCTTTCTTGCCGGGAAGCTGCCTTTAGCCGTTCGCGGCGGATATGACTTTGTGGATGTGCGGGATGTGGCAAATGGCCTTCTCGCCTGCTCCGAAAGCGGAGAGCCCGGCAAGGGATACATTTTGTCCGGCCACTATGTCACCATCCGCAAGATGCTTCAGCTCGTGGGAAAGACTGCAAAGCTGAAGTATCGCCCCATCTGCCTGCCGCTGGGGCTTGCAAAGCTGGCGGCTCCATACTATGAACGTCGAAGCACGAAGGAGCGAAAGCCGCTGTTTTTCACCCCTTATTCCGTTGCTGTTCTTGCCTCAAACGGGCAATTCAGTCATGCTGCAGCATCGGAATGCTTTGCGTATCATCCGCGCCCGGTGGAGGATACCTTGCAGGACATGACAGCCTGGCTTTTGGGGCAGAGGAGAACGGACGAAGTGTGACCTCACCTCAATAAAAAGCACCTTGAGCAGGCTGCGTATGTTACTGATATACTCCGCAATCTCAGCTGCCATCAACAGGCTGTCCTCCGCCCTTCGCTGCGGGTGAGCTTCGCCGTGATAAACAATTCTGAACGGAGGAAAGAAGATGAAAACAGGAAAAAACTACTTACAGGATCACTTTTGGCGCTTTGCGCCGCTCTTTAGGGGCGCGGGCAAATAGCCCCGCGCCCCATTCGCTGTCTTCCCAGAAAAAAACGGCTGTTCTTTTGAAGAACAGCCGTCCTGCTTTTTCGCTTGATGTGTATGCACCTGAAATCATTTCTCAAACAGATACAGGAGGTATCCGTAGCCCTCGGCCTCCATTTTTTCATAGGGGACAAAGCGCAGGGCCGCGCTGTTGATGCAGTAGCGCACGCCATTGGGGGACTCCGGATCGCCGGTGAACACATGACCAAGGTGAGAATCTCCGGCACGGCTTCTGACCTCTGTGCGGCGCATGCCGAAGCTGTTGTCCTCAAGCTCCACCACGGCAGGCTCTTCAATGGGCTTTGTGAAAGCCGGCCAGCCGCAGCCGCTCTCGAACTTGTCCGTAGAGGAAAAGAGCGGTTCGCCGGTGACGACATCCACATAGATGCCCTTTTCAAACTTATCCCAGAACTCGCCTGTGAAAGCGCGCTCCGTGCCGCTCTCCTGCGTAACACGGTACTGCTCCGCCGTCAGCTTGCCCCGGATGGATTCCGCCGCGGGCTTCTGATAGTCGCCCGGATCGATGCGCAGCCGGGAAAACAGCTCCATCTCCGCCCGCGGGATGTGGCAGTAGCCGTTCGGGTTCTTTTCGAGGTAGTTCTGGTGGTACTCCTCGGCGGGGTAGTAGTTCTTGAGTGGGCCGATCTCCACGAAGAACTTTTCACTGCGTCCCCGCTCGATCTCCGCGATGCGCTCCACCGTTTCCTTCGCGCTTTCGTTGGTGTAATAGACACCGGTCTGATACTGGCTGCCCCGGTCGTTGCCCTGCCGGTTCTCCACCGTGGGGTCGATCACATAGAAGTAGGCCAGCAGCAGGGCGTCGAGACTCACCTGCCCGGGGTCATACTCCACCCGCACGGTCTCCCGGAAGCCGGTGTTCCCTTTGCAGACGGTCCGATAATCGGCGTCCGCCTCGCAGGTGCCGTTGGCATAGCCGCTCTGCGCATCAATGACGCCGGGGATGGACTGCATCAGGTGCTCCATGCCCCAGAAGCAGCCGCCCGCCAGATATATGACGTTTTCCGTGGTATCCATATACATGATTCCTTCACCGGACATATCAGAGGACTGTCCGGTCATTTCCTTCTCGTCCGTTTTCTTCGGCATATTCTTCTGCCCGGCAGCGCAGCCGCTCAGCAGCAGCACCGCGGTGAGCAGAAGGGGCAATGCTCTCCGATACATGGTGAAGTCCTCCTTTCTGAGGAGATAAATCCGTTTGTCAGCCCATATCGGCGGCCAGAGTCTGGTCGATGAGCTTCTGCAGCGTTTCCATCTGCGCCTTGCTGGTGACGGCGCCAACGATGGGATCGCCCACGATGTTGCCGCTGCGGTCAACCACATAGGTGGTGGGGTAAGCGAAGATGTTTGCGGTGAACATGCCGGCCTCGCTGTCGGAAGCGAAATACACATTCTGATAGGTCGCGCCCTTCTTCATCAGCACATCCTTTGCATCAGAGATCGCCGCTTCGTCGCCATCCAATGTGAAGGAGTTGATGCCGATGAGAGAGCCGCCCTTTTCGGCGAGCTCCTTGCTCAGCGCTTCCAGTTCGCCCAGCTCACCCACGCACGGGCCGCAGGTGGTGAACCAGAAGTTGACAACCGTAACGGCGCTGCCGGAAAAAAGCTCGTCGCTCGTCACATCGTTCCCGTCCAGATCCTTGCCCACAAAGGAGGGGAATTTCTGCATGCTGCTGTTATCGCTGCTGTTATCGGGGAGCATGCTGGTGTCGCCAGAGATGTTCATGCTGCCGTCCGCGGGCACGCTCATGGCGCCGTCGAGGGATTCCTGCGCCGCCTCGGGGTACTTTTTCTCGATCATGGTGAGCTTGCTTTCAATGTCGCGGATCTTTTCCGCCTCGCCGCGGATCAGCTTCAGCTCGTCCGCCGTAAACTGATCCTTGGCGGATTCGATGGTGTCCAGCAGGAAGTCACCGTAGTTTTTGCCGTCCTCCTGCATGGTCATGCTCTTGTCGGCCGCCATGAAAACCTTTTCCCAAAGCGCGGTGTTTTCCGAGAGGATCGCGTTTTCCTGTGCCATCAGCTCCTTGTGCATGGCGACAGCTTCCTCGGCGTTTTTGGGCTCTCCGGTCATGGCGTCGCCGCTGCCTGTCTCACCCTTTGCGCCGCACGCGGCCAGAGACAGCACCATCATCACTGCCAGCAGCAGCGCAATACTTTTCTTGACGTTCATTTTGTTTCCTCCGTTTTTTGTTTTATTTGATTTGCGTTGTTTGTACCCGGGGTATATTCTGCTCGCCCGTTCCGAAGCCAAAGCGGAAGCTCACGGCGTTTGTGGGACAGGCGCGGACACACATTCCGCAGCGGATGCACTCGGTATGGTTGGGCGTCTTCGTCACATCCACATCCATCTTGCAGGCTCTGGCGCATTTCCCGCAGGAGACGCATTTGTTCCCATCTACCTTCATCTGGAAAAGGGATACCTTGTTCAGCAAGGCGTAGAACGCGCCCAGCGGGCAGAGCCATTTGCAGAACGGGCGGTAAAAGAGCACGCTCAGCACGACTACCGAAATCAGCACGCAGAGCTTCCATGTGAACAGCTTTCCCAGCGCCGCCCGAATGCCGGCATTGGCAAGAGACAGCGGGATCGCCCCCTCCAGCACGCCCTGCGGGCAGAGATACTTGCAGAAGTAAGGATCGCCCATTCCCACGTCGTTCACAAGGAACGCCGGCAGCAGAATGACCATGACCAGCAAAACGGCGTATTTGAGATATGTCAGCGGCTTGAGCTTTTTTGTGGAGAGCTTTTTCGTCGGGATCTTGTGCAGCAGCTCCTGAAACCATCCGAAGGGACACAAAAAGCCGCAGATCAATCTGCCGAGCAAAACGCCGAGCAGGATGAGGATTCCTGTGATATAATAAGAAAAGCCGAACTTTGACGACCCCACCACCGCCTGAAACGCCCCGACGGGGCACGCACCGGAGGCGGCCGGGCAGGAGTAGCAATTCAGCCCCGGCACGCAGACGGTTTTCCCCGCGCCCTGATACAGGCTGCCCTTGAGGAAGTTGGGCAGGTGCAGGTTGGTCAGCAGCGTTGCCCCCGCCTGTATCCAGCCCCGGAAGCGCGCCAGAAGCTGCGAAACGCTCAAATTCTTTTTACCCAATACCTACACACTCCAGACATAGTTTGATTGCTTTGCTCAGCACCGCCGCCGATTCGCCCCGCCAGACGCCGAAGCACACCATGGCAACGCCGGCAAGCAGCAGGAAAACCTGCAAGGCCGCTTTTTCTCTGTGGCTCATGAACAACTCTCCTTCCGTTTTCTGCCCCTATCATAGCGCAGGGCAGTTAAATTCCCCGTTAAGAATCAAAACTTAACACAAATCTTATCCATTCCTGATATTATTAGATCAAACGAAAAAGAAACAGGAGGCTTTTGATGCACCTTTTGGTAATTGAGGATGAGCGCGCGCTGTGCGAAACCATTGTGCGCAGCCTGCGGCGGCTGGCGTACAGCGTGGATTACTGCTTTGACGGAGAAAAAGCGCTGGAGCTGCTCGGCACGGAGCGGTACGATCTGGTGCTGCTGGATCTGAATCTGCCGGGGAAGGACGGCATGACGGTGCTGCGCACCCTGCGGCAGGCAGACCGGGAGACGAAGGTGCTGATCCTCTCCGCCCGAGGAGAGGTGGAGGATAAGGTCGAGGGGCTGGACGCGGGGGCCAACGACTATCTGGCAAAGCCCTTTCATCTCGCGGAGCTGGAGGCGCGCATCCGCAGCCTTACGCTGCGGCAGTTTACGCAGCGGGATGTGATATTGACCTGCGGGGCGCTGACCTTTGATACGCGCTCGCGCACCGCCGCCGTCAACGGGCAGACCTTGACGCTCACCCGCAAGGAGACGGGGATTTTGGAATATCTGATGGTGCATCAGGGCCGCCCGGTGAGTCAGGAGGAGCTGATGGATCACGTCTGGGACAACAGCGTGGACAATTTCAGCAACTCCATCCGGGTGCATATCTCCGCTCTGCGCAAAAAGCTGCGCGCCGCGCTGGGCTGCGACCCCATCCGCAACCGCATCGGCGAGGGGTATCTGATGGGAGGGGAGGACGCATGAAGCGGCTTTCTTTGCAGTGGCGCATCACGCTGCTGACCGTGCTGCTCATCGGCGCGGCCTGCGTTTCCATGAAGCTGCTGCTCTGCGCCTCCGGGCTGCACTATATGGACTCCATCGGCAGCTTCATTCAGGATTACGGCAGCGCCGCCGTGGAAGGCGATCCGGCGTTTTTCGATCCGGAGCTTGCCGGAATGAACGAGGATGTGACCATTGTCATACACGGCGCGAAGACGTCCTTCTGCACAACGAACTGGTATATCACGGCGGCGGTGACGGTGCTGAGCGGCGTTTTGGCGTATTTCGTCAGCGGCCGCGCGCTCAAGCCCCTGCGCAGCTTTGCCTCGCAGGTGGAGAAGGTGCAGCTGAACAATCTCGCGGATATGAAGATCGACGAGGACGTGCTGCCGGAGTTCCGGCAGTTCAGCCGCTCCTTCAACCAGATGCTGGAGCGGCTGAACAATGCCTTTGCCGCGCAGCGGCAGTTTACCGGCAACGCCGCCCACGAGCTGCGCACGCCGCTGGCGCTGATGCAGGCGCAGCTGGAGCTGTTTTCCGCGGAGCATCCCGATGTGCGGCCGGAGACGGCGGAATTCCTCACGCTTTTGCGCGAGCAGACGGAGCGGCTGACGCAGATGACCAAGACGCTGCTGGAGATGAGCAATTTGCAGCAGGTGGCGCGGAACGAGCAGATCCAGCTCGCGCCGATGATCGAGGAGATCTTCACAGATCTCGCGCCGCTGGCGGAGAAGAACGGCATCGCGCTCGAACGGGAGGGCGACGGCGTTATGATCGGGAGCGACGCGCTGATCTACCGAATGCTTTTCAATCTGGCGGAAAACGCCGTCAAGTACAACCGCCCCGATGGGTCGGTGCGCATTTCCGTGGCACAGGAGGACAAAATGCTGCACATCCGCGTGGCGGATACCGGCAGCGGCATCCCGGAGGAATTCCGGCGGAGCATCTTCCAGCCCTTCTTCCGCGTGGACAAATCCCGCAGCCGTGAATACGGCGGCGTGGGTCTCGGGCTTTCGCTGGTGTGGGAAATTGCCGGTCTGCACGGCGGCTCCGTTCGGGTGGAGGAAAGCTCGGAGCGCGGCACCGTCTTTGCCGTGGAGCTTCCGGCACAATAAAAAAACGCAAACCGGCGGCGAGGAGAGTTCGTTCTCCCGCCGCCGGTTTTCTTTTTTGCCGCGGTTTACGGCGTTTTTGTCTTTTCTTCGGTCTTTTTTCTGTTTATGAGTCTGTCGCAGCAAACCGTCATGCCGGGCAGAACCAGAAGGATCAGCAGCATGGCGACAAGCGCGCCAATGGACAGCGTGGTGCTCACATCGGAGATCATCGGCGAGGATACAAGGATTCCGAGCGCGGCAAGCACCAACACAAGGATGGAGCCGGAGGTCATGATGGTGTGGATGGAGCCTTCGTACGCCGCGCGCAGCGCGTCGGTCACGTCCATGGTTTTTCGACTGTCCATATAGAAATTACAGAACACAATGCCGTAGTCGATCGTTGCGCCCATGAGAATGCTCTGTACGATCAGCAGCGCAAGGTAATAGATCGAGCCGCTGTAGGCTCCGATGACCGTTACGGTGATAAAGACGCCGCACTGCACGAGAAGCGTGAGGATCAGCGGAAGAATCGGATGGCGGAACGCGATGAGCACAACAAGAAATACGGAGATCGCGGTGATCAGGGAGATCATCCGGTATTCGCTGTCAAAGGCGCGGTCCATCTCGCTGACCATAACGGAGTTGCCCACCAGATAGTATTCACTGAGATTTTCCCGGCAGAGCGTATCGATACGGGTTACATAGTCCGACGTTTCCGGAGACTCGTCCGGGTAATCGGAGGTGACGACCATTCTTGCGTAGGCTTTGCCTCTCATCTGCGCGACGGCGTCCTCCAGCTCCGCCTTGCCGTCGAGGATCTCCTTTTTTGTTTCTCCGTCGAAATACTCCGCAAAGCGCCCGTCGTTCATCATTTTGTCGCAGAGCAGATCAAAGAGCTCCACAATCGTCATTTTTTCCGTGGGATCGGCGTCATTCACGCCTCCGTAAAGGAGATAAAGGATCTCCGTCTCGTTTTCGGTCACCCCGTCCGTCAGAGAGGAAAGGAGCGCGGTCATTTCGCCGGCGGTGTAAGCTTTTTCCGAAACGACGGCCTCAATCAGCGTATGACCCTGCCGAAGCTCCTCCGCGGTTTTTTCATCGATCTGCTTTGCAAGCTCTGCGTCGCCGAGCACGTCCGTTGCGGCAAAGGCTACGAACGAGCGCGGAGAGATCGTCCATGAGTCCATACCGCCGTTTTCCCCCATACGGAGGATATACAGCTTTTCCGTCTGCGCCGGATCCATGCCCAGGAACGAGGCAAGTCTTGCGGAGGTGAACGCCGTTCCGTTTATCGCGGCGTTCAGAATCGCCTGCAAAAACTGAATGCGGCCGAGCGTGGAGGCGTCCATCATTCCGCTCACAAGAGGATCGGACAGAGCAAAGTCGGTAAACGCCTTCAGCGACATTGTTTTTTGGCTGATATCCCTGCCGAAGTACAGGCGGAATGCCATCGTGATCGTATCCGTGTCCGTGTCGAACAGCTGTGCCAGCGTCCCGGCGTCAAGCGGCGTGCCGGAAACCGCGAGCTGCGCGATGGAATCCAGCTGGCGAAGCTGCGCCGCCTGCTCCTCGGAAAAAGCTCCGGCGTAGGCCGCGTTCGTCAGCACGGAGTTGACGAGAAAAGCGGAGAAATCGGCAAGAGCCACCGTTTTCTGCCCTGCCAGCACAAGAGCGAATATCTGGCAGACCTGCGCGGTATCCATCCCGAACACGGAGGCAAGGGAAGAAGCGTCCAGCGCCTGCCCGGAAACAGCGAGCTGTACGAGCTGGTTCATCTGCTGCAAGCCGGCGTTGTCGGGCGCCTGTGTCAGCGCGGCGGAAAGAAAGTCCGGAAGCGTCATTGCCTCCGTGCCGCTCATCAGATAAAGCCCCGCGACATTCTCCGTGGTCATCCCCGTCACGCCCGCCATGGTTTCCGCGTCCAACGCCTGCCCGGAAACGGCAAGATTCACAAGCTGCTCCGTTTGGGCGAGCTGCGCCTGCTGCTCGGCGGGGGCGTTGGCCTTCAGCAGCGGGAGAAAGTCGGTAAGCGTCATCGTCATGGCGGCCGCCTCCTTCTGGAACGCGGGATCGGCGGAAAAGTAGAGGCTGTACAGCTTGGAAACGCTTTCCGCGTCCATCCCCAGCGTCTGCGCCATCTGGTCGGGGGGCAGCCCCTGCCCGGACACGGCAAGCTGCACCAGCGCGTCCATCGTCTGCGCCTGCGCCTTGGCGGCATCGTCAAAATATGAGCTGAACAGCGCGTCCTGCAGCAGACTGCCGCACAAAAACGAACTGAATTCGGGCAGACTCATAGTTTGCGCGCTGACGTCGCCCGCGTTATCGAGAATAAACACAGTATTCACCGTGCTCTCGTCCGCCCCGATCAGCGCGGCCAGATCGGCCGCGCTGCGCGCCGCCAGAACGGTATTGGTATTCGTATAGGTTTGCAGCTGCCGGAGGGAAGCAATTGCCGAGGCGCTCACCATTGAGCCGTAGGTTTCGTTTGCCGCCACGGAATTGAGCACATAATCCACAAAGACCGGCAGCGTCATTGTGCCGCTGTCCGCAACGCCGTTTTGGATCGTATAGTAGAGATAGAGCTTCTCGACACGCTCCCGGTCTATGCCGAAGAGCTCCGCCATTTCGTCAACGGAAATCGCGGTGGTCAGGCGCGTGCGGTCAGCAAGCGTTCGGAACTGCTCCGCGTTGTCCCGCAGCGCGGCGTCAAGGTGCTTGCCGATGGTTTTGTCCGGAAGAACGGTGTCGGTTATAAAATTAATAAAGTCAGACGCCGTTATCACGGGCATTTTCCCGTCCTCCGCGATGAAATAGAGCATACGGAGGAGGTTATCGCCGATGGGCTCCGCATCGTTGCTCAATTCGGCGACGGCCTTGCCCATGTCCTCGGCGGTCATCTCCTTGCCGAGCGTGTTGGCATAGCCGAGAATATCGGAAACCCGCTCGTCCTTTTCCAGTTCGGAGATGACGCTGTCGATTTTCGCTTCGTCCTCGTTGCGGTAAACCACCGCAACGGTGTTCTTCTTCGGGAACACATTCGCCAGCGGGTCGTCGTTTTCCTCCGTGAAGACGATCTGCGTATAGCCCTGCAATATAAAGGAAGCGATAAAAAGCGCGGCAAAAACGGCGGGCATGGCGTATCTCGTCTTATAGCTGAGCCTTGAGAAGCGCGCCATCGGAACATGCGGCGATTTTTTTCTCGTCTTTTCCAGCAGCGGGTCCATTGCCAGGATCATCGCGGGGAGGACGGTGAAGGCGCAGAGCATGCTGATGAATACGCCCTTGGCAAGCACGATGCCGAGCTCCGGCCCGAGCTTGAAGCTCAAAAACACGAGCGCCAGCAATCCCACGACCGTGGTAAGCGAGCTGGAGGCGATGGAGGAAACCGAACCGGCGAGCGCCGTTTTCATGGCAGAAACCTTGTCGCTGTGCGTGACCTTTTCCTGCCGGTAGCGATTCATCAAAATGATGGAATAGTCCATGGAGAGCACGAGCTGCAAAATGGGCCCGACCGTTGCGGTCATCTCATCGACATACGGGAACAGGATGTTCGTTCCCATGTTGAGCACAACGGCGACGCCGATGGTGACGAGAAACAGCACGGGGTCCAGCCATGAATCGGACATGACCAGCAAAATGATAACGGCGAGCGTCAGCGCAAGAACGACGACCCAGAGCGGAAGCTCCGTTGCCGGAACGTCGTTATTCTCATACGCCATCGTATAGCCGGAGAAGCCCTCTTCGATAGCGGCTTCGATCGCGTGCTCCTCGTCGGTGTCGTAATCGTACCGGCTGTTCACAACGAAGAGCGTGTGATTGTCCTTATTGTATTCCTCGCTGCCGGCTTCGTACGCGACGCCGCTTACGTTCGGTATGGCTTCCAGCTGCGCTTTGATTTCGGATATCTGATTGGCGGTCAGATCATCGAACATCACGCGGATCGACGCCGTCTCGTCGGACTCGGGGAAGACATCCTCCATAATGGAAAGCCCCTGCTTCATTTCGGAGCTGTCCGCAAGATATTTTGTCCGATCCCGGTTGATCGGAACGCGCAGCGCGAGAACGGCACAAACTGCCGTCAGCACAAGCATGACGGCAGTGAGAACGCGGCGGCGGTTTATAAGAAACTCTGCAAGCTTTTTCATGGCGCATTACCCTTCTTGACTTTTTCCGTTTGTTTCATTATGATGAACACATGTTGATTATTCAACCGACAGTTCTTTCGGTATGGAATAAAAATCAACACACCGTTGGAAAATGTTGAGGGTTCAAAAAAAATTCATTTTTAGGAGGCTGCCATGGAGAAAAAAGAGGATCGCCGCATTGCGATGACAAAGCGCCTGCTGAAGGCCGCGCTGATCGAGCTGCTGAAGGAACAGGACATATACCACATTTCCATTCGGGAGCTTTGTGAAAGAGCCGACGTGAACCGAACGACATTCTATAAGTATTACGGAAGTCAGTTCGATCTGCTGACCGATATGGAAAAGGATATGCTGGACTTTATCGCAAAAGCCATCGAGCGCCATGAAACCGAACCGGAGAAAATCATCACCGCCGCCTGCCGGTATCTGGAGGAGAATCTGGAATTTGCCCGCCTGATCATCAACAACAACGTTGACCCGGCATTCGCCCACAAGCTGTTTGCCATGGACAGCCTGAAGGAAAGCGCGCGCAAAATGCTCTCCGGCAGCAACAGTGAAGCGGAGCTTGCGTATGTCTATAACTTTCTGACCTTCGGCGCTTTCCGCATGGTGTGCGTCTGGCTGAACAAGGATGAGCGTGAGCCGCCCGATCTTTTTGCCGCGTTTCTCTGCCGGGTGCTGTACAGCAGATTCTGATTCTTCCGCATTTGAAAGCTATACCGTTCCGCTGGATGTGGCTCACCATCGTGCTGAGCTTCGGCTTTTATATCCCGGTGGTGCTGTGGGCGGACGCCGTCCCGCTGATCGGGATGCTGATGATCCCCAAGACCTGCGCCTATGTGTGGACGGTGCTGATCGGCTATTCCGCCATGAAAAAAGAGTGCAGCTGACCGAGCCCGGATCTTCTGCCGGCGGGCGCGTGCTCTGCGAGGCTTTTTGAAAAAAATGAGCCGCCGCGTCATGCTTTGTATGACGCGGCAGCTCGTTCCCCAACAATTTAACTATATAGTGCCCGGCGGCAACAGTCAAGAGGAATTGCGTGATCGCCGGCAATTTCATTGTGATGCACAACGCGGGTCTGGCTTTTTCTCCGATCCCGTCACTTGTTTCCATCGGCGGTCTCTGGTATCATAAAAGTACAAAAAGGAGGCTAAATGATGCCCCCCGGACCGCTGGAGTCTGGGGAAAATGACACCGAAAAACGCGTGAAAGGATCTCCGACAGCATCCGCCGTATGCGGAAAGCCCCCGGCGAAGCGGGGCAGAAAAGCGAAGAAGGGAGAAGATTTGCACGGGGAAGCAGCGGTGTCATGAATTTGAAGAAAGGAGGTAACCAGGATGTTAGATATTAAGAGTGAAAGATAGCCCTTGACTGCGAATCTTCTGCAGCGCAGTCAGGGGCTATCTTTTTTTTGCGCTGAACCGTGAGTCTGCGCCGATGCGGAAAAATCACGGGAAGGCTGCCGATACCGGATGCACGGTCTCTCACCGCGGAACGCGGGAATACACCAGCGCGCCGGTCACGTTAACGCTCTCGGCGCTTTCGTTTTCCGACAGGGCGTTGAATGTCTCGGGGTTTTTTACATACAAGCGATACGTTCCCGCCGGAATTTCCTCAATCAGCAGCAGGGATGAGCCCCCTTGCTTTTCCTGAAAAAACGCCGTGCCGTCCTCGGAACGGATACCGTATTCCAATGCCTGCCCGTTTCTCGCCCATGTGATGGAGAGCCATAAGGACGAGTCGTTTTCCTCCATAACGATCTCAAACGGGGATACGATCTCCCCGCCCGGGGCAAGATCGGAAAACGAAATGCCGTCCTGCCATTCCATATCGTCCGGAGCGTTTTCCCGCTCTCTGACGTTTCCGCCGCTCTCATAGGCTCGGGGATTGACCGGCTCTTGCGCAATACGGATGCGATAGACCGTATGGATCCGCCCCGGATCGGTTTCAAGGATTCTGCCGTCGTATGTGATCTCGATCACGTCTCCCACCTGCAGCGCGGGGGATGGCTCCATGTTCTCCATGGGGACCTCCAGCAGAGCCGCGCTGTTGATCGCCCAGCCGGCTTCCGGTTTTACAAGGAA
>OLYM01000772.1_pt1 | contig 12759 bp, 10 predicted proteins | sample 1673691 | NCBI WGS metagenome assembly OLYM01 (sample SAMEA103958123, study PRJEB25191) | human gut metagenome | reverse complement strand
TCGGACTGCTGCGTCAGGTGCAGGCTGTCCTGCACAACATAGCTGTTCGCAGCGGGCTGGCGGCGCACCGTCTTGTGCTTCGCTGCCATCACGCCGACCGTGATGCCGCCGATGAGCGCGCCGAACAGCAGGCAGGCCACGACCCACAGGAAGCCCGGCGCTTCAAACGGCTCGTCAGGCAGGTTCCCCGTGTCATAGGCCGAGCCGTTCCTCGCCTGGTTGACATAATCCTCACATTCCTCCGCGAATGTGGAAAATGCCGCGGCATATTCAGCGTTCGAGAGCTGGGGCAGGAAGCGGTCCACCATGGCCTCTCGCCCGGCGGGGGTGATGGCGGTGATGCCGAAGCCATGCGTGGCGATGTACCAGTCGCGCGTGTCCATGGCCACGAGCAGGAGCGCGCCGTCGCGGTCCTCGCCGAGGCCGTAGTTGTTGTACCAGAAGAAGTCCTCCGCGTAATTCCGCGGCGTTTCGCCGTCGAGCGAGTCGACGGTCACGATGACGATGTCGAACTGCAGCGCCTCGCTGCGGCTGTCGAGGTCGGCCAGCAGCGCTTCCGCGTCATCCGCCATCAGCAGGTCTGCGTTGTCCACCAGCCGGGGCAGATCCGCCGCTGCAGCGGGCAGGACCAGCAGCGCCAGCAGGACAAGCAGCAGCGTGAGCAGGGTAAGCGTTCGTTTCATATCCGTGCCCTCCCTCAGTGCAGCAGCTGCCACAGGCACACAAGGCCATAGGCTGCCGCTGCCGCGATGCCGCTGACAAGGCTGAACCAGCGCCACTTCTTCCCCTTGTCCACGGGGAGGTCGCCGACGAATTTGCCGGTCTGGCCGTTCATGGCGAACGAGAACGTTTTGCCGTTCCATACGGTGTTCAGCAGCCACACGGGGTAGAGCGCATAGCGCACCCTGCCGTTTGCCAGGCGGACGGATGTGCTCTCGGGCACGACGGTGTGATAGCCCACGACGGTCGAGGCGAACACGGACTCCGTGCTCTTTTTCACACGCTCGTTCGCGCGGCCGATGCTGTCGTCTGCGTTCACATCATAGCGGTCGGCGAGATAGCCGGACAGGTAGGCCGTCTGAAAATCGACCGCGCTGGAGAAGTCAAACGGCTCGATGGATTCCATCAGATCGTCCTCCATGTGCTCCGAGCCGTCCACCGGTACATTGTCGAAGCCGATGGAGCCGGCGCGCCAGACGTTGTAATAGCTCGTCTCGGTGTAGTTGTAATCCTTGTCGCTCCATGTGCGAATCTTGGTTGCACGGTAACGCACCTGCGCGTCGACATCGGTATCAAAGAGCCAGAACGGAACATAGACGCCCTTTACCTCGTCGATATGATTCTGATCCTTGAAAATCTTGGGCAGAAGCTTCTTTCCGTTGAGGTGCTTCATCAGCCCCGCCTTTGCCGCCTTCTTATCGAGCTTGAACGGGATCACGATGTCAGGCTTGAGCAAGCCCGCGAACTGGTTCATCATGACTACCGGATTGCCGCAGAACGGGCAGGACGTTGCCGCCGTATTGGCATCGCCCACTATCTCTCCGCCGCAGGATTTGCATACATAAGAGCGTAACCCCTCAATCTCGCTCTCCTGCCACTCGCTGCCCGCGGAGGTCTCCCATTCCATATTGTCCGCCTGTTCGCCCTGAAGCTCGGCGTCATAGCTCTTGAGCGCATCCATTTCAAACTCAGTGTCGCAGAAAGGGCACTTCATCTTCTGGAGCGTGCTGTCAAAAGCTATTGCGCCGCCGCAGCAGGGACATTTATATTCCTGCAAGGTTTGCATTAAAAAACTCCTCTCTTAAAAGAACATTAACCGTCAAGCGTCTTTATGTTTTTACCGCCGCAAAAGCCGCATGGAATTTTCGGTACCGACATAAAGAAAAGTCGAACTAACGGTATTTTGTTTTTTGCCGTTTTCAAAAGCTGTTCATTGTATTTGCAGCTACGCAGGTCGGCGATACACACAAATGCGCGGTTCTTTTGCCGAAGATAAATCTTACAGCCCACCTGCGTAAACGCCGTAAAACCGATATCCTCCGCCGCATTAATATCGGCTCCGAAGCCTTTAAGCTTCTTTTATCCGTCTTTTTCTCTCGGCACGAAGCAATAATCTGCCGGCCGTAAGCTCATCTCCCCTTTCCGTCAAGCCGTTTTTTCGGCAAGCTGATTTGTTTATTCGCTTTTTGCAGCGCCGCGAAAGGCTTGGATCGGGCGGGAACCGAGCCGCATTAAACCTCCGCCTTTCGGGACGCCGATTACCACTGCTTTATCAGGCGAGCGGCTTGCCGCATTCCGGGCAGAATTTGGGCATAGCCTGACCGGGCGCGGGCGACCAGCCGCAATTCGGGCAGCCGCTAACCGAAGCGGGCTTTAGAGAGCCGCAGTTTGCGCAGAATTTGCCCGTATTCTGTGCGCCGCAGGACGGGCACATCCAAGCTGCCGCTGCCGCCTGCTGCTGAGGCACGGGGGCTGCCGCATATCCGGCCGAAGTCGCTGCCGCATAACCTGCCGCGGGGGCGGCTGCATATCCCGCTGCGGGGGCAGCCGCATATCCGGGGGCGGGATTCGACGGTCTGTCGCCGCCGTATACCGTGCGGTTCATCATGCCGTCGCCGTCCCATGTGCGATAACGGTTATCACGGCGCAGAAGTATATCCTTGAGCTCGTTCATCTTGCGCTCATACTCGCGGTAGAGGTCGGTATACGGGCTGTCGGGGCGGCTGCCGTCGCTTATCTCAAGCTCGATACTGTCAAACCACGGGGAGTTCACGCGGATAACCACATCGAACTCATAGTCGCACTCATAGCGGGGCGGCTGATAGCTCTTTCTGTTTCCGTCGGAATCCTCGAAGAATATTTCTTCCCTGTTTTCTTTTATATTTGTGTCGACCGCAACAACCTGCGAAAGCTTAATGATATCGGGATTGGCGCTGCGCCAATTCGAGCTTCCCGTAACGATAAACGCCTCGGAGACAGTGCTGATATACACTTTTTTGCTCCCGTCGAACATCACGTCGGGGTTAAAATTTCTGACGAGCTTCTCGTTTTCCTCGCGGTAAGCGAGCTGACGCTTGATATCCTCGACCGTCGAGCGGCGGCGTTCGCTGAAGAACGGAGACAGCTTCGCGGCGCAGTTTTTGCAGAGATTGCCGTCTTCAAGCTTGCGGTTTCCGAGAAGTCCTATTTTCTCGCCGCAGATATCGCAATATTTCTTATCAAATAATCCCATAGTGTTTCCCTCCTGTTATTTTTTCGGTCGCAGTAACGACCCGTTTTGCGCTGTCAGCCTGCAAATCGTATCATAAGAACGATTTCAGCAGCTCAAACAGCTCTTTTTCACCTATGCCGTTATATTTCATCGAAATAACGCTGCCGTCGGCAGAAGCCGGCCTACGCAAAGCAGACTGTCCGCTTCGTCATACACATTCTCTCCCGCCTCTGTCCCCGGTTGAGGCTGTTAAGCACAGCGTCCTCGGGGATATGTGGCAGCTCGGAGATTTTCGGCGAAGCTTGCTTTTTCGCTAAGCGGCGGTGACACCGCACGCCTATGGCAACGCCCAATATGAGCGCCGAAAGCAGAATCAAAATTATGAGCAGCGCCTTCATCGGCTGTCTTATTTTTTATCGTTATCGTCAAATATATCTCCGCACTCGGGGCAGAACTTCGGAGGATTGGAGGGATCCTCGGGCTCCCAGCCGCACTTATCGCAGCGGTAGAGAGGAGCTCCCTCGGGCTTTTTGGCTCCGCAGCTCTGGCAGAACTTGCCCTTATTGACGGCTCCGCACGAGCAGGTCCAGCCGTTTGCGTCAGCGGGCTTCGGAGAGCCGCACTCGGGGCAGAACTTGCCTGTCGCGGTAGCGCCGCACTGACATTTCCAAGCGCCTGCCGCCGGCTCGGGAGCGGGCTTCTTTCCGCCGCAGTTCGGGCAGAAGTTACCGGACACCATATTGCCGCACGAGCACTTCCAGCTATCCTGTGCCGGAGCGGCGGGAGCAGGCTGCTGCGCCTGTGCCGCCTGTTGCTGAGCCTGCTGCTGTTGCTGCTGACCCATGGCGAACAGGTTCTGGGCGTTCATGCCGCCGCCTGCGTTCATAGCCATGCCCATGCCCATAAAGCCGGTCATTGCGCCTGCCTGGTTGCCGGCCGCGGTCTTCATGGCGTCCGCCTGAGCGCCGACAAGGGTTGCCGCCGCCATGGTGGGATCGCGCATGATAGCTGCACGCTGAGCCTGCTTGATGAGCTCCGCATCCTCTTCGGGGAGAGTGACCGAGCCGAGGGCTATTGTGACGACCTTGAGTCCGCGCAGCTCGCTCCACTTTGCGGAGAGGGCGGCGTTCATAGCGGTTTCAAGCTCGGTGTTGTGAGCCACTATCTGATTGGGGCGAAGCTCAAGGTCGGAGAGCTGAGCAAAAGCGGGCTGAAGCGCGCTGATGAACTCTGTCTTGAGCTGATTGTCTATCTCTTCGCGGGTATAATCCTGCTCGACATTGCCGCAGACATTGGTATAGAAGAGCATGGGGTCGTCTATCTTATAGGAATATACGCCCGAGCAGCGGACTGCGACATCGATATCAAGGCCTATCTTCGAATCGACGACACGGAACGGAATCGGGTTCGGAGTGCCGAACTTGTTGTCCATCAATTCCTTGGTGTTGAAATAATAGACACGCTGATCCTTTCCGGTATCGCCGCCGTAGGTGAAACGCTTACCGATGGTCTGGAATGTCTTTTTAATGCTGTCGCCGAGAGAGCCGGAGAAAATCGAGGGCTCCGTGGAGGCGTCATATGTAAACTCGCCGGGCTCCGCGCAGAACTCGACTACCTTGCCCTGCTCGACTATCATCATGCACTGTCCGTCCGCAACGGCTATACCAGAGCCATTTGTGATGATGTTGTCGCTGCCCTTTGTGTTTGACGATCTGCCGCTTACGCGCTTCTGTCCTTTGGTAACAAGAAGCTCCTTCGGCATTGCCTCGCAATAGAAAAATTCCTTCCACTGATCGGCAAGAACGCCGCCGACTGCGCCTACACCGGCTTTAATAAGTCCCATAAATAAAAACTCCTTTGCAATATTATTTTATTATATTATTTCGCGGGGTGATTCCCCTTTTTGACTGTTTATCCTACCGCTTCGTCAAAGAGCAGCGGCTCGCTCTTCAAAACATAATCGGTTTTCCCGTCGCGTCCGTCATAGGTGAGCACTTTTCTCGCGGCCATGCCGCCCTTTTCGGCTTCTATGGCGGCGGTGGGAACAGTCTCGGCAAGGCTGCCGTCGAACTCATAAACCTCGCCCTTTTTGACCTTCACCGAGAAGAGGATACCGTCCGACTCCATCTCGTTATCGGCTTCGTTATACTTGAGCTTTACGAGCGTGACGGTGACTCCGTCAACATTCGAGACAAAGCGTATCCTGTCGTTCGGATAAATCGCGCTCCCGGTCTTAAAAATCTGCACCGGGTCGCCGAGAGCCCTGTATGACGCGGAGCTTGAATCGGTATAGAGCGAGAGCTCAAACGCATCCTTCGTCACATCGTACTCCGTCATAACTTCCTCGGTAGTCTGCATATCCCCGTCGCCGGTCGTCTCATCGGTATCGCCCGTTTTACCGCAGGCAAAAAGGGTGAGGGCGAGGACAAGGACCAAAAGAACCGACAGGATTGCCGAAATGCTTTTCTTCATTTTCAAACCTCCGTTCACGGCAGCAAAGTCCACAGGTCGGAAATTGCGTCATATTCATATACCACCCTGTCAAGGTGGTTAAAGCACACATTTATCTCGCGCACGAAGCTGTCTTCGCCGCTTGTGCCGAGGGCATAGATATTGTAGCGGATTCCGTCCTGCTCCATATACTCGCCCGTATCCAAAATCGCCATGCCGGAATCGACATATTCGGCGAAGCCCTTGCTGCATTCGCGCATCTGTTTGACCGCCTCATCCAAGGGTATGTCATACTTCTCGCCGCGCTTTATCTCCGTTCCCGAAATATTCGACGGAAGCGTCATTTTTTCGGAAGAGGTCGAGGATATCGCCGCTTCTGCGGTCGTGCCGTCCGACGTTTCGGGGGTCGGTTTTTTGTTCTTAGTGCAGCCTGCCGACAGCATAAGGGCAACCGCCGTCAACAGAACCGCTGCCGTTATCAGCATTCTTTTCACTGCGGGGTCAAGCCTCCTTTTCACGGGTTTCTTCTTTTTTGTCCGCCCTGCCGAAGCTCGACGACGAGGCGGAATAGGGATTCAGATTCTTTTTCGGCTCATCCCGCACACTCGCGCAGTCACCCGCCCAGCTGATGAGCAGAGTGCGCAGCAATATGATAAAAAACCATATTATGAGCAGCGAAGCGAACCACCATATGGAAATTTTAAGGATGAAATGGGCGGCAAGCAATATCCACGCGGGCACCGACCAGCCGAGGTTGAATACGAGGTTCATCAAAAAGCAGAGCATAAAGCCCCCGAAATCGCGTTTTCTCACGGTTTGTCTCCCCTTTCTTCAAATACATCCCAAATACTGCACATATATAATATCAAAAAAAATGTCCGAGCACACTACCCCCGCGGAGTAGTTTTGATTGAAGAATGCGAAAAGGCTCAGATATGCAATTTTACCGCACAACAAAAAGCCTGCGGTCGGAAGGGTCGGAGACAAGCTCCATATCGCTCAAATTTTCCTCAAGCACATCGAAGCATGAGGTGGCGACGGTCTTTATCTTCCCGTTTTTTTCCGCTTCGGCTCGCGTTATGCCGAAGAATTTGTCCATATTCATCATATCGTATTCCTGGAGCCCTACGCTGACGAGCTGCTCTGGCTCGATCTCTTTTCCGTTGAGCCCGACATTGAGCAGTCTCTTCTCCGAGCGGGAATAGACGACCCTGAGTCCGTGCGAGAGCTGGTAGAACTCCGTTTTTCCGTCGAGCGCCTCGTCGCGCAGAATATACATGAGCACCGAGCGCAGCTGTTCTCCGGTCAGATATATGCGCTCTATTTCATTTTTATACGGGAATATCTCCGCCAAATCCTGAAGCTGGACTATGGGGCCTAACTGCTCGTTTCTGATACTGCCCGAGCCGAGCAGCATTATATCCAGGCCGAGCGCATCCTTGAAAATATCGCTGAATATGCGCCCTATCTGCGTCTCCTCGTTGCGTTTGCGATGAAAATATTCCTCTTTGAAGCGGGTGACTACCCGACTGTATTTCACATCCGTCTGATTCTTATATTTTTCTATGACCCGCTCTAACTGAAGGTCGCGCTCGCAGTTGTCCTCGTTTATCGGAACGAGCTGCCAGGTGTAGCTGTCTATGCAATTGCCGTCGGTATCGACCGTGATATCAAAACGGCCTATCTGAGAGGTGCCGTTCGCCGCCTGAACTATCGGTATCCCGGCGACTACCGCGGGCTCGCTGAGCATTGTGTGGCTGTGGCCGCCGATTATAATATCGACTCCCCAGCGCGGGTCGAGATTCGCGGCAAGCTCCTTGTCCGCCTCAAAGCCGATATGGGTCAGGAGAACCGTAAAGTCTATATCGACGGACTGATAGCTGTTGCATATCTTTCCGACCTCTGCCGCCGCCTCATAGACATCGAGGAACGAGCCGATGAGCTTATCCTGCTTTGTTTGCGAGAGCACCTGCTCGGTAAGAAGTCCGATAAACAGCACCTTCATGCCGTCAATCTCGAGAATCTCGTGGGATTTGAAAAGGCGTGTGCCGTTATTTTTCAGATATATATTCGCATTGATTATCGGGAACTTTGCGCAGCGCTCTATAAATAAAAGATGCGCTATGCCGTAATCCACCTCGTGGTTGCCGAGGGTCACGACATCGGGCGCTAAAATATTCATTATTTCAACGGTCGACAGTCCCTTGTACTCGCTGTCTATGAGCGAGCCGCGGAACATATCGCCGGAGATTGAATAGACTACATTTCGCTCCTCGCGGCGCACCTTGCCGACATAACCCGAGAGCATGGAGACCCCGCCGATAAGCCTGTCATCGACCTCCTTGGCCATAAAGTCGCCGTGCATATCGTTTGAATGAAGGAGCGTAAGCTTTTTCAGATGTTTCATTTTATTGCACACTCACCGAAATATTTCGCCGATTTGATTATAACAAAACAAAAAAGAATACGCACTACCCGAAACGGGTAGTATTGTCAATAGAGCGGATTTATCCACCCGTTTGATATCATGTAGAAAGCGAGATCGACCGACCTTGCGAAGCCTGTTTTTGCGAGCATATTCTTCTTGTGGTACTTCACCGTGTCCTCGCTGATATAGAGCTCGGCGGCAATCTCCTTGTTGGTCATATGCTTGCACATCAGGCGCAGTATTTCCATTTCGCGCTCCGTCAGCGGCGCTTCACCCTGCGGCATTGGGATGGTCTTCGGCTCGGGGAAGCATCCGCCGCCCGACATAACGTCGCGCGCGGTCTGCTCGAACTCGGAGAGGCTGCGGCTCTTATATATGAATGCGTGGGCGCCCGCCTCCTTTGCGCGCGGGGCATAGGATATCTCGTCAAAGGCGGTCATAACTATAACTTTTATATCCGGGAAGGCGTCGCGCACCTCTTTTGTTGCGCGAAGTCCCGACGCGCCGCCCTCGGTGCAGACATCCATAAAGACTATATCCGGCGAGAGCTCGCCGCACATTCTCACTGCATGGTCGGCGCAGGAAATACCGCCGACAACGCAGAAATCCCCGCTCTCGTTAAACAGGCGCTCAAGGGATTCGCGCATTGATTCGTGGTCATCGACAACCAGCACTTTTGTCACAGGGTTTCACCTCCGGGAATAAAGACTGAAAGAACAAATCGGGGCTTCGTTTCAACTCTCACGCTGCCGTCAAACAGCCCGACTTTTCTTCGTATCGAGCTGAGTCCGCCGCCCTCGACGGGCTCGGACTTAGGCGGAATACCGTTGTCGGTTATCCTCATGGAGAAATTGCCGCCGCTCTGTCCGAGAGATATGTATACCTCCGACGCGAGTCCGTGGCGCACGGAGTTTGTCACCGCCTCGGTTATTATATCCATACCGAGCCACGCAAGGCTCTCCTTTGCGGGCAGGTTTCCGTCTATAATAAGCGCCACGCCTATCTCCTGCATGAGTCGGCAGAGAGTCTCCAATCTGTCGGCGGCGGTAGTCACGGCCTCCCTGCCACTGAGCTCCTCCGGCAGGTCATAGGCGAATCTGCGAATAAGCTCCTCATCGGGCTCCTCGCCCTCGCGCAGGCTGCGGAAAAGCAGGGCGAGGCGCTGACCCAAAATATCGTGGAAGCGGCTGCGGATTCTCAGCATCTCCTCCTCGCGGCAGAGAAACCGAACCTCGGATATCATCTCCTTGAGCTCGAGTCCTCTGCTCTGAAGCATGGCGCGCTGGGCGTTTAGCTCATTCGTGAGCATCCACTGCTCGGTAACATCCGCCGCCGAAAGCTGAACATAGCGTCTGTTTTTAATATATATATCGCATCTTGTGAAGAACCAGACCTTGCCGTCGGGCAGGATAAACACGGTCTTTCCGTCGATAACATTGGAGCTGCATCTGTCCGAGACATCGCCCGAGAGCAGGCGTTCGTAGAACTTCTTTCCGTTCCTGTAAACCTCGCCGCAGAGCACCTGCATGAGCCTCTGCATACGCCCGTTTACAAGCAGTATATTTCCGTCCGGCTCGCAGAAAAGCAAACCCGAATGGAGCTCATCGAGCGCGAGCTTGACGGAATCGCGCGACAGCTCGTTTTTTATATCCCTGCGGCACACGTGCATAAGCAGCAGCGCGCGGGCAATCAGCAGAAGCTCCGCCGCGCAGAAGATGACCGCCGCCGCTTTGTACGGCAGGAGGTCTATATACGGCAGGGAGACGGACGAGACGACCGCACAGAGCAGGACATCATAGACTCGGCTGACACAGGCTACGGCTATGCACGACGCGGCAACCGCCGCAAACACGCCGTATCTCATCACCTCATATTCGCTGCCCGCGGGCAGGAACATCCAAGCGTTCAGCTGAGCGCGCGCGACGATAATGAGCATAACCAAGCTTTGAGCCGTGACCGCTGTCTGAGAAATATATGCGGCCGTGCGTTTTCTGTCCCTGAACGTACTGCGCACCACCGTATAGACGAGCGCAGCCGTCTGAAAGCCGACGCAGAAAACGGATATCATACATATGAGCACTCTGACGGGCTCCGTGAGAGAGTATAAAAACATCAAGGCGCTTTCCCTCCCTTCGGCACGCGCAGACTGATGCCCGCAGTCTCATCGAGATCCTTTACCGACACTGTGCCGCCGACACCCTCGACTGCCTTTTTCAGTTCGTCGCTCATAAACTCTTCGCCGCCGTCAAAGGATGAGGGGAGCAGCTTCATCTCCGTCATGCCGTCTGTATCGGCAAGACGCTCGAGCAGCGTATTTTCTTCACCCGCGCACGAATCGAGCACGGAATAGAAGAAATCGTACATCACACTGCCGCAGCGCGGAGACAGCGAGCCTTTTGCGGTGCAGACGGTGCTTATTCTGATATCGGCGTAGGACGCGAACTCGGAAAGCTCGTCGATATAGACGGCCAGCTCCTCCGCAGGCATATCCCCGCCCTCCTGCTCCTTGAAGAACAGGCTGCATCTGCGCTTTATGTAGCACATCAGCAGAGTTATTCGGGCGATGTCCCGCTGCTTGTTGTTCGAGCGTTCAAGCCCGTCTATCATATCGTTCATGCGCTCGAGGTGGCGTTCCATCTCGGCGTTTAAAAGCTCCATGAGGCGCACGTTTTCCTCCGCCGCGGCGAGCCTGTACTTGCTCTCGCGCTCCGTGACAAGGAGCTTGTTTGCGGAGGTCAGCTTCAAGACGTTTTCGCGTATCTCCTGCTGCATATTGAGTATCTCGGCGATACTCTCCTGCCAAACTATCATGCCGCCCGGTATGCCGTCGGCGTAGAGCAGGGTGTCGCCGTGCAGAAGAAGAGGATGCTTTATATCGTCGCGGAGCTTTTCCCAATCCTCGCGCGATATCGGCCGAGCACCGGCAGAGCTGAGCTCGGCATTGCCCTCGGAGTCGATTATCTGCATTCTCAGGGGTGAATTGGAAAAGAGCACGGCATATTTTTGATTGACGGGCACAAGTCCCGTTCTCATCGCAAGCTCCGCAAACGCGAGCGCAAAGATGCACGAGACGGTTGTTATATCGCTGTCGCGCGCCACGGGAACGCCTGCGGCATATGCCGCGCAGTAAACGAAAAGAAGAACCTCGCTGAGTATCGGCAGAACGAGCCTCGAACGGTTGAAGCCGCGCATGGCCTTTCGCACCAAAATCGCGGTTGACAAAATCACCACCGCGACGATAAAGGCAAAAATAAGATAATAGCCGAAGTTATATGTATAGCCTCCGCTGAAGGTTTTTATATCTTCAAACTTAAAAACCCAGCCGTGCAGGTCGTTTGTGAGCACCGTCAAAAGCAAAACCGCATAGACGGCAAAGCCCGAGCAGACAAATATCTTGCGCTGCCGAACATTCCCGGAGGAATCGGTCATCAGAGACAGGATAAGCATAAGAAGCGGCAGACCCATCATAAAAACATAATAGGCATACCAGAGATAGCGCCCCATAACGGGGTTCCCGTCCGTCTGATATTTCAAAATACAGACGAGCATCCAGGCTATAACCATGCCGCCGAGCGCGCGGACAAGCATTCTGATATCCTTGCGCTGGACTCTGCGCAGGGCAAAGCCCATCCAGATTATCGCCGTCATTATGACAGCCGCGCCCAAGAGCTTATGCTCAAACGATTCCGCAGAGGAATACAGACGGCTTCTGAACACTCCGCGTTTGAAAACGCTGATAAAATTCTCCGTCTGCCTCGCAAATTCTACGGCATCGCCTACCCTTTCGGCGCGCCCGTATTCGGACAGAGACGGATAGTTTTCGCCCTGAGCTTTGTCGGCGCGGAAGCCCGCCGCGGCGATTGCAACCCCGGCATTCTGCGAAAATTTCATCTCATAGCCCGACAAGACGCCGACTCCGTAGAGCAAAGTGCCCTCGGAGGGGATTATTATTTCGATATTTTTTCCCTCGCGCTTCATAAGCGCGGCCTGGTAATCCCAGCAGATATTGACGGGGGCGTCGATTTTGCCGTAGCTCAGCCTTCCGCTTTTGTTGAGCTTATGCAGCAGGCCGACCGCCTCGCCGGACATATAATTTTTCTCAAGCCCGTAAGACACGGCGGCAAAAAGCATCCGCTCATACCGGGACGTAAAGCCCACGGGACAGGATATATTTTCGAGATCGCGCCAGCCTTTTATCTTCCCGTCAAAGCGCGAGCGGTCAACGGCGATAACGGCGGCGGTGGCAAAATGCTCGTACCAAATTCCGCCCGTCCCCGCGTCTTTTGAGGCGCGCGCCTGAACGTCAAATAGGGCGAAGGCCTTATCCTCTCCGTCAACGGACGAGAGCAGAGATGAGAGACCTTTGCCGTCGCGGACGGTGCAGTCGGGCGCGATGTCGCGGAGCAGGTCAATATAGGCGGGGTCCGTATCGCGGACAAACACAGTCTTTTCGTCCGACTTTATATTACAGCCCGAAAAGCAAAAAACGGCGGCAAAAAGCAGGAGCACAGCGACACCGAGTCTGCCCTTGTGCATCCGCCTCACCTCCGTCCGTGCGCCGCAGCGCAAAATTTCCGATACAGTATACCGAGTTTATTATATTATACTCAACCGTTAATTTCAACAAAAAGCGTTCTGTTTTTGACATAGTTTGCACAAAAAAGACAAT
>OLYM01000769.1_pt1 | contig 12774 bp, 7 predicted proteins | sample 1673691 | NCBI WGS metagenome assembly OLYM01 (sample SAMEA103958123, study PRJEB25191) | human gut metagenome | reverse complement strand
AACGTCGCGCTTGTTTTGCTCTTTACGTTGCTGCTGGTGCTGATCGTAGGCGCGTCGCTGCTGTTGACGCGCAAAGAATCACCCGTCGTGCTAGCGTTAGAGGCCGGCCCGCAGAGCTGGTGGGCGTGCGCCCTGCCGTCTTTTTCTGGCAGCGCCTACCGCACAGCAATCTATCTGGACAATCAATCTGTCCTACAGGCGATGGAGGAAGAAACGGCCGACGCGGCGCTTGTACCCTATGAATCCCTCAGCGCCCTTCCTGCCGGCTACAAAAGCGCCGCCGTCGTCTCCTGCCTAACGCTCACCGCGGTGGAGCAAAGCGGTGCAAAGGCTGCAACGCTCTCCGCCTTTGCAGGGCGCACGGCGCTCATCCCGCAAGCCCTGCGCGACACGCCTGCGTCGGCAATGCTCACCACCTTGTTAGAACGCTCCGGCGTCGCGTTGGACCTTCGCTACGTGGCGGAGGAAGAAATCCTTGCCGCCGCGCAAAACGGGACGCTCGAGCTAGCCTTCCTGCCTGCGGATCTGGCGGCACAGGTAACGTCCGCCCAGCCGGCGCTGCGCCCATCGCTCGACCTGGCGGACGCATGGGAACAGACGGCAGGCGCACCTCCGGCGGCATGGGTACTCGTGCTGAGCGAGCGCGCAATGCAGCAAAAGCCAAACGGCGTCCGCGAGCTCCTCAGTGCCTGCGAAAGCTCGCTGGGATACGCGCACAAAAGCCATCAAAAGGCAGCCTTGCTCGCGGTGGAAGCCGGGCTGGACGGCGGCTATGATGCTGCGCAAATTCAGGCCATGTTGCCGCGCGCAGGGTATCGCTTTCTTTCCGGCGCCCAGGCGCGCACGTCTATCCAGGCGCGTGCCGCGTTGGAGCTTTGACGCGGCGGCATCAGCCGCGCAAACGCCGTACTTTCTTTGCATTCCGGCGAAAAAAGGCTTGCATTAACGGTGAAATAATGTTATACTAACCTTCGCGACAAACTCAGGGAGGGGAAGAACATGGGCAAATACTGTCAGATTTGCGGAAAGGGCCTTATGAACGGCAACAACGTCAGCCACTCCAACCGTAAGACCCACCGTACCTGGGCGCCCAACGTGCAGAGTGTCCGCGTGGTGGTCAACGGTTCTGCGAAGCGTATGAACGTCTGCACCCGCTGCCTGCGCAGCGGCAATGTGATGCGTGCGCTCCCCAAGACCCACGAGGAAGCGTAATCGTCCGCAAGGGTGGTTCCGTCACTTCTCAAGTAGAGTTTGCATCAATTTCCTCCGTCTGTTGTGCGACAGGCGGGGGATTTTTTGCATGGGGAAAATCCTCCTTGGGGGCAAAAGGCAATGATGTTTGCTTAAGCAAGTTGATTTTTGTGTTGCAGAGGGTTTCGCCTCTGCGGAGGCGACCAGAGGGCAGTGAGAACAGACGAAGTCTGCGGTCGCCCTCTGGATTGCTTCGGATGCACATTTTCATAGTCGATTTTTTGTGTTGCTGGGGGATTCCGCTCCTGCGGGAGCGGGAGTTTGTGCGCAGGGACGCTTCGCTGCCTGCAACCAAGGTGCCATGCTTGACTTTTCTCTTTGAGTAGGTTTAACGGTGTAACAGTTGGGGCGTTGCCCCAAGCCCCACAAGGGACGCTGTCCCTTGACCCTGCAAGGGGGATCCCCCCTTGACCCCTCCGCGCGATTGAGTTGACTTCACTACCATAATTCTTCCGCGTGTTTATCCTTTTTTCTTTTCCCTTATTCTCCCTCCCCCTGTTCGCCTTTACAAGCGAACAGAAATCTGCTATCATGAGGGGGAAATGCAATCCTTGTCGGGAGGTGCTTCCTATGAATGTTGACCAGCTGGCGGAATCCCTCCGCAGTGACCCTATGTTTATGCAAAATGTTGTCCGTTGGGATGTCCTTCCGGCGCGTCCGGCGGTGTATGAGCCGTTCCCGGATTCTCTTGATCCGCGGCTGCTTCCTGTGCTGGAAAAACGCGGGGTGCATCAGCTGTATCGCCATCAGGCGCACGCAATCCGCGAGGTGCTGGCAGGGCGGGATGTTGTGGTTGTCACGCCGACGGCTTCCGGTAAAACGATGTGCTATAACCTGCCGGTGCTGTCTGCCATTTTACAGAATGATGACGCACGGGCATTGTATCTCTTTCCGACGAAAGCGCTGTCTGCTGATCAGGTCAGCGAGCTGTATGAGCTGATTGAGGCGATGGGCGTTGATATCAAGACGTATACCTATGACGGCGATACGCCCGGCGCGGCGCGAAAGGCGGTTCGGCAGGCGGGGCATATCGTCGTGACGAACCCGGATATGCTGCACAGCGGGATTCTGCCGCACCACACGAAGTGGGTCAAGCTGTTTGAAAACCTGCGGTATATCGTGATTGATGAAATTCATACCTATCGCGGCGTGTTTGGGTCGAATCTGGCGAACGTGCTGCGGCGGCTGCTGCGCCTGTGCGATTTCTACGGCAGTCATCCGCAATTCATCCTGTGCAGCGCGACGATTGCCAATCCGAAGGAACTGGCGGAAACGCTGACGGGGCGAGAAGTCAGCCTGGTGGATGATAACGGCGCGCCGATGGGCGTGCGGCACTTCGTGTTCTACAATCCGCCGGTGGTCAATCGGCAGCTGGGCATCCGCAAGGGCGTTTTGCAGGAGACGCGGCGGATTGCGGGGCTGCTGCTGCAAAATGGAATTCAGGCGATTACGTTCGCGCGGTCGCGGCTGGCGGTTGAGGTGCTGACGAAGTACCTGAAGGACATGGTGCGCGACCCACTGGGGAATGCCGGGCGGGTGCGCGGTTATCGCGGCGGGTATCTGCCGACGGAGCGGCGAGAGATTGAACGCGGGCTTCGCGCGGGACGGGTGGACGCGGTGGTGTCCACGAACGCGCTGGAGCTGGGCATCGACATCGGCGCGCTGGATGCGTGCGTGCTGTGCGGCTATCCGGGAACAATCGCGAGCGCGTGGCAGCAGGCGGGGCGCGCTGGGCGGCGCAAGGGAACGTCCATCGTGTTCTACGTCGCGTCCTCGGCGGCGCTTGACCAGTACATCGTGTCCCACCCGGATTATCTGATGAAGCGGTCGCCGGAGAACGCGCTGCTGAATCCGGATAATTTGTATATTTTGCTCAACCACTTCAAGTGCGCGGCGTTTGAACTGCCGTTTGAGGATGGCGAGGGCTTGGGGAATGCGCCCGGAGCGCCGGAACTGCTGGAATACCTCGATGAAGCGGGGATTCTACGGCACGTCGGCGGGCGGTATCACTGGTCGGCGGAGGATTTTCCGGCAAGCGAGATTTCCCTGCGGTCGGCGCGGGCGGAGGAGAATTTCGTCATCATCGACACGACCGATCCGGCGAACCACCGCGTCATCGGCGAAATGGACCGTTACACCGTGCCGATGCTGCTGCACGAAAACGCGATTTACATGCACGAGGCGCAGCAGTATCAGGTGGAAAAGCTGGATTTCGACGCCTGCAAAGCGTTCATCCGCCGCGTGGACGTGGGGTACTACACCGACGCGGACTTGAACGTGACGCTCTCCCTGCTGGACAAGGAAAAAGAGGAAGAGCAGGACGGCGGGCTGACGGCGCTGGGCGAAATCCGCGTATCGACCTTGGTGACGATGTTCAAGAAGATTAGGTTCGATACGCACGAAACCTTGGGGTTCGGGCATGTGCGGCTGCCGGAGACGGAAATGCACACAACCGCCATGTGGTGGACGCTGCCGGATACGCTGGCGGCACGGTTCGAGAGCGACACGCTGAAAAATGGCATGATGGGCGTGGCGAATCTGCTGCGGATTGTTGCGCCGCTGTCGCTGATGTGTGCGCCGCAGGACATTGCAATCGTCTATCAGGTGAAAAGCCCGCTGACGGACAAGCCGACGCTGCTGCTCTACGACAACATCCCCGGCGGCATCGGGCTGGCGCAGAAGGCGTATGCCATGCGAAAGCTCCTGCTGGAGCAGGCGCTGCAAGTTGTGCGGGACTGCGCGTGCCGTCAGGGGTGTCCGGGGTGCGTCGGGCCGGTGGGTGAAATCGGCGAGGACGGCAAAGCGACCGCCATCGCCCTCTTGGAGGCGCTGACGGAATGAATCTGCGAGACAAGCTCAAGGCGATTGAAAAGCCGAAATCGCCCCCGAAAGCGCAGGAAAAGCAGTTCACGGACTGCTACCACGGGCGGGAAATGCGCGAGTTATCCGAATTTCCCGGCGCGTTTGACCTTGACCTGTCCGCCCTTCGTCTGATGACGCAGGAAACGCTGCCGGACGATCTCGACCCGCGGAACATCCTCTATCTGGACACCGAAACCACCGGGTTCATGGGCGCGGGGACTGTCGCGTTCGAGGTCGGCATGGGCTGCCTGACGGATTCGGGATTCCAGATTCATCAGCTGGTGATGCGCGATTATCCGGAGGAAAAGTTTCTGCTGCAATCCATTGCGGATACGCTGATGGGCTACGACGCGATCTGCACCTTCAACGGACGGACATTCGACGTGCCGCTGCTGCGCGACCGCTTCCTGATGAACCGTATGGATGATTCGTGCCTTGACAAGCCGCACATTGACCTGTTGCACATGGCGCGGCGGGTTTTCAAACTGCGCCTGCAGCGGTGCAATCTGGGCAAGCTGGAAGAAGCGGTGCTGGGCATTCCGCGCTTTGATGATTTGCCGGGCGCGCAGGTGCCGCAGCGCTTCTTCGACTACCTCAAGACGGGAAATTTTGACCTGCTGACGGATGTGCTGGAACACAACGCGCAGGACGTGGCGAGCCTATGCGTGCTGCTGACGGCGATGGTGGAAATGTACCGCGCACCGGAAAACGTGCGGCACGACGAGGATGTGTTCTCAATGGGCGTGGCACTGGAGCGTTTTCAGCATGTGCCGGAAGCGCGAAAGTGCTATCAGCTGACGAGCGGCAATCTTCATGCGCAGGGGCAGGAACGTCTTGCGCAGAGCTACCGCCGGGGCGGCGAGCGAGACGAGGCGGTAAAGGTCTGGCTGGGAATGATTGCGCGGCACGAGGGTGGAACGAAGCCCTACATCGAGCTGGCGAAGCACTACGAGCATTACGAGCGGGACTACGAATCCGCGCTGGACATGACGCGGCGGGCGATGGCGCTGTCCGCTGAGCCGTCATTATTCGATCCGCCCTCTGTACAAGAGGAGCAAAATGCGCTACAATATCGGTATGACCGCCTGAAAAAGAAGGCAGCCAAAAACCGCTGAAGGAGAAACGACAATGGGATTCATGGCGACCATCAAGGCGCAGCAGGCCATGCGCGCGCACGGAAAAGGCGATCTGGAACAGGCAAAGAAGCTCTATGAGGAAGCTATCGACAGGGGGCTGATGTCCGCGCGCCCGATGCTGGGCTATGCGATTCTGCTGATTCGCGAGGGCAGCTACGACAAGGCGATGCCCCTGCTCATCAAGGCGCAGAAGTGCCCCGATCTCACGCCCGACCAGAAGAGCCAGCTTTTTGTGGATTATGCGGCGTGTCTGATGAAGAAGGGCGAGCTGGACAAGGCGATTCATCTGCTGGAAAAGCAGCACAACCGCGCGCCGATTGGCCTGACCTATCAGACGCTGGGGTACATGTACGTCGAGAAGTATTCGGGCGCAAAGCCGGTTGCGGAAGCCGCGCCGGAGAAAGCCGCCGAAACGCCGGAAATGCCGGAAAATGCGGACACGGAAGCATCCGCCGAAGAAGCCGCCGAGCAGCCGAAAGTCAAAACGCAGGAGGACATTGACCGCGAATGGCAGGAAGGCATCGACAAAATGTTCGCCTTCATTCAGGAGTCGGTGGACTATGACGACGAAGACCCGGTGTGCCTGGACAACTTGGGTCAGGCATATTACCGCGTGACGGGCGAGAAGGACAAGGCGAAGGAATGGTTCGAGAAGGCGCACGCGGAGAAGGATTCGCAGATTGACACGCTGTGGTTCCTATCGCGCTATGATTTGGAAGCGGGCGACAAGGCAGCGGCGATTGCAAAGCTGGAAAAGGCGCTGGACGGGCGCTTCTCCCCGCTGAACTTCTGCACGAAGGAAATGGTGCAGGAAGAAGTGGAGAGACTGAAAAAGTAAAGCGAAATCCCTGCATAAACACGCGAAAACATTATGCAGATGTCGCCAACTGAATCGCGCGAAAGGGTCAAGGGAGGAACTCCCTTGCAGAGGCAGAGCCTCTGGGGGTATATGATGTCAGCGGAGGGGGTGTATATCCTCTCCGCCAAGACCTGTTTTGGAGGAATCACCATGGAAAAGGAAACGCTGATTGTCGTTGGGCTGGGGAATCCGGGCACGCAGTACGCCCATACCCGCCATAATGCGGGGTTCGATACGCTTGACATGCTCTGCCGCAAGTGGGGCGTAACGCTGAACAAGAGCAAGTGCAAGGGGCTGCTGACCGAAACGAATGTGGACGGCAAGCGCGTTGTCCTCTGCGCCCCGCAGACGTTCATGAACCTCTCCGGTGAGTGCGTCAGCGAACTGCTCAATTGGTATAAAGTGCCGCTGGAAAATCTGCTTATCATTTATGATGATATTGATTTGCCCGCCAGCCGCCTGCGCGTCCGCAAATCCGGCAGTGCCGGGACGCATAACGGAATGCGCTCCATCATCGCCAATACGCCGGGGCAGAATTTCCCGCGCGTGCGGGTCGGCGTGGGCGCAAAGCCCGATGGCTGGGACTTGGCAGACTGGGTATTGAGCAAGTACACCATCCGCGAAGAGCAAATCGCCATGCAGCAGGCATTCGAGCGCGCGGCGGACTGCGTGGAGGACTGGGTCAAAAACGGTATTGACCATGCCATGCAGGAATACAATAAGACCGTGTAAGCACAGGTGTATTTTTCGTACCACGACTCATCCCAAGGAGCGCATATGAATCAGGCATTATTATCCGGCATTGCGTCGAAAGCGTATGACAAGCTGCTGAAAGCAACGGAAAGCAAACAGCCCATCGCCGTGACGGGGCTGCCGGACACAATGGCGGCGTATATCGCGTCAAAACTCTGCGCCGATACGGGCAAAAAGGTGCTGCTGATTTCCGGCAACGACCTCAAAGCGGCGCACGACGCCGAGGACGGTCAGCAGCTGCTGGAATCGGGTGTGGCGTGTCTGCCGGGCGGCGAAATTGACCTTACGCGCGGCGCGTCGAGCCACGAAAGCGCGTGGCGGCGGCTGGAAGCGCTGGCAAGGGCGCAGGAGGGGGATATCCGCCTGCTCTGCACGAGTATGGACGCCGCCTTGCAGCGCATGGGCAGCGCCGACCGCTTCCGCGAAGAGACGATTCGCCTTGCTCCCGGCGACCGAATCGACCTGAACGACCTCATCCGCCGCCTGACCGCCATGGGCTACGAGCGCGTCAGCATGGTGGAGGGCAAGGGGCAGTGTGCCCTGCGCGGCGGCATCATCGACGTCTACCCGCCGGCGTGCAGCCAGAGTTTGCGCATTGAGTTCTTCGATGACGAGGTGGACTCCATCCGCGAATTTGACTGCATCAGCCAGCGCAGCCTTGATTCGGTGGAAAAATGCACGCTCACGCCCGCGACGGAGGTATTGCTTCCAACGGCGGAGGCGGAAAAGGCAGCGCGGCGGATGCGGGACGCCATCGAGCGGCAGGGGGATGACCTGACGCCCGCGAGCTCGACGCTCTTTTCGGATTTGCCGCCGCTGCCGGAGGATGACGCGGACGCGCCGGACTTTTTCGACAAGAACATCACCCCGAAGATTCGCGAAAAGCAGCAGACTGCCGCGCGCAAGGCGGAACTGGAACGCCGCCGCGCCCAACTGATGGCGGACGCGGACATGCTGGCGGAGGGGCTGCCGTTCAAGCGCATTCGGGCGTGGCTGACCGTGCTGACGGACGATACTTATACGGTGCTGGACTGGTTTGAGCCGGACATTGTGGTGCTGAGCGACCCGAATCTGCTCAGGAAGCGCGCGGAAGAACGCCGGGCGGGCTTTGCGGAGGATCTCGAAGGCGCGATGAGCCGCGACGAAGCCGTTAAGGAGCAGGAAACCCTGCTGATGGACTGGGACACGCTGCTGCGGCATGTGCAGGGGTATGCGACGGTCGCGGTGACAGAGTTTCTGGAAGGCATGGCAGGCGTGGCGGTCAAGGATGCCGCTGATCTTGGCGTGCAGCGCGTGGCAGGGTATTCGTCGCAGATTCGTCCGCTGGCGGAGGACTGCGACGGCTGGCTGCGCGAGGGCTACCGCATTGCGGTGCTGTGCGGCGGCGTGGCGCGCGGTCAGCGTCTGGCGGCGGCGCTGGAAGAACACGATGTCGCCGCGTCGTTCGCGGAGAAAATCGACAAGCTGCCGGAGGAATGTGTGCAGGTGCTGCCCGGCACGCTGACGCACGGCTTCATCTGGGAAGAAGCGCGCCTGATTGTCGTCAGCGACACGGACGTGTACGGTACGGGCTACCGCAAGGCGAAGAAGCGGCAGGCGGCGGGCGAGAAGATTGCCGCGTTCACTGACCTGAAGCCCGGCGACTTTGTGGTGCATGAGGAACACGGCGTCGGCATTTATCTTGGCACAGCGCAGATGAAAAACGGCGGCACGCGCCGGGATTATCTGCAAATCCAGTATCAGGGGAGCGACAAGCTCTATGTGCCGATTGAGGCGCTCAGCCGTGTGCAGCGCTACATCGGCAATCCGGCGAATCCCCCGAAGCTGAACAAGCTCGGCGGCGGCGACTGGCAGAAGCAGAAGGCGAAGGTCAAAGAGGGCCTGAAAAAGATGGCGTTTGACCTTGTGAAACTCTACGCGCGGCGGTCGCAGGAGACGGGCTTCGCGTTCAGCGCGGATACGCCGTGGCAGCGCGAGTTTGAGGACATGTTCCCCTACGAGCTGACCCCGGATCAAGAGCAGAGCGTGAAGGAAATTACGGCGGACATGGAATCGCCGCGCAACATGGACAGGCTGCTGTGCGGCGACGTGGGCTACGGCAAGACGGAGGTCAGCCTGCGCGCGGCGTTCAAGGCGCTGATGGACTCCAAGCAGGTTGCGATTCTGGCACCGACGACGATTCTGGCGCAGCAGCACTACAACACGGTCTTGAAGCGCTTCAAGGGCTTCCCAGTCAAGGTGGACGTGCTGAGCCGCTTCCGCACGGCGAAGGAAACCAAGGACGTTCTGCGCCGCGTGAAGGAGGGCGAAATCGACATCCTTGTCGGTACGCACCGCATTCTGGGCAAAGACGTGCAGTTCAAGAACCTCGGTCTGCTGATTGTGGACGAGGAGCAGCGATTTGGCGTGCAGCATAAGGAAATCATCAAGAACATGAAGCATCAGGTGGATGTGCTGACGCTCTCCGCCACGCCGATTCCGCGCACGCTGCACATGTCGATGGTCGGCATCCGCGATATGTCTGTGCTGGAAACGCCGCCGGAGGAACGACTGCCGGTGCAGACACGCGTGATTGACTACAACGACGGTGTGATTCGCGACGCGATTCTGCGCGAGGTGTCGCGCGGGGGACAGGTGTACTTCCTCTATAACTCTGTGCAGACCATCGGCGCGTTCTATGAGCGCTTGAAGCAACTTGTGCCGGAAGCGCGCATCGGCGTGGCGCACGGGCAGATGCGCGAACACGGCTTGGAGGACGTGATGATGGACTTCTACGGCGGCAGCTACGACGTGCTGCTCTGCACGACCATCATCGAAAGCGGCTTGGACGTCCCGACGGCGAACACACTGATTGTCTTTGACGCGGATCGCTTCGGGCTGAGCCAGCTCTATCAGCTGCGCGGGCGCGTCGGGCGGAGCAATCGTCAGGCGTATGCGTACTTCACCATCCGCCCGGAACGCAGCTTGTCTGAGACGGCGGAGAAGCGCCTCGAAGCCATCAGGGAGTTCACCGAGTTCGGCGCGGGCTTCCGTATCGCCATGCGCGACCTTGAAATCCGCGGTGCGGGCAATATTCTGGGGCCGGAACAGCACGGGCATCTGGCGACCGTCGGCTACGACATGTACTGCAAGCTGATGGAGGAAACGCTTCAGGAGGCGCGCGCGGAGCAGGAAGGTCTGCCGCCCGCGAAGCCGCACCTCGAAACGCGCGTGGACATCAAGGTGGACGCGTATCTGCCGGACGACTATGTACATGACGACCGGCAGCGGATGGAAATGTACAAGCGGATTGCGAGCCTGACGACGCAGGCCGACCGCGAGGACATCACCGACGAGCTGCTTGACCGCTTCGGCGAAGTGCCGCCGGTGGTGGAGACGCTGCTGGACGTGGCGCAGGTGCGCGTGCTGGCGAATCAGCTGGGCGTGTCGCTGGTGACCTACAAGCGCGGCGGCTTCCTCGTGATGAAGCTGAACGCGGAGTACATGCCCGATCAGGCGGCGTTCATTCCCGCGATGGCGATGACGGACAAGCGCCTGATGCCCTCGACCACCGCGCCGGATGTGCTGCTGCTGGTTGACCCGACGCTTGGCGAATACGCGATGCTGTCCGAAGCGGTGAAGGTGCTGGGGAAGCTCAATGAGAATATCGAGACGATGCTGAAAAAGCAGAAGAAGGGAGAAAAACATGAAAACACTTGATAAGCTGATGATGACGATTGTGGGCTTGCTGTGCTTCTGCGTCTCTGCGGCGGCTCTGATTTTCATGGATTTCAGCACGGAACACGGCGTGGTCTATGCAGACGCGCTGTACTGCATTCCCGTCTGCGTGCTGCTGCTTGCCTTTGCCGTGCTGACGATACTGAAATTCCGCACGGGCTATGACGGTAATCTGAAACTTGCAGGAATTGTCTGGGATGTGTTGTTCGCGCTTGCCTTTCTGCCGATTCTGGGCGTTCCCGCGATTGCGCAGGCAAGCGGCGCCTATGGATTGCTCTGCAAGGTACTGTTCGTGCTGGTGCTGCTGATGCCGAAAGTTTGGATTCTGCTGCCGAAACGGGGCGAATAAGCGCATCAGTCGCGCTGCGTGCGAATCTCCCTGCAACATAAATAACCAAGAAACATGGGTGTGCGCTGCGAAGGGGTCAAGGGGGCGACCGCAGACTTCGTCTGTTTTCTTTGCCCCCTTGTCGCCTCCGCAGAGGCGAAACCCTCTGCAACAATAAAATTTAAGGTAACACCGCTGCAAAAGAGAAATCAACACAGAAAACCCAAAAGGAAAGTGATGAGCAATGCCGCAGGAAACCTTCCTGACCGCCGCGAATCCCCCCGCGCCGCTGGCGGAGCGCCTTCGTCCGCAGAACCTCGATGAGTTTGCCGGACAGGAGCACTTGATCGGCAAGGGCAAAGTCCTGCGCCGCATGATTGAGGGCGATTTGGTGTCCTCCATGATTTTCTGGGGGCCGCCGGGCGTGGGGAAAACCACGCTCGCGCAGATTATCGCCCATCAAACCAAGAGCCACTTCATCAACTTCTCCGCCGTCACCAGCGGCATCAAGGAAATCCGGCAGGTGATGGAGCAGGCGGAAAGCGACCGGCATTTTGGCATCCGCACGATTGTGTTCGTGGACGAAATCCACCGCTTCAATAAGGCGCAGCAGGATGCTTTTCTGCCCTACGTCGAGAAGGGGAGCATTATCCTCATCGGCGCGACGACCGAAAACCCGTCCTTTGAAGTCAACAGTGCCTTGCTGTCGCGCTGCCGCGTGTTTGTGCTGCACGCGCTGACGGAGGAGAACGTGCTGGGGCTGCTCCACCGCGCCTTGCAGGACGAACGCGGCTTCGGCGGGCAGAAAATCGACATGGCGGAGGATTTGCTGCGCGCAATCGCGGTTTTCGCCAACGGCGACGCACGAACCGCCCTTTCGACGCTGGAAATGGTCATCCTCAATGCCGATTTGGACGAGAACGGTCAGGCGCATGTGACCCCGGAGACGGTCGCGCAGTGTACGCCGCGGCGGTCGCTGCTCTACGACAAGAAGGGCGACGGGCACTATGACCTCATCAGCGCGCTGCACAAGTCCATGCGCAATTCCGACCCGGACGCGGCGGTCTATTGGCTGGCACGGATGCTGGAAGGCGGCGAAGACCCGCTGTATATCGCGCGGCGCGTTGTTCGGTTCGCGAGCGAGGACATTGGCCTGGCGGATTCGCGCGCGCTGGAAACGGCGGTCGCGGCGTATCAGGCGTGTCACTTTCTGGGGATGCCGGAATGCACGGTGCATCTGACGCAGGCGGTGGTGTACATGGCGATGGCGCCGAAATCGAACGCGCTGTATGTGGCGTATGAGGCGGCGAAAAAGGATGCGCAGGAGCAAATCGCAGAGCCTGTGCCGCTGCAAATCCGGAATGCGGAAACCAGCTTGATGAAGGACCTCGGCTATGGCAAGGGCTATGTGTATGCGCATGACACGCAGGAGAAGCTGTCCGCGATGACGTGCCTGCCGGATTCGCTGCAGGGGAAGCGCTACTATCAGCCGACGGAGCAGGGGAACGAGGGACGGTATAAGCAGCGGCTGGAAGAGATTTTACGATGGAAAGAGGAGCATAGGGGGAAGTAAGCGGAAAATCCCCCAAAAAACAAAAAGAGCCTTGCAGGAGCATCACACGCTGCAAGGCTCTTTTGTATGGAGCGACTGGAAGCACACACCCAATCACAGTTCCTTTTTGAGGAGAATTATCTCTTCTGTTCGGGATTCTTCCACAAATCCGTGTTTCAGAAAAAGGCTGACAGCCGGATTGTCGATGGCAATATCATCATACAGAACGGAAACGCCGTTGCTTTTCGCCGCGGAACACAGCAAATCCAATGCTTCGCCGCCATAGCCTCTTCTTCTGTATTTCGCATAAATCATG
>OLYM01000754.1_pt1 | contig 12961 bp, 9 predicted proteins | sample 1673691 | NCBI WGS metagenome assembly OLYM01 (sample SAMEA103958123, study PRJEB25191) | human gut metagenome | reverse complement strand
GTTAACATAGCCTGTAACGTGCGGTATCGTGAACACTTGGTTCATGCCGCTTCAAGTTGTTAACGTACTCATAATGACGCAAAACTTACCCTCGCGCGCCAAGGAAAGGACTCCCATGACCACCCCCGACGATAAGACATTCGCCACGCTCACCAAGCTGTTTGAGGAGGAGTTTGGCCCCGTCGGCGACCGCCAGGTGCTCTACGTGCACGCGCCCGGGCGTTCCGAGATCAGCGGCAATCACACCGATCACGAGGGCGGTCACGTTATCGCCGGCTCGCTCGATGTCGCCGTCGACGGCATCGCCGTGGCAACCGACTCCAACAAGATTCGCATCGCCGACGAGGGCTATCCTACGTTTGAGATCACGCTCGACACGCTGGATGTTCAGGAGTCCGAGAAGGGCACGTCCGCAAGCCTCGTCCGCGGCATGGCACACGAGATTGCAGCCCTTGGCGTTGAGCCCCACGGCTTCGACTTCGCCTTCACCTGCTCCGTCCCCTCGGGTGGCGGCCTTTCCAGCTCTGCCGCCGTCGAGGCCGCGTACGGTCGTGCCATGGAGACGCTCTGGGGCGCGCCCGCCATTGAGCCCGTCACGCTCGCTCAGATGAGCCGGCGCACCGAGAACAACTACTACGGCAAGCCCTGCGGTCTGATGGACCAGGCCGCCGTATGTCTGGGCGGCCTTGCCTACATGGACTTTGAGGACCAGGCCCAGCCTAAGACCCAGAAGCTCGAGCTCAACTTTGAGGACCACGGCTATGCGCTCGTGCTCGTTAAGGTCGGCGCCGACCACGTGGCCGCCACCGATGACTACGCCGCCGTTCCGCGCGAAATGCAAGACGTCGCCGCCGAGTTTGGCAAGGCACGCCTGTGCGAGGTAAACGTTGCCGATTTTGACGCCAAGCTCCCCGAGCTGCGCGCCAAGCTGGGCGACCGTGCCTGCCTGCGCGCCGTTCACTACTGGTACGAGAACGGCCTGGTCGATAAGCGCTGGGCGGCCCTGAACGCCGGCGACATTGACCAGTTCCTGGTCCTGACGCGCGAGTCCGGCGCCAGCTCTGCCATGTACCTGCAGAATGTTGTTGCCAAACTGGGTGCCGAGCAGCCTTCCATGTATGCGCTTGCTCTTGCCGAGCATGTGCTCGACGGCCGTGGCGCCGTTCGTATTCACGGCGGCGGCTTTGGCGGTACCATCCAGGCCTTCGTGCCGCTCGATCTGGTCGACACCTTCATCACCAAGATGAACAGCTGGCTGGGCGAGGGCTCTGCCCGTCACTACGCCATCTCTGACAAGGGGGCTTACGCGGCATGGCTGTAATGACTGACGTGCGCGAGGCCGCGCAGAACCTGATCGAGTACGCTATTCACCGATCGATGATCGGCCAGGACGATCGCATCTGGGCATACAACACCATTTTGGAGTGCATCGGCGCCACGGGTCCCGCGCTCGACATGGCTTGGGCGCTCAAGACCGAGAAGATTTCTCTCTTGCACCCCGATACACTCCCCGACTTTGACCTGGAGGGCACGCTTGCCGCGCTTTCCGAGGCCGCCGTGGCCAACGGTGCTGCCGAGGACACGGCGTCGGGCCGCGACCGCATCGCCATGCGCATCATGGGCGGGCTCATGCCGAGGCCTTCGGTTGTAAACGAGGAGTTCAACGGACGTATGGGCGTCCACGAGCCCCGCGCCGCGACCGACTGGTTCTACGGCCTGTGCTGTGACGCCGGTTACGTGCGCCGCGCCGCCATCGCGCGCAACATCAAATGGAGCACTTCCACCAACTGGGGTGACCTGGAGATCACTATCAACCTGTCCAAGCCTGAGAAGGACCCGCGCGATATCGCCGCGGCAGGTGCAGCCAAGAACACGGGCGAGAAGTATCCCGCCTGCCAGCTCTGCATCGAAAACGAGGGCTATCCCGGACGTTCCGCCGCAGCCGACGGCGGCGCTCACCCCGCCCGCCAGAACCTGCGCGTTATCCCCATCCAGCTCGACGGCGAGCGCTGGGGCTTCCAGTACAGCCCGTATGCGTACTTTAACGAGCACTGCATTGCCATGAGCTCCGAGCATCGCCCGATGCACGTCGACCGTAAGGGACTGACCTGCCTGCTCGACTTTGTGGACCTGTTCCCGCACTACTTTATTGGCTCCAACGCCGACCTGCCCATCGTGGGCGGCTCGATTCTTTCGCACGACCACTTCCAGGGCGGTGCGCACGAGTTCCCCATGATGCATGCCGCCGAGGTCTCGCAGTTTAGCGTGCCCGGCTTTGACCAGGTCACCGGCACTGTGTTGCAATGGCCGCTCTCGGTGCTGCGCCTGCGCTCGCATGACCGCGCTCAGCTGCTCGACGCTGCCGAGAAGATTATCCTCGCCTGGCGCGAGTGGACCGATGAGTCGGTTGGCATCGTCGCGCACACAGCCGACGGCGTAGCGCACAACACCGTGACGCCCGTCATCCGCCGCGTCGATTCCCGCGGCAATGCCGGCGGCGAGATCTACGAGGCCTATCTGGCGCTTCGCTGCAATATCACGACCGACGAGCATCCGCTGGGCGTGTTCCACCCACATGCCGAGTATCACCATATTAAAAAGGAAAACATCGGCCTGATCGAGGTCATGGGCCTGGCCATTCTTCCGCCGCGCCTGGTTCCCGAGCTCGGCGCTGTCCGCGAGCATCTGCTGGCAGCCAAGGCCGATGCCAGCTACGACCTTGCCGGTGCGCTCGAGGGCGATGATCTATGCCGCAGCCACGCCGCATGGGCCGAGGATGTCTATGCCCGCCGCGCCGACGAACTTACGGCCGACAACGCCATCGATATCCTGCACGAGGAGGTCGGCGTGGTGTTTGGCCACGTGCTCGACAACGCCGGCGTCTTTAAGTGGGACGAGGCAGGACGCGCCGCCCAGCAGCGCTTTATCGACTCGCTGTAGCAGTGAGCCCGAACGCACGCACTCAACGAATAGCGCCTACGCGACAGCGGCGCCCGCCGGCAACATCGCCGGCGGGCGCCGTTTTTGAGTGTAGTCATTGGGGTCATTCTTAAGGGGCGTTCTTAAACGACTAGTCATTAAAGAGCGTCCCCAATGACTACTTGCGACCAAGGCAACGCCGGTGTCTTGGCAACGACAGCGAAAACGCCCCTAAGCGAGCAAGGTGACGTGAAAGAGGAGGGCATTGACCTTTTGGTCATGCCCGACGATTGAACGTCAGATTGCCGCTTAGGGGCGTTTGTAGCGTCGAGCCGTTTCGGCGTTTGGTAAAACCGCGTAACCCTACAGTTCAGTCACGACAACGCTGTTGTAGACCTCGTCCCAGCGGTCCATAACCAAATGCCCGGTCTTGGGATCCATGGCGTTGAGCTTGCCGCAGGTATTGGCGGTCTTGAGCACCGTGACGTCGTCGGCACCAGCAGCAATGGCATGTGCAAAGCCGGCGATGGTCGAGTCGCCGGAACCCGTCGCGTTCACAGCCGCAATCGCGGGCGTCTTGGCGCGGAACGCGCGGCCCTCATGGAAGCCCACCGAACCGGCAGCGCCCATCGAAACGACAACCCAGGGGATACCGGCAAAACGGTCATCGGCGGCAAGCGCCTCGCGCAGAGCATTGACATCATCGGTCGTAAAGGACGTACCCAGCAGGCCGTTAATCTCGGTCAGGTTGGGCTTTACGAGCTCAGGCTTAGCGTCGGACTCCAGCGCGGCCTCCAGCGATGCACCCGAGGTATCGAGCAGCACCTTGGCGCCCGCCTCCTCGGCGATCTTGACGAGTTCGGCATAGTAGCCGGCATCGACGCCACGCGGCAGCGAGCCCGAAAGCGTCACAACGTCCGCCTTCGCTGCAAGCTCGGCAAACTTGGCCGTAAAGGCCTCGAGCTCGGCCGGGGCGATCTGCGGGCCGCTCTCCAGCAGCTCGGTCTGATTGCCCTCGTGCAGAATATTCAAGCAAATGCGCGTCTCACCGGCGATGGGCACAAAGTCGTTCTTGACGCCGTCGGCATCCATAAGCTCGGCCATATAGGCACCCATGTGGCCGCCGAGCAGACCGGTCGCGAGCACATCGTCGCCCAACTGCAGCAGCACACGGCTCACGTTGAGGCCCTTGCCGCCAGCGGTCTTTTCGGGCGTCACACGGTTAACATCGTCGATGATCAGCTTGTCGAGCTGATAGCGCGTATCAATCGACGGGTTCATGGTAACGGTCAGAATCATGTTGAACTCCTGTTCCGGGGCGGCATGACCCGCCCCAAACATACGATAACTCGTTAAAGGATCTCGATCTCAAAGCCGCGGGTAACAGTCTCCCCCGGCTTGGCCACCAGGCAGCCACGCTTGTGCTCCAGGATATCGTCCTCGTCGGAGCAGGTGGACAGACCACCCCACGGTTCAACAGCCACAAAGTCGCCCTCTGGCTTGCTCCACACAATCAGGTACGGCATATCGGGGAACGTCAGGCGCACGCCCTTGTCCTCGGTTTTCTTGGTCAGCGTAACCACGCGGCTCTCGAGCACGTCGAAGATGGTCTCGGCAAAGTCGAAGAGCTCGTGAGTCAGCGGCAGGTCGTGGCCGACCATCGGGTTTTTGCTGCGATGCTCGACATCAATCAGGCCTGTCGAGGGAACGGCAGTACAGAGCTCAGCGGCCTCACGCTGCTCAAAACGGAGCTCGTAATCGTCATAGGACTCGCCCTCGTCGAGCGGGCACTTAAAGCCAGGGTGACCGCCCACAAAGAACGGCATGTCCTCGGTGCCCTCATTGGTCACCTCGTACGACACGGCCACCTTTTCCGAATCAATCGTGTAACGAGCAACGATCTTAAACGGATACGGGTACTGCTCGAGCAACTCGGCATGGTCGGCAGAGCTTAGGCTCAGCGCAACCATGTTGTCACTCTGTTCCTCGAGCTTCCACTCCTGTTTGCGCGCAAAGCCGTGGCGGGCGAGCTTAACCTCGCGGCCGCCCATGGTCATTGCGTGACCGTCGCGAAGGCCGCCGCAAATCGGAAAGCAAATGGGTGCCTGGCCCGACCAGACCGAAGGATCGCCCTGCCACAGGTACTCGCGACCGTTGGCTTTAATCGAAGTGAACGATCCGCCAGCCGTGCTCAGTGCCACACGAATAGAACCGTTATCAAGAACAAACTCCATAGGAGCCTTCCCTTTCGTACGCCAGCCCGCTGGGCCAATTGGGCTGATAGAAAACCGGCCCGCGCCCCCTCACAGAAACGCGAGCCGTCAATTGAAAAGCTGCAGAATGCCGGGTACCGTCAGGAGCGAAGCGCTCAAGCTCAGCAAGCAAACGTGTTATCGGAGCAGCTTGCCGTATCAGAAATCTTCGCAACAACAGCGGTAACCCCACAGGTCACTCAGACATCAGCGAGAAGCCAGCTGGCGAGGCAAGGTGCCGTGAAGCGAGGCGGCATTGACCTTCTGGTCATGCCGCCGAAACTGAACGGCAGATTGCCCGCCAGATGGCTTCGCAGCGTCGACCCGTTACGCGGTTTGGCAAAACCGCGTAACCTCCTTAGTCGTGGTATTCGCCGCGGTCCCACTTCTCGAGGAACTCGTCAAAGAAGTGCGGGTCAGCCTGAGCCTCGGCGTCGGCCTTATTGCAGGCATCGATCTTGGCGATCAGGGCATCGTGCTCGGGGGTCTTCTCGTAGGGCTCCTCCAGGAAGGCAAGCATGATGTCGGCCATCAGGAACTCGCCGGTAATCTTGCCGCCAAAGCCCACGATGTTGGCGTTGAGCTCGCGACGGGCATACAGGGCAGAGGTCATGTCGCGGACCAGGGCGCAGCGGGCGCCGGGAACCTTGTTGACGGCGTTGGTGATGCCGATGCCGGTGCCGCACAGGGCCACGCCAAAGTCGGCCTTGCCGCTGGCAACAGCCTCGCCCACGGCCTTACCGTAGATGGGATAGTGCGTACGGGTGTGGCTGTAGGTGCCGCAGTCGAGCACCTTGTAGCCAGCCTGCTCCAGGCGGTCGGCCAGATAGATCTTCTCGTCCGTAACGATATGGTCGCAACCGATTGCGATGGTCTTCTTCATCAGAACGTCCTTTCGTCTGAATTCACAAGTTGAGGTAGAAGTTCGAGTTCTCGGTGGCTTTCGTTAGGCCATCTTGTTGAGCATGTCGACACGGATCTGGTGACGGCCGCCGGCGTACTGGGCGCGCAGGAACTCGCGGGCGATCTTCTTGGCGACCTCGGTGCCCACAACGCCCGGGCCCATGGTGACCATGCGCGAGCCGTTGTGCTCGCGGGTCATGTAGGCGGAACGCTCGTCAGAAATGTTGGCGACGACCATGCCCTTGATCTTGACGGCGGCCATATAGGAGCCGACGCCGTACTTATCGAATGCAAATCCCTGGGAGTCCTTGTGCTCCAGCAGGTCCTTGGCAACGGCGGTGGCGGAATCGACAAAGTCCGCGGCAGGGGTCTCGGAATAGTCGACGACCTCGTGACCGTCGGCGATGAGCATCTCCTTGATGGACTCCTTCATCGACATACCGTCGGCATCGGAAGCGATTACAACCCTCATGACATCCTCCTTGAGAGATACGCAGGTGCGTAGTTTCTGTTTGGAAGTGTTGAATCGCGTTCAGGTCCGGACATCTGAATGTGCGGTTCTTCACTGTTCATGTTTATTTGAACACATTCGAACAGTAACTGCAACAATTATTTGTTTGTCTTTGTTCTTTTTTGAACAAATACCGTTCACGGATGATTGGCGACCGTTTGGGCCCGGCGCGAACGTAGCGACCATGTGCTCAACAAACAAAAGGGCGGCCGAGAACGCGTCTCGGCCGCCCTTCGGCGGTATTCCCCGGTATATACAGCTGTTTTAGCTACTCGGACTGCCCGCCCTTTTTGGCGTGCTTGGACGGAGCGCTCAGAAAGCGACCCGTCAGATAGTTCGCCGGGCCGGAAATATCAATCCCCAGCAGTACGTGCCCCAGCCACAAAAACGCCGCGAGCACCAGCAATGGAATCACGCACGAGGTCACGATCATCACGATGACGCCTTCGATGAGATCGGTCACTTGCCGCACAATTTCATCGGTCATCTGCTTGGCGCCGCTGGTCACCGACGTGACGAGACCCGAGGCACCGTCGGCAAGCTGCTCAAGCACGTTCTTGGACTCTGTGGCCTCGGATTTTTTCTTGTTCGATTTTGAGCATGTCTTGGCTGACTTGTCCGTGGTGTTGGCCGCGTCCGCAGCCTTTTGTTCAGCTTGCTCAATACTTACGCGATACGTTTCGTCGACCTTCTGCGACACCCATACGCTTGCAGGCACCAACGCCATGCCGATCATGGCGACCACCAGCACGCGTGTCGCCACACGGCGCAGGACAGCGCTCGTGCTCCAGCGCCCGTGAACGCCAAGTGAAACCGCAAAGAGCACCAGCGCAAACGGGATCAGGATGCCCAGACCCACCGACCATAAAATCGTGAGCAAATATTTCTCGAGGTAGAGCACGGCAAGCACGATACCCAAGTTTCCCGAAAGCTGCGCGAGCTGCTCGGCAACTGGCGTTCCCGTATCGCCCGGCAGCGCAGTGATACCCGCAGATAGGGCGACGCACGAGGTCGTGAGCGCCAAAACATTGCCTTTCTTTTGATCGATGACCTCGATGGTGGAGTCCCAGGTCTTGGTATCGGCAAAATGCGGACGAGCTACAAAGCCTGACAACAGCGCCAGTACCACGAGCGCAACGATAAAGCCAATCTGCAGCTTTTTGTTTGCGCACACGACATCGGACAGGCTGGGCTGCAGCTCTGTTACCGTCGTGTGCTCGGTTATCTGGACAGGACGCCCATGAGCCATCTCGTGCGCGTCTCTTTTTTGTATTGACCCGTTATCCGGCATTTGGATACCTCCTCAGTCCGGCGTTTAATGCGAAAGAAAGTATACCCACCGAGCAAAAAACGAACGGGAAGACGAACAGAGCGCACCAAGACTGTCCCCAATGACTGTCTCGGGATGAGTTGCGGTGGAATAGGGATTGTTTTGCGCCCGCCGGCCCCTATTCAGTCCCCATTTCACCGCAACTTGGAGGAGGACAGAAAAAGCCCTGCCGCGGGTAGCGGCAGAGCTTTTGGAAGGGGACTTGGTTGTGAGGGCTCGTTAGGCGAGCTTGGCCTCGAGCTCGGCGATGCGCTTGTAAGCATCGATGGTAAAGCGGGTCTGCTTCTCCAGAATCATAGTGGTCATGAGAGTGTCCTGAGCGTGAGCCATGATGAAGGTCATCTCCATCTCGCCGCCACCGGCCTCCTGCGAAAGCAGCTTGGTCTGCGTGTCGTGGGCGCCGATAAGCGCATCGCTGGCATCCTTGTGCAGCTGTTCGGCCTTCTCAAAATCACCCTCGCGAGCAGCATCGAGCGCTGCAAGCAGATCGGTCTGGGCGTCACCTGCGTATGCGACAATCTCGAATCCAACCATCGAGATTTCTTCTTTGGTTGCCATATTGCGTTCCTTTCACATATGAACCAATGGAGAGCATCGCGTCCGGGCATACGCGCTGCGTTCTGTATGGCAGAAACATTAACATTCAAACAAAAAAGAACAACGCAAAACGCAATTTCGAGCTATGAACGGTTGCTATTCACCCGTGAACGGTTTTTAAACTGTTTTGAACAATATCAAACATGATTAGTGGAAGCCCAAACAGGACCGCACCCTAACGCAAATCGCGCACCGTATCGCCCTCTACGAGCACGCCGGGGATCAGCATGTGCTCCACGCCAGACGCAACCTCCTCGGCACCGGCGATCTTATCGACTGCCCACATGCCGACACGCTTGTTGTCAAAGCGCACGGTGGCCAGGCGACGATCGGGCACGATGTCACCCAGACTGTCATCTACACCCACCACGCTCACATCCTCGGGCACGTGCTTTCCGCGCGACTCGAGTCCGCGAATGCAACCGTAGGCCATGGCGTCGTTGGAGGCATAGATGGCAGTACAGGTCGGATCGTCCGCCAGAGCCTGGCCTGCGGCATATCCACTCTGAGCCGTCCAGTCGCCACGGATGAGTCGCGGTGGCTCAATACCATGCGCGCGCAATGTCTCGCGCCAGCCCTCCTCGCGCTGCATGCCCGAAAGCGAGCGCTCGGGACACGAGATAAAGTGCACGGTCTTGTGCCCCTGCCCCAGCAAGTACTCGACAACCTGGCGCGAACAATCGAACTGATCGTTATCGACCGTCGAGCACAGCGGGTGCTCCAGCATGGTAACGAGCACCGTCTGCATACCAGGCAGCGGCTCAAAGGTGCCAAAGTCCGCCGGCATGCGATTCATGATCACGACCATGCCGTCTACCGGCAGCGCGCTCATGCGCGACGATGCGCTCTCGAGGGTATACGGATGCCCATCTACTTTAGTGAGGGTGATGGCATAGCCATGTTTGTCGGCCGCGGCGGCAAAGCCCTCCATACGGTCGAGGTTGCCGGTACCGGTAATGTTGAACATGGCGACGCCGACGGTCTTAAACTTGCCACGGCGCAGCGATCGACCGGCAAAATTGGGGCGATACCCCAGCTCGCGCATGGCGGCACGCACGCGTTCCTTGGTCTCGGGGCGCACACTGGGCGAATCGTGCACGGTGCGCGAGACCGTCTGCTCCGAGACGCCCGCGAGGCGCGCCACGTCTTTGACGGATACCGATTTTTTAACAGCGGCCATAGGTCGATCTTTCTATGTCAACGATGCCATTGGTGGCACCCTACGCAGTCAAATGAAACGTCTTCAAGTATATCTAACGCCTCCCCCACCATACGCTCACCACCCAAAACCTACCGTTCACCGACATTTTTGCTTCCCCGAACGGCTTTTGTCGCCCAAATGTTAACGTTGCCATTGTGCAAACACAGAGCCACCGGGCGGCTCAAACGTTTACGCGTAAGGAATCGACGGTTCGCAGGCACAGGAACCACCGGTTCGCGTCTTTTTTTGTGTCGAAAATGGCAACGTCAACATTTTGGCAACCGAACGTCAAAAGCTACCATCGTTGCTAACCCACCGACTCTTAGGAGCATTGCATGGAGCAACTCATCGCCATCATCGAAAAGGGCCAGCCCTTTTTCAACGCGATCGCCCGCAACAAGTACCTCAAGGCGATCCGCGACGGCTTTATCTCCGTCATCCCCATCATCATCTTCTCGTCCATCTTCTGCCTGGTAGCCTCGGTCCCCAACATCTGGGGTTTCTACTGGCCCGATGACATCAACAACGCCCTGTGGAAGTGCTACAACTACTCCATGGGCATCCTGGCCATCGCCTGCGCCGCCACCACGGCCAAGCACTTCGCCGACGCTCAGAACCGCGATCTGCCCAAGAACAACCAGATCAACTTCATCTCGTGCATGTGCGCGGCCATCATCGGCTTCTTGCTCCTTTCGAGCGACACCATCGCCACGGACGCCGCCAGCGGCTTCAACACCACCTACCTTGGTTCCAAGGGCCTGCTGACCGCTTTCATCGCTGCGTTTGTGACTGGCATCATCTACAAGTTCTTCATTAAGCGCAACATCACCGTCAAGATGCCCGAGCAGGTTCCGCCCAACATCTCGCAGACCTTCAAGGACATCATCCCCTTCTCCGTCTGCATCACCGTCTTTTGGGTTTTTGACATCGTCTTCCGCGCTGCTTTTGGCTTCTGCTTTGCCCAGGGTGTCATCCAGGTGTTCCAGCCCCTGTTCACCGCTGCCGATGGCTACATCGGCCTCGCTGTGATCTACGGCGCCATGAGCCTGTTCTGGTTCGTCGGCGTCCACGGCCCCTCGATCGTCGAGCCCGCCATCGCCGCCGCTCTCGTTGCCAACATGACCGACAACCTGGCCGCGTTCCAGGCTGGCCAGCACGCTTCCGCTGTCCTGACCCAGGGTGCCCAGTACTTCGTCGTCTGCATGGGCGGCACCGGCGCCACGCTCGTCCTGGTCTTTATGTTCTGCTTCCTGGCCAAGTCCCAGGAGATGCGCGCCGTCGGTAAGGCCGCTATCGTTCCCGTGTGCTTTGCCGTCAACGAGCCGCTGCTGTTCGCCGCACCCATCGTGCTCAATCCCGTCTTCTTTGTCCCGTTTGTCTTTGCCCCGATCGCCAACATCTGGATCCTCAAGATCTTTATCGACTTCTTGGGCATGAACGGCTTTATGTACACCCTGCCTTGGACTGTCCCCGGCCCCATCGGCACCATCATGGGTCTGGGCTTCCAGCCGCTCGCCTTTGTGATGCTCGCCCTTATCTTGGTCGTCGACTTCGTTCTGTACTATCCGTTCTTCCGTGCCTATGACGCCCAGAAGTGCGCCGAGGAGGCCGAGATCTCCCAGGAGGAGCTCGCCGCCAAGAACGCCGAGAAGGCCGCCAAGCTTAACGATGCCTTCCAGGGCAAGGCTGACGCCAAGAGCGTTGCCGCCGGCGCTGCTGCCGAGGCCGTGAAGGCCGACGCTCCCGCCGCTGTCGCCACTGAGGCAACGACCGCCAGTGACCTCAACGGCAAGCGCGTGCTCGTGCTCTGCCAGGGTGGCGGCACCTCGGGCTTGCTCGCCAACGCGCTGGCCAAGGCCGCCAAAGAGCGCGGCATCAATCTTGAGACCGCTGCCGAGGCCTATGGCAACCACGTTGACATGCTTCCCGACTTTGACCTGGTCGTCCTGGCCCCGCAGGCCGCCAGCTACCTGGCCGACCTGCAGAAGGACTGCGAGCGCGTGGGCAACAAGTGCGTCGCCTGCCGCGGCAAGCAGTACATCGAGCTCTCCCAGAACGGCGATAAGTCTCTCGCCTTCGTAAGCGAGCAACTTTCGAAGTAAGTAACGCCCAAGGCCAGCCGACCATCCACAGCCGGCTGGCCCTTCGATTTAGACGATTGGATCATCATGTCCGTTAACCCTGCTAGCGTCACCAACCCGCCTGCGCAGTTTCCCGAGGACTTTGTCTTTGGCGGCGCCACTGCTGCCTACCAAGTAGAGGGCGAGACCCGCACTCACGGTAAGGGCAAGGTTGCCTGGGACGACTTCTTGGAGGCCCAGGGCCGTTTCTCCCCCGATCCCGCTTCGGACTTCTACAACCAGTACCCCGTCGATCTGGAACTGTGCGAGGAGTTTGGCATCAACGGCATTCGCCTCTCTATCGCCTGGAGCCGCATCTTCCCCAACGGTATCGGTGAGATTAACCCCGAGGGTGTCCAGTTCTATCACGATCTCTTCGCCGAATGCCACAAGCACCACGTTGAGCCGTTTGTCACGCTGCATCACTTCGATACGCCGCTTCCCCTCTTTGAGAAGGGCGACTTCCTCAACCGCGAGACCATCGACGCCTTTGTGGACTTTGCCACCTTCTGCTTTAAGGAGTACGCCGACGAGGTGACCTACTGGTTCACCTTTAACGAGATCTGGGCCGATGCCTCCAACACCTACATCGAGGGCACCTTCCCCGGTGGCGTCAAGGCGCATCTGGCCGAGGCCTTCCAGTGCGAGCACAACATGATGCTCGCCCACGCCAAGGCAGTACTGGCCTTCCACAACGGCGGTTTTAAGGGCAAGATCGGCGTCATTCAGTCGCTGGAGTTTAAGTATCCGCTCAACGAGAACGACCCCGCCGACATCAAAGCCGCCAACAACGAGCACGTGCTGCAAAACCAGTTCTTGCTCGACGCCACCTTCCGCGGCGACTACGCGCCCGACACCCTCGAGTGCGCCAACCGCCTGGCCGCCGTCTCGGGCGGTACCATCGAGATCCTAGACGAGGATCAGGAAATCATGCGCGAGGCCGCCCTCTACAACGACTACCTGGGCGTTAACAACTACCAGTGCCGTTTCTTGAAGGCTTACGATGGCGAGAACGACCTGCACCACAACGGTACGGGCGAGAAGGGCACCGGCCGCTGGCGCGTCAAGGGCATTGGCGAGCATGTGAACAAGCCTGGCATCCCCACCACCGACTGGGACTGGATCATC
>OLYM01000745.1_pt1 | contig 13093 bp, 9 predicted proteins | sample 1673691 | NCBI WGS metagenome assembly OLYM01 (sample SAMEA103958123, study PRJEB25191) | human gut metagenome | reverse complement strand
CCTGCGGGCCGTGGGGCGGGGTATGCAGGGGGCGGGACGGGAAAGCGTACCATGCACCGGACGGCAGGCAGCCCGGGCTTTACAAAAAACTTTACACAATTTCACTAAACTGTCACCTGTTTTTACCGAAGATAAAAAATTGTGTCAAGTATTGTTCACAATTTGCGGATATAATGGATGCCAGTGAAAGGGACGGCGTCCCGAAGAAAGGCAGGTCAGAACCATGACATATCCGAATGATAACTTTAATGACCGGAACTTCACCACCGACAATACCGATCTTCCCGAGGGGGAGTATCGTTATTATAGAGACCGCATCCATCAGGATGCCGCGTCCGGGCAGGCGCAGCAAACGGCTGTTGAAGGGCATATGCCCCCGGACGCAAACAAAAAATCCACGGGACGGGGCAAAAAGGGCACCGCGCTGCTGCTGGCAGCCTGTCTGGTGCTTTCCCTCATCGGCGGCGCCGGCGGCGCTGTGATCGCTGCGAAAAGCGGCCTGATCAATACCGGTTCCACCGTCCTGTATCAAGGGGTAGAGGTCCCGTCCTCTGACGGCAGCGGCTCCACCGGGGTAGGCGTCAGCTATTCCGGGGTGGTGCAGCGGGTGGAGGACAGCGTAGTAGCCATCACCACCGAAAGTGTAGCCACCAGCTACTTTTTCCGGCAATATGTCACCCAGGGCGCCGGCAGCGGCGTGGTGCTTTCCGCCGATGGCTACATTGTGACCAACTACCATGTGATAAACGGTGCGCAGCAGATCACCGTAACGACGAATGACGGCACCGCCTATTCCGCCACGCTGGTGGGCACCGATGCTAGTAATGATATCGCCGTGCTGAAGGTGGACGCCAAGGGCCTGACCCCCGCCGTACTGGGCGACAGCAGCAAGCTGGCCGTAGGCGATGCGGTACTGGCCATAGGCAACCCCCTGGGCACCCTTTCCGGCACCGTCACCGACGGGATCATCAGCGCGCTGGAGCGCGAGGTGACGATAGACGGCAACACCATGACGCTGCTGCAAACCAGCGCAGCCGTCAACCCCGGTAATTCCGGCGGCGGGCTGTTTAATGCAGGCGGAGAGCTGGTGGGCATCGTCAATGCCAAGTCCAGCAGCGATTCCAGCGGCAATGCGGTGGATAACATCGGCTTTGCCATTCCCATCAACAGCGTCAAGCCCATTATCGAGGACCTGATCAGCCACGGGTATGTGACTGGCAAGATCGTGCTGGGGGTGACGCTGGTGGATATCACCGATGAGCGCACCGCCCACTACTACGGGCTGGAGCATACCGGCGTTTACCTGCAAAGCGTGCAGTCCGGCTCCATCGCCGATTTGGGCGGGCTGCGGGCCGGCGACCGGCTGGTTTCCTTCGGTGATGCACAGATTACCACCGGTGACGACCTGAAAACGGCGCTGGCTGCCCACAGCGTGGGCGACCGGGTGGACGTAAAGGTGGTACGAAACGGCAAGGAATACACCCATAGTCTGGTGCTGACCGAGTACGTGCCCGAGAGCGCCAACTGATTTTGCTTCCCCGATACTCCTTTTCATATTGTTTCGGCAAGGCCTCTCCCCGCTGCGGGAGGGGCTTTGCTGTAATTGATGCTTTGCATTCAGGGGGGAAATATGGTAGAATAGGGGCGAAGAGGCCGGACTGCCGATGGCGGGGCGCCCGCAGGGCAGCCCGCCGCAGGCGGGCTCGGCGGCCCCCGGCCGCCGGTTCCGGCGGAGCCGGAACGCCCTGCGGGCGCCCCGGCCACGGCAGAGTAATAGGAGGTACACGAGATGAGATTTTGCCCGAACTGCAACAGTGCCGTATACGATGACAGGGCCACGACATGCCCGGAGTGCGGCCGGCCGATGAACCAGAACGTCTGCCCCGGATGCGGCAGGCCGCTGCAGCCCGGAGAGGTATGCCCCCACTGCAGCAGCTGCCGTCCCCACGGGGAACGCTATGCCGCCCGCACCGACCGCCCCCAACCGGCACAGGACGGCTTGAGTATGTGGGCGTATATGGGGCTTATCCTGCTGGCGATGGTGCCGGTCGTCGGGCTGGTATGTATGATCGTCTGGGCGTGCGGCGTGGGAAATAACCCCCATTTGGCGCGGTTTGCGCGGGGGATGCTGCTGGCCCGTGCCGCCCTGTTTCTGATCGGGCTGATCCTGTTCGGGGCGATGCTGGCCGCCATGGAGCCGCTGATCGACGATTTGGAAAACTGGCTGTATAACTACGAGGAATACGGCTCCTACTACGATGACTACGGCTACGGCTATGAATACGGGGACGACTTTAACGGCTACGGCAACCCCTATGGCGGGAACCCGCCGCAGATGGATGAGCTGCCCGGCAACGCCGCCTGAAAGATCGGCCCAACGCACAAGCCCCCTCCGGGGAACCGGAGGGGGTATCCTACTGCCTGCACAAAGAAAGCACCGCAGCCCCTTTTCGGGAAACTGCGGCGCTTTCCTTTTTTTGAAAAACAAAGAGAAGTCGGCTTATTTTTCGAGGGTCTGGCGGCTGCCCTTGCGTGCGGCGGCGGCAACCAACCCGCCCAGCGCCACGATGGCGAAGAAGTTGGGGATGACCATGAGCTGATTGAACATATCCGAAAGCTCCCATGCAAGGTCATTGGAGACGCAGGAGCCGAGGAAGATGAGCACTACGGCGATGACGGAATACACCGGGACCGCCTTTTTGCCGAACAGGTATTCCACATTGATGCGGCCGAAGAAGTTCCAGCCGAGGATGGTGGAGAAGGCGAAGAACATCAGGCAGATGGCCACGAACAGGCTGCCGGCGGTATTGCCCATGATGCTGGAGAAGGCGATCTGCGCCATGTTGGTCTTGCTGATGCCCTCGGCGGCGCCGGAGGCAAGGATGCCGTTGCCGGCATACAGGGTGGAGATCACGACCAGTGCGGTCATGGTGAGAACGACAAAGGTATCGATGAATACACCGACCATGGCGACGACGCCCTGCTCGTGGGGGCAGCTGACCTTTGCCATGGCGTGGGCGTGCGGGGTGGAGCCCATGCCGGCCTCGTTACTGAAAAGGCCGCGCTTGACGCCCTGGCTGACGGCCTGCTTGAGGGCAAAGCCGAAGCTGCCGCCGATGATGGCCTGCGGCTCGAACGCATAGCGGAAGATCATACCGAAGGTTTCCGGGATGAAGCGGATGCGGGCGATGAGCACCGCAAGTCCTCCGATGATGTAAAGGCAGGCCATGACGGGAACGATTTTTTCCGCCCAGGAGGCGACACGGTGGCTGCCGCCGAGGAACACATAGCCGGAGAGCAGCGCCACCACCAGACCGATGATCCATGTGGGAACGCCGGTGGCATTGGAGAGGGACTCACCGATGGAATTGGACTGCACCATGCTGCCGATAAAGCCCAGCGCAATGATGATGGCAACAGCGAAAAAACCTGCAAGGAATTTACCGAAGCCGCCCGTAAAGGCACGCTTGATGTAGTAGACGGGGCCGCCGTGGACGGTGCCGTCGGCATCCACCACACGGGTCTCCTGCGCCAGCACCGCTTCGGCGTAGATGGTGGCCATGCTGAAGAAGGCGATGATCCACATCCAGAAAATGGCGCCGGGGCCGCCGATGAGAATTGCGCCGCAGGCGCCGACGATATTCCCGGTACCTACCTGCGCGGCAATGGCCGTGGCCAGCGCCTGGAAGGACGAAAAGCCGCCGTGCTGCTTTCCGCCGTTGAGCTTGATGCTGCCGAATACCCGCCGCATCCCCTCGCCGAAGCAGCGCACCTGCACAAAGCGGGTACGGATGGAGAAATAAAGTCCCGCGCTGACGAGCAGCACGATGAGCACATAGTCCGAGAGATAGCCGTTGATCTTTTGTACGATGCCGAGTAACATTGCTTCCATTTGATACACTCCTACTACTTTATTTGCGTGAAACAGGATAAAAAGAAGGCTGCTATTTTTAGCAGCCCCTGAAGAATAGCAAGCGATCAAACAAAAGATCCTATATGATCGCTCTGTCCTTTTGCCTGAGAGATTCGGCGGCATGACCGCCTTGCACCTTCGGCACCCAACCTAATGGGATTCTCCAGAGTCCCCTCCATATTCAGTCTTTTTCAATTCTGAATGTTTCTGCGGGGTCGCTATCATTATTCACTTGATGATATTCTACACCATTTTGCAGCTTTGTCAAGAGAAAAATGCAAAAGGGCTTAAAGTTCCCGGATGCAGCGCACCGTAATGCGGGCGCGGCCATCGTAATTGCAGGTAAAAAGGGTGAGGTCCCACTCCCCTGCCGTCATCTCCTCCACGGCGGTTTCATCCAGTATTTCCACCAGGCTGACCGTATAGCGGTGACAAAGCCCGGCGGCATCGGTGAACAGGACGGCATCCCCCGCGCGAAGGGTGTGCAGCAGCGCAAAGTGCTGCCGGTAATTGTGCGCCGCGATGATGAGGTCATCCCCCGAAAGGGTGCCCGCATAGCGGCAGGGCGTGCGCCGCAGCGCCTCCATCTCCCATTCGGCCTGCACCGGCAGCTCCAGCGCCAGCGTGGGCAGCGAAAGGACGCCCAGATATTCCTCGCCATCCAGCGAAACGGTGGGGGCCGGGCTTTGCCCGATGCGCTGCACCACCGCCGGGAGAAGCTGCTGCGTGGCCGCAGCCGCCCGGTGCTCCTCCCGCAGGTTATGCCCCAAAAGCAGGCCGGCCGCCAGAATGCACAGGCTGCCCAGTATCACGCACAGCGTGCCGATGCGCCGTTTGGTCATGGCTCCCTCCTGCGGCGCAGCGCCCCGCCGACCGCCAGCAGCACCAGTCCCACCGCTGCCAGCAGGGCGATCGGCCACTGTAACAGGCCGGTCTGCGGCAGCTTATCCGCCGGAGCGGGGGCCGGGTTGTCCGGTATGATGATGGGAGGCGGGACATAGGTGCCGGTGCGCTCCAGCTTGGGGGCGGCCGTAACGGTATACTGCCACCCGCCGCCGGGCTGCTCCAGCGGCAGACCCACCATCGCCGGGGCTGCGGTATAGGTATAGCTGCCCTTTTGGCAGGGGGCGGCGGTAAGCAGGTACAGTCCGGCCGCAAGCGGCTCATGCACCGCCCTGCCCCCGGCTGCCGTAATAACGGTCACCTCCGGGGAAAGGCTCTGCTCGCCGATCCAGCTGATCAGATGGCCGACGGCCTCCCGCCAACCGGCGGCATCGGGGCGGCCGGTGATCACCGCACCGCTGCCCGCATAGGCCGGCAGCAGGGTGTATTCTCCCGCAGGGGTGATATCCGCCACCCGGTACAGGGAAAAGGTCATGCCGGAAACGGGGCTGCCGCCATAGTAACATTCAATGGTGAGGGTGCCCGTTTGGGCGGGGTCAACGGGGTGTGCCGTCACGGGGAGGCACAGCAGCAGAAGCATCAGCAGTATCGCTGCCGTTTTGGTAAGGTGTTTCATTGGCGCTCCCCCTTTCCTTTCTGTCTTCTTCGGGCTCGTCTTTTTTCTTTTTACGGCGCAGCAGCGCCAGAATGAGCAGGATGAGCAGGAACAGCAGCAATGCCCCGATGAGAAGCTTTCCCTTCCAGCCCAGGCTGTGTACCACCTGCTGGGTCACCGTTACCTGTACCGGCTTTTCCGCCGCCTCCGCGGGGATGCGGTGCCCCCGTACCAGCAGGCGGTGGGTATTGACGCCGTAGGGCGTGCAGGTCACCAGCGTGACAAGATCCTCGCCCTCCACCGGGCGCAGCTCCTTTACCTCATCCGGCTCCACCACCAAAATCTGATCGACCTCGTAGAGAAGCTGTTCCCCCAAAATGCGCAGGGAGAAGTGATCCCCTAATTGCAGCTGGTCAAGATCCGAGAAAAGCAGCGCCGAGGGCAGCCCCCGGTGGCCGGATACGATGGCATGGGTGCCCTCTCCGCCCACCGGCAGAGAGCTGCCGCCCAAATGCCCGATACCGTACCGGAGGACCTCCTCCGTGGTGCCGTGGTAGATGGGCAGCCGCACGCTGATGCGGGGGATCTCGATGTAGCCCATGATGCCGCTGCCGTCGGGGTTCAGCAGGCCCCAGTAGGGGTCATTGGCGGGCAGCTGACGCCCGGTAAAGGCCGTGCGGAAGCCGGGATCGAGGGTTTTATTGTATTCCCGCGCCGCTTCCCACAGGGCGGAGTGATCCTCCGGGGTGAGGGCAGCGGTGCTTTGGGTGTAGTTTGTGATCAGGCGGTTCTGCCGGTGCTGGTTCCACAGGTCGCTGGCCACCGGGTAAAACAGGATGCCCAGTCCCAGCAGGAAGATGAGGATCGCCAGCACGGTGCCCAGCCGGTTCTGTCTTTTTTGTTTGGCGCGGCGGGCACGCCGGGAAGAATTGTTTGACACGAGCGATGCTCCTTTACGGTAGTGCGGCAGGGAAAAAGCCGCAAGCCCGAACGGGCACTTGCGGGCTTTTCCCTACCTCCATCCCGCCGGGGGAGAGAGAGGAAAACCCGGCGGGATGGGAACAAAATGTAGGGGGATGGCGAAATAATGCAGATCAGCCCTGCTCCTGCTCGTCCTTGCGGCGACGGCGGGCAAACAGGAAGAACCACAGCGCCGCACCCATGCACAGCAGGCCGACAACGGTGAACATCACGGTGCCGACACCGCCGGTGGTGGGCAGTACGGGGGTGGAGCTGTTCTTGAGGGAGGCGTCCAGACGGTTTTGCTCGGTACCATTTAGGCCGGAGCTGTTGATCAGAACACGGTCGGTTTCGGGATTGGTTGCGGTAAAGCTGCTGGCGGCGGCCAGCTTGCCGGTCAGGGTCTTGCTGACGGCTTCCCGGTCACCGGTCAGCTGAACCTTAAAGCCGCCCTTGGGGGCATAGTAGCCGGAGGGGACCTTGGTTTCCTTGAGGTAGTAGGTGGCGGCATCCAGCCCGCGCACCAGCAGGGTGTTTTGGTCGGCGCCCATATTGGCCAGAAGCACGGTCTCGCCGGTTTCACCGGTCAGTGCGGGACGATAGTAGGTCTCTCCGCCAACGGTTTCTTTTATCATGCTGACGGCGTTGGCGGTGGCCATCCCGGCATCGGTATACAGGGTGAAGCCTGCATTGGTGAGGGGCTTTTTGCCGGTGCCGCCCTCTATGTCCTCATCGGAGGTCTTTGCAAGGGAGAAGGCGTAGGTGTGAACGGTCGCAGTCGTGGCAGCGGTAGTCTTGGTCACGGTGGGTTCAACAGAGGTAGCATATTTTAGCACGGCGCTGCCGGAGGTCACAGCGTCCTTAACAGCAGCTTCGGCCTTTACGACCGCCTTATAATGAACATAAACGGATACTGCTCCGGTTGCATCACAGACGTTACGGTAATTCAGCTTGAATGTAACTTTTTGGCTTCCGGCAGTATATGCTCCGGCATCAACGGTAACAGCATCTGCAACAGCAGAAGCCGCTGCGATATCCTGTGTTTCGTAAACGCCCACGCTGCCCGCAACATATTCCAAACCAGCCAGTGTGTCCTCCAAATCCAGTGTCGTCAAAGTCGCTTTCCCTTTGTAGGCGGGGGTAGTTACTTGGATATAGAAATCCATTTCCTCTCCGACCTTTCCGGCTGCAGTATCTTTCCACGCAGGGGGGGTCAGGCTGTCGTCCTTCACTTTCATTTCGATAATAGGGCCGGTGGTAGACTTAAACGCAACATTGAGAGTTTCCGTAATCTCCGTTCCTGCTGCATATACACTCACTTTTTCATTCTTGACCTGTACAAAGGCGGTAACAGGCTGATAAATCTTGTCGTTTTCTGCTTTGGTTGCAACAAGGAACAGATAATAACCAGGCTCCAAGGTCATGGAAACAGTGCCGTCGGTGCCGGCTGTTTTTTCAGCATAGGCTGCGGGGAAAGTAAGTGCATCATGGCCTGCAAGGCTCCCGCCCGCCGTGTGTGCACTGTAATAAACCATAAGATCCTTTAATATTTCCTCGTCAATTCCGGCAAAATACTTATCGAACGTGGTATTAGCCGGTTTATACTGGCCAATGGCGGCTTCAAACCCCTCATCGAATTTGTAGGCGTTGTAGCCGTCGGCGTACTTCATCACCTGATATGCCTTCACGGTATCACCCTGGGCGACGTTGGTAAAGGTGATTTCCTTGTTGTCGGTGGCAGGTGCCGCCGCAGCGGGGACTGCCATGGTGAACAGCAGCGCCAGCGCCAGCAGCAGCGTCAGGCATTTTTTCATGGTCTGTTTCATTGTAATTCTCCTTATAATTTGTCACAATTGCTTGCGGCTCCGCAGGGGTGGGGCTGCTTATTCCACTTGTTTTTTCCGGCAAAGTATCACCGCTGCCAGTCCCATCAGCAGGACGCCCGCCGCAGTAAAGGCCGCCGTTCCCGTTCCGCCGGTGGTGGGCAGGGTGTACAGCGCCTGCAGCCGCAGGGTGAGCAGATAATCGTTCTCCGCCGTTTTTTCCAGCGTCCATGCATCATGGGGTGTCATGGTGACGGTGCCGTACTGCGCCTGCAGCGTGGGGACGGAAACCGGCGGCAGGTAGCCGGTCGGGGTGTTCATCAGCCGGACGGTATAATTGCCGTTGGGGAGCTTTGGGAGCACCACCGTACCGTCGGGGCCGGTGGTGTATTCCGGGTGCTGCGCGGTATTCCATTTCACCTGCAGCTTCGTACCGGGCAGGGATTCTCCATCCGGGCCCAGCACCTGCAGCGTCAGCTGCAGCAGGGAGGCATTACGGACGGACGTGATGACGGCGCCCGTGGAGGTGGTGATGGTCGCCTTGCCGCCCGCTATTTTTACCGTCCAGACGGTGTTCTCCGCAGTGTGGCCGTTCGGTGCTTTGGTTTCCTTCAGGTAGTAGGTGCCGCCCGGCTGCGGCGTAAACTCTACCCGGCCGTTCTCATCGGAGGTGACTGTTTCCAGCAGATGGGTGCAGGCGGCATCGGTGTAGAGGGTGAATTCCGCGCCCTGCAGGGGACGGTTCATTTCATCCGCTTTGGTAAAGGTGACGGCTCCCCGGACGCCCTCATTGCGAACGACCAGCAGCGCCTCCTGCGCAAAATGCTGCACCCCGTCCTCTGTCCACATATGGTCAGCCCGGTAGTCCGGGTCGCCGGTTTGACGGTATTTTACGGTGTCATTGGTCACGTCATAGTCGGCAAAGCCATCCCCGCCCAGGGCGGCATCCCGGTAGGTATTCCCTATTTTGGTCACTCGCAGGGTGTACCGGGCCACGGTGCCGTTGGTGAAAAGGGGCAGATTATTCCATGTATATTCCCATTTATTTTCTTCGGACAGCACCTGCGTGTATTGGTCGCCGGGCACCGGGGTGCCATCGCACCACAGCTGCACCGTAACCGGCAGCTTTTCGCCGTTTTCCGGCCAGCTGCTGCGTGCCGTCACGCTGATGAGCATCCGGGGGACGTTCAGAATGGTGACGTGGTCGGTATCGGCCTCCTTCAGCCAGCCGCCTGCCGGGGTGGTCACCTCGGTCGGGAGGTTCTGCGCCACGCTATGATAGGTGATGGTATCGGCGGTGGGCTTTGTCACCGTCACCTGCACCGTGCCGGGGCCGTAGTAGCCGGTCGGCAGCGTTTCGGTAAGGGTGTAGGTGCCGGTTTCCAGCCGGATGGTAAACAGTCCGTTTGCACCAGCGGTCAGGGTGCCGTCGGAGATGGTTTCGGTATAGTCGGTGTCATTTATCATGCTGTACAGGGTGGTGCCGGGGCGGCGGTACAGCGTTACGGCGGTGCCGTCCGCACGGGTGAGCCGGTAGGTGATGTCCCGGAGGTTATCCCCGGTGATGGCATCCTGCGTATTGACGGTCAGCGTTCCCACACCGACATAGACGTTCCGCAGCGCCACCGTCTGCACGGCGATATTCTGTACGTCATCGGCGTAGCCCACCGCCTTAATGACGATCCCGTCCTTCGGGTAGGGCTGATAGCCGGTGGGGTCGCCCTCGGGGGCATTGCGGATGGCATAGCTGTTGCTGACCCGCCAGTTGCCCGACGGGATATAGCCCGCTTCGGTGATGGTATAGCTTCGCTTCTGCTGGGCCGGGACTTCCCATGTGTAGGTTTCGGTGGCGGCATCATAGCCGGTGTAGCCCAGCTTGCCGGCTTCGTTCACCTCGTTCTTGGGGCGCGGCAGCAGGGTAAAATCGGTCACGCTGCTGCTACCCTCGGTGTGGCTTACGGTGATGGTGAAGTCTTTCTTTGCAAGGTCGATCGCCGCGGCATCCCCCGCAAAGGTCTTGGTGACGATAAAGCGGCTGCGCTTGGCCACCAGTACGCCGTCGATATGCCAGCCGTCGGAGGATTCATATTTTACGGTGTTCCAGCGGATGCCGAAATAGGTGGTATTGAGCTTATCGTTTTCGACCACCTGACCGTTGATCATCATTTGGATATGATTGGCCCGCAGGTAGGCAAAAACCGTTTCATCGCCGGGCAGGTCCTCCAGTGTGGCGCCACGCACCGGGGTTCGTACCATATCACGGATGGTGGTGTTGGTTTGGTAGGCATCGGCATCCGCATTGGGGCGTGCCACCAGCGGCGTGCCGCCCTGGTTGGTATAGTCCGCCGGGATCGCACCTGCATTCATCATGCGGGTGGAATAGATGGCCGGGGTATAGTCCTTTGTGGATTCCGGCTTCACCCCGTCCTCCACCGAGCCCTTCAGCTCACCGTTTTTATGCAGGAAAAAGTGGACGGTATTGGGGCGGTTTTGGCTATCCACGCCCGACCACACCGCCTGCAGCAGGATAACGCCGTCGCTGCCGGCGTAGGCGTTCAGATCATCAGCGGTGAGAACCTTTCCGGCGGGCAAAACGGGGGAACCGGCGGCGCTGGCCACCTTCCACCCCGCAAAGGAATAGAACATGGTGTGGTTATTGGCATCGGTGATGCTCACCGCGATGCGGTCGATATCGGGGGCAAGGAGGGTGTGGCTGTTTTCGGCGGGGAGCGCCATGTAAACCGCCTCGCCCCGCACCGTTGCGGTTTGCTGCGGCTGCTGCCGGGAAACGTCGAAATTGCCGAGCTTTCTCATCCAGCCTTCCGGCATCGCCTCATACTGCAGCATCCCGGCGGCCACACGCGGCCGGAACCGGATGGGGGCATTGATATTTTCGATGGTGTAGGTCACGGCGGTTTCCGTCTCGGTGCTCGCCAGCGAGAGCGTTGCGCCGGTTTGGCCGTTTACGGCCGTCCATGTGACGCCCTCGGTCTTATTCAGCGTTACGGTGGTGCTTCCCCCATGGAACAGCACCTGCTGCGCCGGCGGGGTATCATATACGGCGTGGGCGGGGTCCTCCACCGTTATGGTGTAGAACATATTATCCGCCAGCAGCTGTACATCGGTCTTGGGCTTGCTCCCGTTAAAATAGCCGGGGGAGTCGGCCGTATTGCCCGGCAGGTAGTAGAGGTAAATCGGGCCCTTCCTGCTCAAAAGAATTCGCCATGTGCCATCTATGTTTTTGGGGACGGCATCTGCCCAAAGCTTGTCGATGCTGTTATCATCGATATGCGGGAAGAACCGCTCGCCCTTATATTCCGCCGACGAAAAGCCGTACTCGCCGTAGATGCCGTCCAGCTCCGCAGCCATAATATAGTAGCGGCCGCTGTCGATTTTGTCGGTCTGAACCGTTCCCACCTGCTGCCAGCCGCCATCCACCGCCGCATAGCAGGTCACGGTAACGGCTGTCGCCGTCGGCGCGGCCCGGTCGGTAATATCGTCGGCGGGGTCGTTGGTGGTGTCATCGGCGGGGTCATCGGCCGGAGGCTCCGGGGTGGGCTCCGGGGTGGGCTCCGGGATGGGCTCCGGCGGGGCGGTCTCGGTGGCTTCCGCTGCCCCCGCCACCGTGGCAAAGCCCGTCGGCACCATGGTGAACAGCAGCGCCAGCACAACCATCAGCGCCGAAGCCCTACGGGCCCGGCGCCGGCGATATTCGGTTTTCCGGCCGGATGCTGCTTACATTTTTATCCTCCATTTTCCAGATATTATATAAAAAGAAAAAGCCGACTGCGTTCTTTCAAAAAAAGAATGCAGTCAGCCGGTCATGCGGTCGCCCGTTTAGACGCTCAACTTTGCGTCCCTGTCTTTCGGCAGGTTTGCCAAAAATATTATGTTTTTCTTGTACAGCTTATTATACACAATAATAGTATCACTTATCAGTTTAATAGTCAAGGGGTTTTTCCGGCGAAGGTTCATATTTTTTGAATATTTTCACGGTTTTTGCCGTTTTTGCATATTTTCCCGATTATCCGGTGCAGCAGCCGCCTCACCTACTCAACTTGATTTCAGGCTGATTTTGTACTAAAATAGTTCTGATGTAATACCGAAGGGGTACGCCGCAGATCCCGTACCGGTTTAAAATCCAGCAAAAGACGAGGTTACCTATTATGACTGATTATCGTGAAGAGCTTCTGGATGTCCGGGCTTTTCCTACAGAGGATGTCATCCGGCTGCAAAATGCATTTCATGCCGAATTCCCGAAGGCGGACGCCTGCATGGAATATGCGGATGGCACGCTGCGTTTCCTGCTGTGCCAGCTTGATGTTATAAAATACCGTGATTTCATCGAGGCGCTTGAGATCGACGGGGCACTAAAGCAGGCGGCGTTTGACATCGTCAATAAAATCGGCAGCTACGGGATCCGGGGAAGCAAGCGGCATTTTGCCGGATATAATGCCGAACGTAAGGTTTCCAACCGCAAGGCCAAGGAGCAGGACCGCGGCAAGCACTATTACGCGAACGATAACGACTTTCCCAAAGAGAACAACCCGCTGCCCGCCGAATTCGAGAATAAAATCGTTTGTGCCGATAGTCTTGAGTATCTGAAGAAGCTCCCGGATAACTGCATCGATATTATCTTTACCTCGCCCCCCTATAATTTCGGATTGGAATACGACACGCATAATGACACATCCGGTTGGAACGCCTATTATGATATGCTGTTCGGCATTTTCCGGGAATGCATCCGAGTGCTGAAATACGGCGGGCGGTTTGTCGTCAATATCCAGCCGCTTTATTCGGATTATATTCCCGCCCATCACATTATCAGTAGCTTTTTCCTGGAAAATAAAATGATATGGAAGGGCGAAATCCTTTGGGAAAAGAACAACTACAACTGCA
>OLYM01000741.1_pt1 | contig 13162 bp, 11 predicted proteins | sample 1673691 | NCBI WGS metagenome assembly OLYM01 (sample SAMEA103958123, study PRJEB25191) | human gut metagenome | reverse complement strand
TAATTAGCTCTCGCTAACCAGGACATATCATACAACCGCACTCGGAATTTGTCAACCCCTTTTTTCAAAAAAACTCAAAAATTTTTGCTTATTTTGCACAAATCGACAGTGTGGCCGTTCACAATGCGGCATGTCCGTTTTCGGCCTCCTCTGCCGATTTATATGCTGTTTCACTCCAAGCGAACCGTACTCCTTATGCAGTGCCGTCTCCGAACAATGTTTCGGCATCGAACGCATTTTTTACAATACAAAGCTTCCGTTATTGTTTGTATTACATTTATTTGCAGAAGCTGTACTGTTTTATGTACCGAAAGTGTTTTGTTTTGTGTTGACACCGCATATTTCGGGCGGTATAATACAATTGTAAAAGCACCGAAGCTTTTTTATCGTAACCCCTCATGCAGAAGCCGGCGGAAACCTCACCCGCCGGCTTTTGTTCCGCTTTGTCCGCTTTGCAGCCGGAAAACTCAGTAAAAAAAGAACCGTCCTGTTACGGGCGGTTCTCAAAAAACAACCTGCTTTGTCAATGTTAAAGTCGGATTGATTCAAAAAATTGAGAATCATCCGCACTCGCAAGTTTTACGGATTGAGCCTGTCGGGGCTGCGGAACAGGAACATAGCTTCCTTAATGTTGAGTCCGAGCAGCAGCATGGTCAAACGGTCAACACCGAGACCGAAACCGCCGTGCGGAGGACAGCCGTATTTAAAGAATTCAAGGTAGAACTTAACGTCTTCACCGAGTCCTTTTTCGTCCGCCTGTTTTTTGAGGATTTCGTAACGATGCTCGCGCTGTGCACCGGTTGTGATTTCAACACCGCGCCAGATAAGGTCATAACCCTGCGGAACGCCGTTTTCATCGCGCATATGATAGAATGCGCGCTTTTCTGCGGAGTAATCGGTTATGAAGAGGAACTCGTGATTGTAATGCTTCTTCACCCAATCAAAGCTGAGTTTCTCTGCCTCGGTGGTCAAATCGCCGCGTTCGCCTTCCGCGGGAACATAGCCGTATTCCTTTTCAAGAGCATCGTAAAGCTCCGCAAGAGTGATAACGGGGAACGGAAGCGTGGGCACAATGAGTTCAATGCCGAAAGCTTCCTTTATGCGTTCGCCGTATTTTTCGTTGACAACGCCGAGAGCATATGTCAATATTTCGGCCTCAATCTGCATAACATCGCGATAGGATTCGATATAGCTGAATTCAAGGTCAAAGCCCGTAAATTCGGTTGTGTGCTTGCTTGTGAAAGATTTTTCCGCACGGAAAACGGGACCGACTTCAAATATACGTTCAAAACCCGCCGCCATTGCCATCTGCTTGTAGAACTGCGGACTCTGGGCAAGATACGCCTTGCGGTCAAAATATTCAACTTCAAAAACATCCGCGCCGCTCTCGCTTGCCGCTCCGATAAGCTTCGGAGTGTGAATCTCGATAAAGTCCTTTTTAAGGAGGTATTCGCGCATTGCGTTCACAAGGCAGCTCTGAACCTTAAACAGGAGCTGGTTCTCGTCCGTGCGCAGATCGATCCAGCGATAGTTCAGCCTCTGATCGATTGCAGAGCGTTCGACCGCCTGTTTTTTCTTTGTTGCGGGAATTTCCTTGCGGATAATGGGCAATGCGTCCGCAACGGATTCGATTTCAAGTTCCGTCGGCAGAAGCTCGATTCCGCCCATTTTAACGTACTCGTTTTCCGCAACAAGTCCGGTGCAGCTGATTACGGAATCGGGCGTTATGCGCGCAATGTCGTCAACAAGCGCGGGGCATTTCTCTTTTTCGACGGTTATTTGCAGCTTTCCGGTGATGTCCTTGATGACGATAAAAGCCATTGACTTGCCGTCGCGGATGTTTTCAACAAAGCCCGAGACCTTTGCCGTTTCGCCGCATTTTGTTCGAATATCCCTTATGAAGGTTCTTTCCATTTTTGTTCAATAATTCCTTTCGTTATTGAAACGCCTGCGCTTTTTTGCACACAGGCAGAATTCTTCCGCTTATTATTATACTCATATTTTGCTGTAAATCAAGGCTGAAATCACCGTGCACAAAGCATTGCGGGCAGTTTTTCGGCAAATTCGGGCCGCTGCCGCGCCTTTTTGACGCACCGACGGCAGGAAAAAAGGCTTTCCGCATTATTGTTGACGCGGCAAGTCTTTTTGCTTACGCTTTATGTATCCTTTTTTGCTTTAAGTCAGCTCATTCTCCGGCATCGACAGGTTCGGAATCCGTCTCGCAATCGATGCTTCCGCCGTTTGAAAGATCCTTTCCGTCCAAAAGCAGCAGCTTTTCGGCAAGCAAACGCGAAAAGCCCGCGACTATTGCGGCGGAAGCAACGAGTTCTTCCGTGGTTTGAACCGCAATATCCGGCTTTTCATCATGATCCAAAAGCGCCGCGCTTGCAAGACGAACCTGCTGAACAAAATATTTTGCGGTCAGATCATGGCGGCTTATGAACGACTCGTAAGCGCTGCGCACACCCGATGTGCAGCTGCTTTCAGCCGAACCGACCGGAGATTTTGCACATTCGTCGCAGCGGGCATCTGCGCTGCACTCACATGTGGGCAGCGCGATTTTTATCATTGACATGTTAAGGCTCTGTTTCAGCGTGCAAATCATCAGCAGGAACGCAATATGGGGTCGATAGTACTTTTTTTAATCGGACCCGGCATGATCCCGCGGCGAACATAGTTGTTGATGGCGGAACTTGTAACAACCTCTTCATTCTTCAGTTCGGGCGGCAGATAATCCAAATATTTGCGCAGCAAATCAACGGTCTGCTCCATATACAGACCGAAATCGGGTATCTCATCCCATTCGGGAAGGCGAAAGCGCATAAGATGCTTTTCCCACCGACGGAGCTTACCCGCAATCAAGGCTTTATCATATGACATTATTTTTCCCCCTGCGTCCCTTTTCGGGGCGCAAATTGCAAAAGATTATACGGCATTGTGCATATTGTACATTTTAAGCATTGTTCCGCATTTTTCACAATTGTATTATAGTGCAGGATTCAAACGCTGTAAAGCGCATTTGTCCGAAATATATGCTCAAAAGTCTCATTTTGTTACATTGAGCACTTGACACATTCATATGAACATGTTAATCTGTTATAGTAGATTAGATTATGTGAGGTGAATGAACGTGTACCGAATTATTACCGATACTTCCGCAAATCTCGAGCTTGAGCTTTTGGAGCGGAGGGGCATTGCGGAGATACCGTTTTCATTCAGTATACCGGAAAAAGGCGTAGATGCGCTGTACTGTCCGGATTTTTCGGCTTTTGATTCCAAAGCATTTTATGATGCAATGCGCAGCGGAACAAGAGTCACAACCTCTCAAATAACGCCCGCTCAATATACTGAAAAAATGCGTCCCTTGCTTGAAGCGGGGCAGGATATTCTTTTTATCGGCATGTCATCCGGCGTGAGCGGATCATTTCAGGCCGGAATGGTGGCGGCGGCTCAGCTGCGCGCCGAATTTCCCGAACGGAGCATTGAGCTTATCGACACTCTCGGAGCCTCGCTCGGCGAAGGGCTTGTTGTTCTGCGTGCGGCGGAACTCCGCGATTCGGGAATTGCCCTTTCTGCGGCGGTACACCTGCTTTCGGACTATCGCGACAGGATATGTCAGGTTTTCACGGTTGACAACCTCAAATATCTCTGCTCGACGGGCAGGCTTTCGAATGCAAAGGCTGCAATCGGCAACATTTTGAATATCAAACCCCTTTTGAAGGGCGACAGCGAGGGAAAAATCGTCAATTTCGGCAAAGTTCGCGGAAGGAAACACTCCCTGCGCGCAATTGCGGAACAATATCGCGAATACGTTGTTGACGCTGCAAACCAAACAGTCGGCATCGCACATGCGGACTGTATCGAAGATGCAAACACTCTTGCGGAGCTTATATCAGAAATTGCTCCGCCGAAGGATATTTTAACCGTTATGTACGAACCTGTGACGGGTTCCCATGTCGGTCCGGGGACACTGGCATTGTTTTTTGTCGGCAAAAAAGGCTTCAGACAGGCAAAGAGCTGATTCTTCTGTCCGAAGCACCGAAAAGGAATTCCCCCCTTCCTTAATGAAACGTTGGTTTACCGCGTTTCTGTTGTAAAACGAAAAAGTCCGCGTGCCCTCCCTGCGGACTTTTTCGTTTTTTAGCGTTTTATATTAGTTGCATGATTCGATGCGGATCCCGTTTTCTTTATGTGTGCATGTTGTATATGTATGTTTCTCTTCCTTTTATATTTCTTTTTTGCATGGCATTCAAAATCCGTGTTTTCCTGCAAAAACAATTCTCAATTCAACATGCGCCTTGCCGCAGCAGCATCCCACCGTTCGGTTAAAAACCGTTTATATCGCTTCGCATCGTGAAAAATGAATTGTTAACAAATTGTTCACAATTTCAGGGCAAAACCGGGTTGACGTTATTACTTCGATATGTTATCATGCAAGTGTATACAAGAACTGCATCGGAATTCGCTCCTTTGCAAAAAACAATCTGCGCAGAAACGCCCCGCACCCGACGGCTGAAAATCCGTTGGGGAAGTGAACAAATCACTCTCAGTTTCAAGGAGGTATTCAAACAATGAAAAGAACACTTTCCCTCGTCCTTGTTTTCGTGTTGCTGCTGTCCGCATTTGTTCTTGCATCCTGCAAGGGAACCAACGACAAAGACGCACAGAACACCGCCCCGCCGCATTCGGCTGCTTCCGAAACCGCCGCGCCGACGGAGACTCCCACCGCCGCACCGGAAACCGAAGCCCCAACGGCAGACCCAAATCCGAGACCCGATCCCGTAACCGTCGAATGGCTTGCAGGGGAAATGCAGCGCCGCTATTACGTCGGCTGTATGAACCTTGAGCTTATGGATTTTTCCGACATTATGGACAGAAACGAGGATACGGATCTGTTCTTTTGGGATAATCAATTTGCGATCGACCGGATCAAATTCGATCCGGATGACAAATTCACCGCTGTAACCATTGAGGAGGCGTATGTCAAGCAGATTGTGAATGAAACAGAATCCGAAATCACGGCGGATGTGTATGTCTTCACGAGGCATCCAACTTACAGCTTTGACGATGACGGCAGCGATAGGGGTTTTCAAATCACCGTTGATAAACAGAGAATGGTCATAATCTCCTACTCTGAGCCCGTTGGGTACTCTACCATATATACTGCTCGACTGCTTCCGCTTGCCTCAAGCTATCGCAGGGAAGGGCTGCCTTGGCAGGAAGCCAATAAAAAGGCATATGAAGAACTCTATGCCGAAACGGTTGCTTTTGCCACTGCCTATCCGAGACAAACACCGCGGGGCTGATCAATCATGCGTTCAGCCTTGATTGCAAAACAATTTGAGCCTAAGTTTCGGTTTTATCGTTTCCGACAACAAAAAAAGCGATAGCAAATTCAAAATACGGAGGATCAAAAAATGAAAAGATTTTTATCGATTATCCTTGCGATAATCCTTGCCTGCGCAGGAACTTTTGATACAGTTCTTGCAAACGAAGCTGCCGCCCCGGATGAACTGCCCGAAGGCACAAAATCGGTGCCGGGCCGAAGAGTGCGACTTTTTCGAAGTAACCCCCGCCTTTGCGGCCGGAATTGAATCAACCTCCGCCTGCCGCTCGGGCTTCATCGCTCGGGCGGCAGGTTTTGTTTCTGCCGTTTTCGCATCGCGAAAAACAGGTCATCAGCAAATTGCCCCCCAATTTTGATATCGAAATTTTTGTGATTGACAAATGCTTTTTCGTGCATTATAATAAAGACTGAATATTTTTATGTCCCTTTGCCCGGCGGCAATCGGGCAAATACCAAATCGCAGATTGGGACGCGGTGCGCCGCAGTTTTCCTTTAAGGCATACCTCTGTTTTTTGCAGTCGGAGCATGCCGAAAGAGAGCCGTGCAGGGTGAAAGGCGGCAAGGGACTTCGGATGCATTATCACCCATGAGAGCGAAGGGGAAACCGCAATAAGAGGCGGGTTTGCTCAACTCATGCCGAATATGTTCGGCAATGCGGGATTATCCTTCGACGCAGCCCCCGCGTTAAAGGGCAGGAGTGCAAAGGCACGGTTTTTGTTATGCCTTTGAATCCGGGTGGTACCGCGGTTTCGATCGTCCCGTTTTTCGGGGCGGTTTTTTATTTTTAAAAATTTCCTTAAAAGAAAAGGAGTGTTTGAACAATGTACAAAAAAGTTTCCGCCTCGCTCGACTTTGTTCCGAGAGAGAAAGAGGTTCTGGAATTCTGGAAGGCAAACGGCATCTTCGAGAAATCCGTTGAACAGTCCAAGGGCAAACCTGCTTACACTTTCTATGACGGACCGCCCACAGCTAACGGCAGGCCGCATATCGGGCATGTTTTGACCCGCTCCATGAAGGATATCATTCCCCGCTACCGCACGATGAAAGGCTTTGACGTGCTGCGCAAAGCGGGTTGGGATACGCACGGACTTCCCGTTGAACTTGAAGTGGAAAAGCTGCTCGGACTGGACGGCAAGGAGCAGATCGAGAGTTACGGCGTGCTTCCTTTTATTGACAAATGCAAAGAGTCGGTTTGGAAATATAAAGGCGAATGGGAACAGATGAGCGATGCCGTCGGTTATTGGGCGGACATGGAGCATCCCTATGTTACCTATACCGATGATTACATTGAATCCGTTTGGTGGGCATTGAAGACAATCGACGAAAAAGGGCTGCTCTATAAAGGCCACAAAATCGTTCCCTATTGCCCGCGCTGCGGAACCGCACTGTCAAGCCACGAGGTTGCACAGGGGTATAAGGACGTTAAGGAAGTTTCCATCTTTGTGACCTTCCCCGTCATTCCCGATGCGGAACACAGCTTTGTTGACGGCAGCGAAAGCTTTATTGCATGGACAACAACACCGTGGACGCTGCCCAGCAATGTCGGTCTTTGCGTCAATGCCGACGAAGACTATGTAACAGTTCTTTGCGGCAAAAAAAAATACATTCTTGCGGCTGAGCTTGTTGAAAATGTTCTCGGCGAGGACACAACCGAGCTTGCACGCTTCAAAGGTTCGCAGCTTGTCGGCATTCACTACAAACCGCTGTTTGATTTCCCCGTCAACCACAAAGGCAGGGATGCATGGCGCATTGTTTCGGACGATTACGTAACCCTTACCGACGGTGCGGGCATAGTTCACCTTGCCCCTGCATTCGGCGAAGACGACGCACGCGTCGGCCGGAAATGGGAGCTTCCGTTTGTTCAGCTTGTTGACGCCCGCGGAAGGCTCACCGGCGGCACCCCGTGGGACGGCACTTTCGTTAAGGAAGCCGATAAGCCCATCATTGCCGACCTTAAAGCGCGCGAAAGGCTGCTTAGGGAACTTCCCTATGAACACAGTTACCCCTTCTGCTGGCGCTGCGACACTCCGCTCATCTACTACGCAAGGGAAAGCTGGTTTGTGAAGACCACTGCCGTGCGCGACAGATTGATTGAAAACAATAAAAAGATAAACTGGATTCCCGAATCCATCGGCGAAGGCCGCATGGGTAATTTCCTTGAAAACGTTATCGACTGGGGCATCAGCAGGGAGCGCTATTGGGGAACTCCCCTGCCCGTGTGGATGTGCCCTGATTGCGGACATTACCATGTCATGGGCAGCCGTGCGGAACTGCGCAAATATGCTCCGGACACGCCAGAGGATATCGAGCTGCACAAGCCCATGCTCGACCCGATAACCTTTAAGTGCGAAAAATGCGGCGGAACGATGCACCGCGAGCCCGTTGTTATCGACTGCTGGTTCGACAGCGGCTCAATGCCTTTTGCACAGTGGCACTATCCGTTCGAAAACAAAGAGGAATTCGAACGCCGCTTCCCCGCGGATTATATCAGCGAAGCCGTTGACCAAACCCGCGGTTGGTTCTATACGCTGAGCGCACTTTCAACCATCCTTTTTGACAAGCCCGCATTCAAGAACTGCATCGTGTTGGGACTTGTTTGCGACAAGGACGGCAAAAAGATGAGCAAGCACGTCGGCAATGTTGTTGCGCCTGCGGACGTTTTAACAAAACAGGGCGCGGATGCGGTGCGTTGGTATTTCTACACCGCCTCCAGTCCGTGGCTGCCCAGCCGTTTCAGCGGCGACGCCGTGAGCGAGATGCAGCGCAAATATATGGGTACGCTGTGGAACACATATGCGTTCTACGTTTTGTACGCAGATATTGATGAATTTGACCCCACGAAGCATGAGCTCGTTCGCGAAAACCTTTCCGTAATGGACAAATGGCTGCTTTCGCGCCTTAACACGCTCATTCGAACAGTGGATAACTATCTTGAAAACCTCCGCATTACCGAAGCGGGGCGCGAATTGAACCGCTTTGTTGACGACCTTTCCAATTGGTACGTTCGCCGCGGCAGGGAACGTTATTGGGGCAAGGAAATGACTGTGGATAAAGAAGCGGCGTATATGACGCTGTTCACAGTGCTTGAAACGCTTTCCCGCCTCACCGCACCGTTCACTCCGTTCATGGCGGAAGCAATTTATCAAAACATCGTCCGCACGGTGAACAACCTTGCACCGGAGAGCGTACACCTTTGCGCATTCCCGATTTGCGACGAAAGTTTCATCGACGCGGAACTTGAACGCAGCATGGACGAAATTCTGGAAGTTGTCACACTCGGAAGGTCGGCACGCAATCTTGCGAACATCAAGAACCGCCAGCCTCTTTCGGAGCTGTTTGTTCAGGGTGTTGATGAACTGCCGGCTCGGTATACTGAGATTATCGAGGATGAATTGAACGTGAAAGCCGTTCGCTTTGTTAAGGATGCTTCCTCATTCATAACCTATCGCGTAAAGCCCCAGCTGAAGCTTCTCGGGCCGCGTTACGGAAAGATTCTTCCCAAAATCAATCAGTATTTGCAGGGAGACGGTATAGGCAATGCGGTTGTTGCTGCCCATGCAGAGGGACGCGCTTATGAATTTGAGCTTGAAACGCTCACCGTCTCGCTGAATCCTGAAGATGTGCTTGTTGACACCGTCAAAAAGGAAGGCTTTGCCTCAGTCGGCGATAACGGCGTGACCGTTGTGCTTAACACCGCGCTCACGGATGAACTGATTGAAGAAGGCTATGTCCGCGAAATCATCAGCAAGATTCAGACCATGCGCAAAGAAGCCGATTTTGTTGTTACCGACAGGATTATAATCGGCGTCGAATGCGGCGAAAACCTGCTTGCGGTGTTGGATCGCAATTCGGACGAAATCCGCAGAACGACGCTTGCCGATGAACTCACTTTCGGCACGCCCGACGGCTATGTGAAAGAGTGGGATATAAACGGCGAGAAGGTCGCTCTCGGTGTTAAAAAAGCATAAGGAAATCGCTTATGCGTGTCTTCGCGCTTCACGAAATCATTGGACAATGTTTACCTGAATACACGCACGGAGCGGAACAACCGAGTCGGCCCTCCGCTCCGTCCGCCTGTATTATTTCATCAAGGAGGAAAGGCAGATGCATTCAAAATCAAAACCCGGCTTTATTCGCTTGAACACGCTCGCGTTTGCGGCGGCACTCGCACTTGCCTGCACGCTTGCAATGCTTTTCTGCGGCTGTCAGTCGAAAGCAGAAAGGGAAAAGCTTGCCGAGGAAGGTCTCTTATATTATAAGAATCTTGATTTTAATAATGCAAAACGCTGCTTCCTCACCTGCGGTGATTCGTATAAATACACAGAGTATCTTGAATCAATTGCCGAATATGAAAAGCTCTATGCTCAGGCGGTTGAATTGGTTTCTGCCGGCAAGCCGAACGAGGCGCGTGCGATTTTTGTCGGAATTACCGGATATCTCAACAGTGCTGACTTTGTTGAATATATTGATTCGCTCAAAGTTCATTATGACAGCGGCGTAAAGCTTTATGAAAGCGGCCGCTACCTCGAAGCATATTCAAGTTTTGCGGATGCGTGCGGCTATGAATCAAGTGCGGCATACCTTCGGAACATTGAAGATCTTTTGAAAGTCTACAATGAGGCCGTTGAGCTTATGAACGTCGGCAATTACGAAGATGCTGTTTTGCTTTTTCAATCGCTGAACACGGAATTTGAAAATTCCGACGACCTTATTGAAACCTGCCGAAGTCGGCTTGCGGTAAGTCCCGTTCTGCTGAACAGCTTCATCAAAGCTTATAACTCAGAGTATTCTTCCGAGGGCATACGCATTGAGGCGGGCAGCACGGGTGAACCGGGCTCGCAATTTTCGCTCCGCGACACAAGAGGGATACTTTTTACGGGACTCACGGACGAGTTCGGAAGGATAACCTATATTACCTGCCGATTTGAACCCGAAGTTCTTGAATCTCTTGAACCCGGCAGCGTGTCAACAGTTGCGGCGCATTTTATCCACGCGCTGAACACGCATACATGCAGCCTCGATTCCGTAACGGCCGATATTTCATCTTACCTTAACGCAGGCGAAAACGGCAGGCTCTACGGCTGCATGAATGTATCAAGCCTTTCCGAGAACAGCGGCGCATTCGTCATATCGGCAGGATACGAAAAATGACCCGCCCCGTTCACGCTTTTTTTCGCTTGGCGTATGTTCAAATTCATTCGTTAAAAGGCTTGAACTTTTTTTAAAAAACTGGTATACTTAGGCTCATGCCGAACAGCGTGAAATCAATGCGCATTCACGCTGTGCCGATTTGTTTTTTCGGAAACGATACGGCAATTAATAAAACAAACCCGAAAGGAATATCGTTATGAAAAAAGTCAATCGAATGATCGCAATCATGCTGTCCGTTCTTCTGCTTGCTGCCGCATTTTGCATGACAGCATGCAAGGACGACAAAAAGCCTTCCAACCCTGCCACAACCACCGCGAACCCGAACCCGAAGCCGGGCAATGACACACGCAAAAACCCCAATACCACAACCGACCCCCGCACTCTCGTTGTTGAAACGAACTGGGGACTTGCTGCGGATACCGTTGTTATGACGCTCAATTTCAAGGGCAGCGAATACAAGCTCACCGCAGGTGAACTTTATGCTCTTGGTGCCGAAAATGTTTCCGCACTCGACCAGACCAACGCACTCGTCAGGGGCGGCTCCGTTAACGTCTTCAACGGAGTGAATCTCAAGGCCGTTCTCGATTCCGTCGGTGTTGATGTTTCCGATGCCGAAACCACCAACATATATTCGCTTGTACTCACCCAAGTCGGCGGCACCGAGCAGGATCTTTCCGACAAAATCTCCGCGCTGAGCCTTTTCGATTGCACGCTTGCATTTGCAAACAACGGAAAACCCATCGGTTCACCCGATAACGGCGGCTATTTCACTCTGCATACAACTGAACAGGGTTCTACGGATGTTGCCTATTCCGGCGTTACCGCAGTTACCATCAAGTAAACACTCTGCACTGTTCCGTTCCGGCGACAAATAAATCAAACCATAGGCAAAAGGGAGTTCGGCAATTGCCGTTCTCCCTTTTTTGATTCAATTGCATGATTGTAAAAAAATACCGGTTTTTAAATGCCGAGTTTCGTGCATACGGCTGAGTCGGGCGGGCATAATAAGCCCATGAGGAAAAGAGCGAACGGAAAATTTCAGGAGCGGATCAAGCAAGACCATTCGAATGTGACGGATAAAGAAACCGCATTCACAACCGAAGGCAGAGGCGCGATCAAATCGGATGTGTTGGGCAGCTACACCGGCACCGCCGAGGATTATGAGGCTCCGGTGCAGGATGCGGACGATCTGTAAATGCCGCGGATGAACAGCAGCTCGCCGTCAACGGCGGCGCAGTGATGCAAATGTTCCGACCCGCAGGGCATTTCAACCGGATGCTTTCGATGTTCCCCCGAGTTATACGGATGATTACCCCCATCCCGTGAAACCTTTGAATCGGGAATACCCCGAAAATTCGGCTTTTACGGAGAGCCGAATCGAGTGTTCCCGAGTTTGTGCAGAGTGTTTCATGAAAACCCGAACGGAGCAGAGAACTTTTCTCATGATTTGTCCGCAATTGAAACTGCCGCAGTGATTGCATCTGCGGCAGTTTTTTGATTTTTGAATATGTAATGTTCAATGCACAGAGAGGGCACTCTGCTTAACGGCTACACAATATGCATGACTTTTTTTGCGATTGCAACCGCATCTTCAACGGAAATTGCGCCGTCGCAGTTATAATCCGAAAGCTCGCGCCGTTCCGGGTCAAACCCGTCCAGTCCGAGCGCGGTGCGCAGCGCCGCCATGCTGTCCGAAAGGGTAATTTTCCCGTCCATGTTCACATCCCCGCGAGCGGCATCCAGCCCCACGGCTTTCAGCTCAACGTTGTCAATATAAGCGCAGTCATCAACACCCGCTGATTTGTCGTTTCCCTTTTCATAGCTCCAGCGGAAACAATACCTTCCGTCGATCGGTGCGGTGAAAATGTATTTTGTCCATCCCGTTTCGCCCGATATCTCCATCAAGACCTTTGTTCCGACGGTGCAGATAAACCTGTCCGTGTCGACCCCGCTGCTGACGCAATAATCAAAACTCAGCGTGTCCCCCGCTTTCATCGTCACTGTTAGACGCAGATCGCTTTCGGAATTGTTTTCGCCCGCATTCGAGCTTACGGCAGCAATGCGTCCGCCGACAACGGTGTTGCCGACCATGCCTCTTGAAACTGTCGTGCTGCCGACAAACGGATCATCCGTCCCGGATGTGAACTCAAGTGAGCCGCCCGGAACGTTCAAAGCATAATTAAGATCGGTAATTCCGCTCTGTCCGTCGAGCAATTGAGAATCCAGCCATTCAATTCGTCCCGTAAGCCAATTGGTGAGAAAATTGACGCCGTGATCAAAGTTCTTTTCCCATTTTTCTTCGGTTGCGGCAGTGCAATTGTACAAATATGCCGCCTGCTCGTTGATAAGTGCAAAAAACTCGGGAATCAACGTGCTGCGGTATTCTTTGTAGCGCTGTTTGAACCGCGCCTGAAAATCCGGATAGTTGTGATACAATGCGTTGAACCACGGAGCGGAACTGTTTATCGCAATGAACCCGACCGGTCCTCTTCCGCCGACGCAGTCCTCAACATCATTGTGTTCCGCACTGGCATTATTAAATGCCGTCAGCCCGAACGCAATATCAAAATCCCATATTGCGGTCATGTACAGCCTGTCGTCCTGACTCTGTTTATACAGGTAACAGCTTGTTTTAAAATTACCGTCGATGTTCTTTGTTATTTC
>OLYM01000733.1_pt1 | contig 13228 bp, 13 predicted proteins | sample 1673691 | NCBI WGS metagenome assembly OLYM01 (sample SAMEA103958123, study PRJEB25191) | human gut metagenome | reverse complement strand
CGACCACGCTCGCTTCCCCCAATCCCACATCAAATTTTAGATATCCGCGGAAAAAGGCGGCACACAGCCGCCTTTTTCAGTTAAATTATCCGATAATCCCGCTGGGCCAGGGCCTGCTCCCGGCGTATTTTCTGGGTAGCCAGGGCCTCCTCCAGGGCCACGATGATGCTGTTGGACACCAGAAAGCCGCGGGGCGTCAGGCGCCAGCCGTTCTCCGTCCGGGCGGCCAGTCCCGTGCACTCATACTGCACGAACAGATCCTCCATGGGTTGAAATCGCTGGCGGTAGGTCGTCTCGAAATACCGGCGGTCGATGCCCTCCGCCGTGCGGAGAGACAGCATGACGTACTCGTAATCGCGGGTCAGCGTGGCGTCGGACTCGGACTCCGACAGGATCAGGCGTCCGCTTATGTAGCTGTCCAGGTCCCGGACATAGGCGTAGCGCACACCGCCGAAGTCGGAGTGGGCGCCGGGCCCGAAGCCGGCATATTCCTCCATGTGCCAGTATTTCAAATTGTGGCGGGAGGCAAAGCCCGGCTTGGCAAAGTTGGATATCTCGTACTGCTCATAGCCGTTCTGTGCCAGAACGGTGACGGCGTAGAGATACATATCCGCCTGGGCATCGTCGTCCGGGAAGCGCTCGCTGTCCCGGCGGTCATACAGGGGCGTGCCGGGTTCCAGCTTCAGGCCGTAGCAGGAGACGTGCTCCGGGGCCAGGGCGATGACGGCGGCGAGGGTGTCCTCCCACTGCTGCATGGTCTGGCCCGGCAGGCCGTAGATCAGGTCCATACTGAGGTTTTTGAACCCGGCCTTCCGCACGGCGGCCACGGCCTCCTGCACCTGGGCAAAGGTATGGACGCGGCCGATGGCGCGAAGCAGGCCGTCATCCGCCGACTGAACGCCCAGAGATATCCTGTTGAAGCCCGCCCGACGCAGCGCACGCAGGGCCTTGACGTCACAGGCGGAGTCCGGGTTGGCCTCCAACGTGATCTCGGCGTCGCGGGCCACAGGGCAGCGCTTGCGGAGTGTCCGCAGCAGCTTTGTCAGGCGGTCCGGTCCCAGATAGCTGGGGGTACCGCCGCCGAAGTACACCGTGTCCACCCGATGGGCAGCAGTGCGGGGCGCGACCTCCTCGATATGGCGCAGCAGGGCGGCGGTATAGGCGTCCATCTTCTCCTCGCTGCGGGGCAAAGAGTAAAAGTCGCAGTAGGCGCATTTCTGGCGGCAGAAGGGGATGTGGATATAGAGCCCGAGAGGGGCTTTTTCTTTCTGCATATCAGCGTACCTGAGGCGGCAGTATGGTCACAGCGCCGTAAAAGCAGTTGACCTTGCAGCTGCGGCAGCCGATGCAGTCATCTTGACGGACCTCATAATAGCCGTCCGGCCGCAGGTCGATGCACTTCATGGGGCAGAACATGGCGCACCAGCCGCAGCCGGTGCAGCTCACCGGGTCGATCACGGCCAGCTGGACCGCCTTGCGCCCGAAGGGATGGGCAGGGTCGTACATAACTGACGCCCTCCTTTCCTGAGATCACCGTATTATTATAGCCGTTTTCATGGGTTTTGACAAGTATAGCCGCGGCGAAAGCGGCACATATTACCGGCGAAAGGATGTGATGGCGTGACACCCAAGGAATATGACGCGCTGGTACGGCAGCTGTCGCCCAGCTCACCCATCGGCAAGGACACGGCGCTGGCCTTTGTCGTCGGCGGCGGGATCTGCGCCGTGGGACAGCTGATCGCCAACGGCTGGCAGGCGCTGGGGCTGACACAGCAGGAGGCGGCCACCGCCACCTCGGTAACGCTGGTGTTCCTGTCGGTGCTGCTGACGGCGCTGGGGCTGTACCACCGGCTGGCGCGGTACGCCGGGGCAGGCACGCTGGTGCCCATCACCGGCTTCGCCAACGCCGTAGCCTCGCCGGCCATCGACTTCCGGGCGGAGGGCATCGTCACCGGCACGGCGGTCAAGATGTTCACTGTGGCCGGGCCGGTGATCGTGTTCGGCACAGCCGCCAGCGTGGTGTACGGGCTGGTGCTGTATCTGCTGGGGTGAAAGAAAAAAGAACCGGCCTCTAGCCGGTTCTTTTTGCTCGGTTCAGATGTACTGCTTCATGCCCTCGGTGGCGGTGTCCTCGTCCGCGCTGATGGTGACGGTGAACTTCACGCCATTCTCCTCGCTGAAGCGGTCCAGCCAGTGAAGGAACGTCTCTACCGCCTGCAGGTCGTTGCTGCCGGCGATCTTGCAGAGATTATCCACGAACACATGGGAAATATCGTAATTGCCCGCGTACATACCGCACAGGAATCCGCGCAGGCAGTCAAAAGAATCCACATTATACTCGCCGGCGTTGACCAGACGGACGTTGTAGCTGACGTCGTAGGTCATATCGCCCTTAGGCTCGATGCACACGACACTTCCGGTCTCGGACTCCACACTGGTGTGGATGAGCTCGATGAGCTGCTTGGTCTTACCGGCACCGTTGGCACCCATGATCAGTCTAACCATAAGAAATCACTCCTTTGTCATTGGTGGTTTCCACCTGAGTACAGCATACCATACCGGTGGAAAAATAGCAATGCAGAAAAAGTAAACTTATTTTTGGGCACTTTTACTTTTCCAGCTTCCCCAGCAGCGTCTGCCGCAGGTCCTCATACCCCGGCTTGCCCAGCAGGGCGAACATATTTTTCTTATAGGCCTCCACGCCGGGCTGGTCAAAGGGGTTCACGTCCAGCAGGTAGCCGGACAGGCCGCAGGCGTACTCAAAGAAGTAGATCAGCCCGCCCAGGGTCTGCTCGCTGACGGAGCCGGTCCGCAGCGTCACGTTGGGCACGCCGCCCTCCACATGAGCCAGCAGCGTACCGTCCATGGCCTGCTGGCGGATAAAGTCCATGCTCTTGCCCGCCAGGAAGTTCAGGCCGTCGCCGTTGCCCTCGTCATAGGGCACGGGGTTTTCGTTTTGAGAGGGGCCGAAGCGCACCACCGTCTCGAACAGGTGGCGCTCACCCTCCTGGATGTACTGGCCCATGGAGTGCAGGTCAGCGGTAAACTCCACACTGGCGGGGAACAGGCCCTTGTTCTCCTTGCCCTCGCTCTCGCCGTACAGCTGCTTCCACCACTCGGACATAAAGCGGAAGCAGGGCTCATAGGCCGCCAGCAGCTCGATCTTCTTCCCGGTGCGGTACAGCTCATACCGGGCGCCGGCATACTGCCAGGCGGGATTGGCGTTCATGTCCGCCAGGGCACATTCGCGCATCATATCCGCCGCGCCGGCCATCAGCGCGTCGATATCGATGCCGGCCACAGCAATGGGCAGCAGACCCACGGCCGTGAGCACACTGTACCGTCCGCCGATGTTGTCCGGCACCACGAACTCCTCGTAGCCCTTATCGTCGGCCAGGCCCTTCAGGGCCCCCTTGCGGGCGTCGGTGGTGGCATAAATGCGCCGGGCGGCCTCCTCCGGGCCGTACTTCTTCTCCAGCAGCTCACGGAAAAAGCGGAAGGCCACGGCGGGCTCCGTGGTGGTACCGGACTTGGAGATAACGTTCACGGAGAAGTCCACGCCGTCCACCAGCTCCATCACCTCGGTCAGCGCGTCGGAGCTGAGGCCGTTGCCGATAAAGTAGATGTTGGGCGTATTCTTCTTTTTCAGGTTGTAATTGGGCGAGCGCAGGCATTCGATGACGCCCCGGGCACCCAGGTAGGAACCGCCGATACCGATGACCACCAGCGCCTGGGAGTCGGACTGTATTTTCTTCGCCGCCGCCTTGATGCGGGCAAATTCCGCCTTGTCATAGTCCTCCGGCAGACGCACCCAGCCGGTAAATTCGCCGCCGGCGCCATCACCATTTTGCAGATGGTCATGGGCGATACGCAGGCGGGGGGACAGCGCGGCCTCGTAGGGCAGTGGGATAAAGCTGCGGACATTTTGCAGATCGACCTGTATCATGTTAAAACCTCCTCGTCGGTGCAATGCAACTATTTGCCCTATCGTACAACGTTTCCGGGAAAAATACAAGGGGAAAAACGGGACTTCCCCCCGCTTTTCCCCTTCTCGCGCTACGCCAGGAACACCGCCTGCTTCAAAAGATCGGTGAACATCCGTCCCCAGCTGCGCCCCGGAACGCTCTCCGCCGCCAGAATGGGCACCGTCAGCACCTCTGTATCGCCGCTGCACAGCGTCAGCGTGCCCACCTGCTGTCCCTGCTGTATCGGGGCCGCCAGCGTCTCCGGCAGGTCCACCCGATACTCCAGCGACGATGCCTGCGCCTTCTCCACCACAGCGGTAACGCCCGTCTCCGGCAGCGTCAGGCTTACCTGCTCCGCCTCCCCCATGGTCACCGGCAGGGCAGGCAGCGGCTCCTCCGGCGCGGCGGAGACCAGCGTATAGGTGGAGAAGCCGTAATTCAGCAGCGCCTTGGCGTCGGTATTCCGCTTGTCGGACGTCTCCCCCTTCATGACCACCGCGATCAGCTCCATGCCCTCGCGCTCCGCCGTGGCGCTGATGCAGTAGCCTGCCGAGGCGGTGTAGCCGGTCTTCAGCCCCGTGGCGCCGTCGTACCAGCGGATGAGCTTGTTTGTATTGGCCAGATCAAAGGTGCCGTTTCGGATGCTGTCCGTCCATATGGTGGTGAAATTGCGGATGTCCGGGTGCTTTGTCAGCAGCTCGCGGCTCATAAGGGCAATGTCATAGGCACTGGTGACGTGGCCCGCCGCCGTCAGACCGGTGGGATTGGCAAAATGGGTATCGTCCATCCCCAGCCCCCTGGCGCGGTTGTTCATCTGCTCCACGAACAGCTCCGTCACACCGGCGACCTTCTCCGCCAGCGCCACCGCCGCGTCGTTGCCGGAGGACACGCACACGCATTTCAGCAGCTCCTCCACGGTGATCTGCTCGCCCTCCGCCAGCCAGACCTGACTGCCGCCCATGCCGGCGGCGTTGGCCGACACCGTCACCACGTCGTCGTAGGCCAGCGCGCCGCTGTCGATGGCGTCCATGGTCAGCAGCAGCGTCATGATCTTGGTGACGCTGGCCGGCTCCAGCTTCTCATGCTCGTTTTGGGCGAACAGTATCTGTCCCGTGGTCTTTTCCATCAGCACCGCGGCGCGGGAGGTCAGCGGCAGGTCCACCGCCCCGGCGTGTACCGGCAGCACAGCGGTGATGCACAGCGCCGCCAGCAGCGCTGTCAGTTTTCGTTTCATAGCGTCCCCTCCAGGCTTTTTTCTATGGGTATGCGGCGGGACAAGACGTTCATGCCCTTTCGACACAATTTTCGGTTGCAAAACCGCCGCCGGTATGCTACAATAACCCGGTAAGTAAATCGCAGGGTTGGTATATCGGTATTACAGCGGCTTCCCAAGCCGTTAAGGCGGGTTCGACTCCCGTACCCTGCTCCAAAAAGAAACACCATCCGTCAGGATGGTGTTTCTTTTTGGAGCAGCACTTTTGCTACGCAAAAGTGGTCGCCTGCGGGCGGGTGATTGAACGCGAGTGGGGGGGAACCCGTCAAAGGTTCCCCCCTCACACTCCCCCTTCCTTGCGATGTGCGGGAGTGCAGACAACAAAACCTGTGGGCACCCACAAAAAAAGAGACGCCCGCGGGCGTCTCTTTTTTGCGGCGCAGGGCATACGATACCGCCGGGTAAAAAAGGAGGGCGGACGCCGCGCGTCCGCCCCAAGTGAGGAGAAAAAACAGGACCCTTGCGGCGGTGACTGCTCACAGCCGCCGCGATGAAAGGGCAGAAACAGCGGAAACCGCTGGAAGTAAGCTGATACAGCGCCCTTGCGCCGCAGGACCGCGACGATCAAAGCAGCGCAGCCAGCAGCCACACCAGGCCGCAGGCACACGCGCCCCATACCGCCCACAGCCATGCGGGCGGACGCCACCGGCGGCGAACGCCGGTCTGTCCCCGGGCGTAGCTGCGGGCGATCCGCACCGCCTCGTCCACCAGCTGGCGGGAGCTGACGCCGCCGCCGTCCGTGGGAAGGATGAAAATAGCCTGCTCGAATATCCGCGGGTCGGGAGAGTCCACGACGATCACGCGGCGGGAAACGCCTTTTACCAAAACCGATGCCTCCTTCAGCCGTGACGGGCGCTGTTTGTTACAGCCATAGTATCGCCGCGGCGGCGGAAAGTTATACGGCGCGGCGGGCAAAATTTCCCGCCGTTTTTTGTCGCTCAGACGCGGTGCGGGTCCGCCTTGCCGTCGATGGCCAGCACCAGCACGGCGCAGTCGTCCGCGCCGCCCGTCCGCTGAACGGACTGACGGAGAAGCTCCTCCGCCAGCGCCCGGGGCGAGGTGCCGTCCCATCCGGCCAGCAGGTCCTGGAGCCACTCGTCGTCCTCGCCGGCCACACCGTCGGACACCTGCACCAGCCAGGTGCCCGGCGACACCGCGATCCGCTGGGGCGGCACATCGCCGTCGGCGCTCTCCAGTCCCGCGGGCAGCGCCTGTGCGCGATAGCGGGCCACGGCGCCCTGCCGCTTGATATAGGACGGCGCGGCGCCGTACTTGTACAGTGTCAGCACGCCCTCGGCCCGATCCAGGCAGGCCAGATCGATGGTGGTAAAGCCGGCGCCCCCCTGACAGCGGAGCATGGCAGCGGTGTTCAGGGTCTTCAGCGCCGGGAGAGGTTCGATACCCGCCTGGAGAAACTGCCGCAGGAGGCGGATGGTCATAGCGGCCTCGCAGTGGGCGCTCTCGCCGCTGCCCATACCGTCGGACAGCGCCAGACAAGTCAGCCCTCCGGCATCAAAAACGGCGCACTGATCGCCGCAGTGCTTTTCGCCGGTTTTGGACCGCAGCAGGGCAGCGGTGCGGCAGGTCAGGTGTGCGCGGCGGAGGCGCTCCGCCGGGGCGGTCCGTGACAGCACCTCGGCCACCTGCCGGTACTGCTCCCGGGCCAGACGATAGGCCGCGTCCAGCCGCCCGTGGTGCAGCCGGCGCTGGAGGAAATCATGGAGCTGTCCGTCCAGCGCCCCCAGCAGCTTGGGAAAGCGCACACAGCGATCCGCAAAGTACGGCGGGAAATCCTCCGCCAGCGCCTGTCCCCGCCGCAGGAGCGCCGGGCAGGCGTCGTTGAAGGCATTGTACGTGTCGGTATAATGGGCCTGCCAGCAGTCGCTCCGCAGGGGACAGTCCCGGCAGACCTGCTCCGCCGCCCGGTCAAACAGCACGGCGGGGTTCTCCGGCCGCAGCAGCGGCGCGTGGTCCTCCAGGCTGTCATACACCGCCCGGAAGGCCGCCGCAGGTGCCGCGGCCTCCGGAGACACCTCTCTGGCGGCCGTCAGCAGCATCCCCTCCTTTTCCGGCAGCAGCAGCCACACACCGGCGGCCGTCAGCAGCTGGCACAGCACCGCCAGAGGGCGGACCTCCCCCAGCAGCAGGGCCGCCAGCACACCCGCGGCGCAGAAGGCCGCAGCCGCCGGCACTCTTTGTCCGCCCCGCAGCCCTGCGGCAGCGGACGCGGCGGCGCACAGCACCACCGCCAGATACAGCTCTCCCGTGCCGCACAGGTCCAGCGTCAGCCCCGCCAGCGCACCGGCGGCCGCCGCGTCGGGCACGGGCCCGCGTCCCACGAAATATAGCAGCAGGATCCCGGCCAGCACCACCGCCGGTGAAAATCCCATCACCGTCCAGCCCGCCGGCACGGCGCATACCCCCAGCAGCAGCAAAAACCAGGCCCGGCGCTTGTCCGCCTGCTCCGCCGCCGACTCCGGCAGCAGATCGGGCAGCAGCGCCGCCGCGCCATACAGCAGCGCCAGCGCCGCCATGCACAGCGCCCACTGCCGTCCGCCCCGCTGTATGAGATACGGCAGCTGGGTCAGCCCGGCGGCGCACACAGCGGCCATAGGCCGGAAGCGGGGCCGCCGGTACAGCCGCGTATTGCACAGCGCTGTGTTGGCGCAGAAGATCAGCAGCGCCGCGGCGGTATGCCGCAGTCCCGGCTGAAAGTCCATGAACAGCAGGGCGCCCAGCCCCGCACAGACCACCGCCAGCAGGCCCTGCCAACCCACGCCGGCTGCCGCCACCGCCGCCAGTGCCCAGGGGGCGTACTGCCCGCCGGGGGCGGCGGCCGTCAGCAGCAGCGCAGCGGCACAGCCGCCCACAGCCGCCCAGGGAATACGCAGGGCGGTGCGCTGTACCGCCGGGAGCAGATGTTTCATGGCTCGTCCCTCCTTTTTCCGTTATTGTAAACGGCTAAAGGCGCGATTTCCGTCGGGAAATGGCAAAGGACTTTGATTTTTCGGCCCAGGGGTGAAAAGCGTCGGTCTGCCCTTGTAATTTTTCGTCGTATCTGGTAAAATAGCGTGAGTTTAAGGGGAACGCTATTCCCCGCACAGAGGAGGTAACACCATGATGAAGAAGCTTGCAGCCCTGGCGCTGGCGCTGCTGATGACCCTGTCCATGGCCGCCTGCGGCAGCCAGAAGGATGACCAGGCGGGCGGCGCCGTGACCCCCGGCGTGACCGGCGATGCCGTTCCCGATATGGGCACCGTCAGCGGCGGCACCTACACCAACCGCTTCGCCGGCATCAGCTGCACCCTGGACGACAGCTGGTATTTCTACACCGATGAGCAGATCGACGAGCTCAACGGCTTTGTCCGCGAGAGCACCAGCGACGAGGAGCTGAAGACCCGCTTGGAGAGCAGCAGCAGCGTGCAGGATATGTACGCCGCCTCCACGGACGGTCTGATGACCATCAACGTGGTATTCACCAACATGGGTCTGCTGGGCGGCAGCACCGTGACGCCCCAGGATGTGGCCGAGCTGTCCGTAGAGCAGGTCCCCGCCGCGCTGGAGAGCTATGGCTTCACGGACGTGACGGCCCAGCTGACCACCGTGGATTTTGCCGGTCAGAAGAACGTTCCCGCCGTGGCCGTATCCGCCATGAACGGCGACATCGCCACGTATGAGCTGCTGGTATGCCTGAAGGCGGGCAATTACTCCTTCAGCGTGACGCTGTGCAGCTTCACCGAGGATGTCACCGCCGACATGGCCGCCCTGTTCACCGCCGTGCAGTAACGCCGCAATAGGAAAAGACCGTGCCTCTCGGCACGGTCTTTTTTTGTTACCATGTGGCGCGGGCAGTGAGCACGTTGCGCTTGTAAGTGATGCGGAAGTAGATATACTCCGCCACGCCGGTGAGTATCCAGGAGAACATATACAGCAGATACAGGGACGTGATCGTGTGGAAGTAGGCAAAGATGGTGTAGATCCAGATGACCCGGAACACGCAGGAGCCCAGAATGACCATAATGGTGGGGGCCACGCTGCGGCCCAGGCCGCGGGAGGCGGCGATGCTGGCGTCCATCAGGGGGCCGATCCAGTAGGAGAAGGCCATGATCCGCAGGCGGTCCACGCCGGCGTCGATGACCTCGGGCTTGTCGGCAAACAGGCCCAGGAACTCCCGGCCGAAGACAGTCAGCAGCACGCCGACCAGCACGCCCACAACGGCGGCGTACAGCATACTGATGTAGTAGCTCTTAAGGATACGCTCCTTCCGCCCCGCGCCCCAGTTGCGGCTGACAAAGCTGGCGCAGGCGGTGTAGAACGCGGCCATCATGTTGAACACCAGCGTATCGGCATTGGCGGCAGCCGCCGCGCCGGAGACGGTGATCTCGTCAAAGGAGTTCAGGCCCGCCTGCACGAACAGGTTAGCCACGGCGAATATAGCGTTCTGCAATCCGGAGGGGATGCCGATCAGCAGCACACGCTTGGAGGCCAGGTGGTGCAGCCGCAGCCTGCGGATATCCAGGCGGCAGGCGTCCTTGCGGTGCAGCAGATGGATGATGATGAGCAGGGCAGACACCCACTGTGCGATGGCGCTGGCGATAGCCACGCCCTCGGCCGCCATACCGCAGCCGATAACGAACACCAGGTTCAGTATCACATTCAGCACGCCCGCCACCGTCAGGTACAGCAGGGGGCGCTTGGTGTCGCCGGTGGCGCTGAGGATACCGTTGCCGCAGTTGTAGATGCCCATGGCCGGCAGGCCCAGGGCATAGAGCTTCAGGTACAGCACCGCACCGGGGAGGAATTCCTCCTTGGTGTGCAGCAGCCGCAGCATAGGCTCGGCGAAAAACACGCACACCAGGCACGTCAGCACGCCCATCGCCAGGCAGATCAGGAAGGAGGAGTGGGTGGTGTGCTCCACGTCCTCGTCATTGCCCATACCCAGCCCGCGGGCCACGGCCACATTGACGCCGCCGCCCAGACCGATCAGCAGGTGTAGGAGGATACAAATCCGCATTCCACGACAATTTGGAGTCGCACCATCTGCAACCGACGTCGCAGCCGCCTATACGTATGAAATATGCTGCACATCCCATATTATATCCTTCACCCTGAAGGGTATAAAACTCCTCCATTAGAGGAAGTAATCTTCCATTGTCAAAACCGTCCATCATAACATAAACCTTGCCGGTATCACTAATAACAATGAAAACACCGGCAATATTGCGAAAAAAATCATCTTTTACGTTTTGCAGCCTGCAAGGTATTATACAGCAGCGACACTATTGTCATGGGACCTACTCCACCCGGTACCGGGGTTATCTTGGATGCCACTTTATATACCTCATCGTAATCGACATCACCCTGTATGACATAACCCTTCTCTGCAGACTCGTCAGCAATACGATGAATGCCCACGTCAATGACGACAGCGCCTTCCTTCACCATATCAGCCTTGAGGAACAAAGGTTTACCAATAGCCACAATAATGATATCAGCCCGGCGTGTTATTTCGGTAAGATTTTTGGTCTTGCTATGGCACAATGTCACTGTAGCGTCTCCACCTTTACCTTTGCGGGAGAGCATGACACTCACCGGAGTACCGACAATATTGGAACGACCAAGCACGACCACATGTTTTCCTTCTGTCTCTACTCCACTGCGTTTCAACAATTCAACTATTCCGAAAGGAGTAGCCGGCAGGAAGCATGGCAGTCCGAGTTGCATAAGTCCTATATTATATGGTGTAAAGCCATCGACATCTTTTGATGGCATGATAGCCTGTGTCACCTTTGTCTCATCAATATGTTTAGGAAGAGGCAACTGCACTATATAACCATCTATTTCGTCATCTTTGTTTAGAAAATCCAATAAATCCAAGAGTTCTTTCTCTGAGGTCTTTTCCGGGAGACGATACACAGAAGATGTCATACCAACGGAATGACAAGCCTTCTCCTTAGAGGACACGTAAGTCTGACTTGCACCATCTTCACCTACAATAACAGCAGCGAGATGAGGTGCTTCAATACCCTTGTCCAACATGGCAGCAACTTCTGCCGCTATTTCTTTTTTCATGGCATCGGCAATAGCCTTGCCATCTATTATCTTGTTATCAGCATTCATAATCCATTATTTTCTTTTTTTCATCTGAGACATAAGTTGCATCATCTTCTTGGAGCCGCCTGTCGTCATCATACGCATCATCTTGGATGTCTCATCAAACTGTTTTATCAGACGATTGACTTCAACGATATCCGTACCACTACCTTTTGCTATTCTGAGACGGCGGCTGCCGTTAAGTATTTTCGGGTTTTCACGTTCGGCAGGTGTCATGGACCCTATAATAGCCTCAATACTTTTGAATGCATTATCATCAATCTCTTCATCCTTGATTTTATTCATTCCCGGTATCATGGCAGCAAGGTCTTTGATACTGCCCATACGTTTTATCTGTTGTATCTGTTTAAGAAAATCGTTGAAATTAAACTCATTCTTTGCAAGTTTCTTTTTGAGTTTGATAGCCTCTTCAGCATCGAACTGTTCCTGAGCACGTTCCACGAGAGATACTATATCGCCCATGCCGAGGATACGGCTTGCCATACGGTCGGGGTGGAAAACCTCGAGGTCGTCAATCTTTTCGCCCGTGCCGGCGAACTTGATGGGCTTGCCGGTGATGGCCTTAACGGAAAGTGCCGCACCGCCGCGGGTATCGCCGTCGAGCTTTGTTAAAATCACGCCCGTGATGTCGAGCAAATCATCAAACGACTTTGCGACGTTCACGGCCTCCTGGCCGGTCATGGCGTCCACCACGAGCAGAATGTCCGTGGGGTTCACCGCTTCTTTTATATTTTTCAGCTCATTCATGAGCGCTTCATCGATCTGCAGACGGCCTGCGGTATCGATGATGACGTAATCGTTGCCGTAGTCGCGCGCGTGGCGAACAGCCGCCTGCGCGATCTTCACCGGGTCTTCGGTGCCCATCTCAAAGACGGGTACGCCGGCCTGTGCGCCCACGACCTGTAACTGCTTGATTGCCGCCGGGCGGTAAATATCGCCTGCAACGAGCAACGGACGGCTGCCGCGGCTTTTCAGCATTTTCGCAAGCTTTGCGCTGTGCGTCGTTTTACCGGCACCCTGCAAGCCGCACATCATGATGACAGCCGGCGGGTGCGCGGGCATTTTCAGCCGCTCTTCGCTGCCGCCCATCAAAGCCGTCAGCTCTTCGTTGACGATCTTGATGACCATCTGCGCGGGGGTGAGGCTTTCCATAACGTCCTCGCCCACGGCGCGTTCCGTAATGCGCGCGGTAAAGTCCTTTGCGACCTTGTAGTTGACGTCGGCTTCGAGAAGCGCCAAACGCACCTCGCGCATGGCCTCCTTAACGTCGCTTTCCGTCAGCTTGCCTTTGCTTTTTAACTTTTTAAACGCGTTGCCGAGCTTATCGGCAAGACCTTCAAACGCCATGTAAAAATCCTTTCAGAGCCGCGCCGCTCAGTCCGTCAGCTTCTTTGCGGAGCGCAAAATGCTCTCCACGTTCTGCCGAATGACCGGGTCGCCGCCGTTCTTTTCGTTTTCCGCTTCGATCTGTAACGCGTGGTCGCAGATCTGCGTCAGTTCTTCCTGCACGCTGCGGAAGCGCTTTGCAAGACCCAGCCGTTCTTCCATTTCAAGAAGCTGCTGTTCGGCGCGCTTGATGCCGTCGCGCACGCCCTGCCGCGTGATGCCCTTCTCCTCTGCAATCTCCGCTAAAGAAAGGTCTTCGTTATAATAGCATTCCACGACCTCGCGCTGCTTTTCGGTGAGCGACTGCCGTATCGCAAGTATAATTTCGCGCTCTACCGCCTCGCGGCAGCCTCTGTCCTTCAGCGCGCGGCGGTTTGCCGCGCCCATCTCAAATTGAAAACCGTCCATTTCTGTACTCCTTGTCATAATATCTCTCCATAACGCACGCCGCCTCGTTCACATACCGGCGCATGCGCTTTAGCTGTATAAT
>OLYM01000700.1_pt1 | contig 13523 bp, 10 predicted proteins | sample 1673691 | NCBI WGS metagenome assembly OLYM01 (sample SAMEA103958123, study PRJEB25191) | human gut metagenome | reverse complement strand
CATCGAATGTCTGGCGGCAAACCGGTTGCCGAACCGGCTGACGGATCTCGCTGACAAGCTCGATATGCCGCAGCCGACGCTGCTGCGCTATCTCAAGACACTGTGCGCGCAGGGCTACGCCTACCATGACGATGTGACCGGCTGTTACGCGCTCACATGGAAGATCTGCCGTCTGGCCGATTCGGTAAAATCCAATCTTTCGCTGCGCAGCATTGCCTCGCCGTTTTTGAACCACGCAGCCAACGTCATGAACGCCGGAACGCTCCTCGCCATTGAGCAGGATCGAGGCGTTTTGTATCTGGATTTTGTGGATAATCCCCGCTGGATGATGAAAACGATGCTCCGCATCGGGAAAAACGCCCCCATCCACACGACAGCCTCCGGCAAAGTGCTGCTCAGCTCGTTTTCATACCGCAAGGTTGAGGAGATTATTGCCGAAAAGGGGCTTGAACGGCTGACGGAGAATACGATTACCACCCCGGAAAAGCTCTTTGGAGAGCTTGCACTCATCCGCAAGCGCGGCTACGCCGTGGATGACGAGGAATGTGAGATCGGCCACCGGTGCATCGCCGTACCGATCTACGACTATTCCGGCAACGTGGCCGGGGCGATCAGCGCGTTTGACAACACTGAGCGCGTCACCGACCGGCGCATCGAAACCGTGCTCCTCCCTGAGCTGAAGCGTACCGCGCGGGAGATTTCCCTCCGACTTGGGTATACACCGGACGAAATGCCGTAAAAAAGCCAACCCCGTCACCTTTTTCAAGGCCGCGGGGTTGGCTTTTCTTTGCATGGATTGTCCAAATACGCTAAAAGTTGCCAACGGGGAACTCTCTCTGCCGCAAATGCCGTCAGCCAGGATTCCCCATTGACACGTTTTACATTTTGATGTTCTTCGCGGATAGGTACATATCCTCCATCGTCTGCTGCGCAGCTGCGAACACTTGCTCCGCCCTCCGGATATCGCCCGCCTGAACAAGCAAAAAGTTGTCAACGGGAACCGTCCCCGTTGACAACTTTTTTATTAAACACGCTCCAGCCGGCTGCTGCGCGGCGTTTTGCCGCCGACGATGAACGGCACGGTCTCCACGACGAGCGAGGATGTGTCCAGCCCGTACCAGCGCACCTTGGAGCCGGCAACGCGCCGGATGGCATACTTCGTGTTGAGCACCAGCTCGTCAAGGAAGGAAAGCTCCGACTTGGACGGCACGGCCTTGTGCAGGAAAACGAATTTAAAAGAGCCTACGTCCGACTTGCCGTAGATCGAGTATTTCCGCTCCTGCGGCGGCAGCTCGCCGCTCTCGATGAGATCGCGCACGATCTGCCGAAGGTACACGTTCACGCGCTGGTGGCACTTGAACCCGAGATCAAGCCGGACGCGGAAGATGTAGTCCGTGCCGTAGGTCTCGACGCTGTAGCGCCTCGTGTCCGGCTCGTCGGTGACGTTCATGCTGATGAACCAGTACGCCGCGGCGCGCTTGGGATCCTTGTCGAGGATGGAGTAGAGAATGTCGCGGTCGATGGTATCCATGTCCCCGGCCTTATCGAGAAAGACGAGGTTGTCCGCGAGCGGCGGGAGCGAAGTATCCTTATGGAGCGTATCGAGATTCGGGAGATAATCGCCGACCGGCAGGCGTGTGGCGTACTCCTGCTCGAGCTGCGTGCCGCGCCGCCATACGACCATGATGAGAAAGAGCACGAGCGCCATGAGCACCGCGACATACCCGCCGAGGGCGAATTTGCTCAGCGACGAGAGGAAGAACACCGCCTCGATCGCGCCGAACACGAGCGCGATGCCGACCGCGAGCGCCTGCTTTTTCTGGATGTTCCAGAGATACACCGCGAGAAGGAGCGTCGTCATAAGCATCGTCACGGTGATGGCGAGACCGTAAGCCGCCTCCATGCGCGCGCTCGTCCGGAAGTAGAGCACTACCGCCGCGCAGCCGAGATACAGCACCGTGTTGACCGCGCCGATGTAGATCTGCCCCTTCGTGTCCGAGGGGTAGCGCACCTCAAGGTGCGGCATGAGATCGAGCCGGATGGCCTCGGACACGAGCGTGTACGAGCCCGTGATGAGCGCCTGCGATGCGATGATCGCCGCGAGCGCGCCGAGCGCGACGGCGGAGGCGCGCAGCGCCTCCGGCAGCATCTGGAAGAACGGGTTCATGTCGGGAATAGCGGCGAGCGTGCCGGAAGCCGTGTGCGTCAGTATCCACGCGCCCTGGCCGAGATAGTTCAGGATCAGGCACGCCTTCACAAACGGCCAGCTCGCATAAATGTTCCCACGGCCGACGTGGCCCATATCGGAATAGAGCGCCTCCGCGCCGGTCGTGGCGAGGAACACGCTGCCGAGGATCATAAAGCCCGCCTTGTTATAGGGCGAAACCAAAATGCGCGCCGCGTACACCGGGTTGAACGCGCGCAGCACGCCGGGGCGGTCGAAAACGTGCAGCAGACCCATGATGCCGAGGAACGAGAACCACACGAGCATCACCGGGCCGAACGCCTTGCCGATCTTGCTCGTGCCCGCCCACTGCACGGCGAAGAGCGTGCTGATGATGACGAGGGTGATAAGGACGACGTGCGCCTGCCCGCTGCCGAGAAAGCGGTTCATCGCCGGGATGCTGCGCAGGCCCTCTACCGCCGTCGTCACCGTGACCGCCGGGGTGAGAACGCCGTCGGCAAGGAGCGCCGCGCCGCCGATCATCGCCGGGAAAATGAGCCAGGGCGCTACCTTTTTCACCAGCGCGTACAGCGAGAATATGCCGCCCTCGCCGTTATTGTCCGCGCGCATGGCGATGAGCACATACTTGACGGTCGTGAGCAGCGTGATCGTCCAGATGATGAGCGAGAGCGCACCGAGGATAAAGTCCTCGTTCACGTGCGCGATGCCGCCGTTGCCCTTGAGGATCGATTTCATCACGTACAGCGGCGATGTGCCGATGTCGCCGTACACAATGCCGATCGTCACAAGGAACATACCGAAGCTGACTCTTTTCTTTTTCTCCATGGCTATCCCGACTCTCTCCTTTGGGGATAAAAACGCCGCGGCGGCACAGGCCGGCGCGGCGCGCAGTATTTCTGCCTTGTGCAAAAATACTTTAGCATTTTCTTTACACGATATCAAGAAAAATTAACGGTGGATTTATACACATTCACACTCGTTTGCGTACCAACCCGTGACGGGTGCAGACGCGTACAGTCATCCGCTCCCGGGCGGACCGGGAGCACTGGTAATCGAGATTTTTCTCTCTCCGTGCAGAAAGCGCCGGAGCGCGGCAATGCCGCGCTCCGGCGTTTGTTTTTCTTTATTCCGTTCGTCAATCGCGCAGGTCGGTGCGGCGCAGGATCTCATAGCCCGGCGGCGTGACGCGCGAAAACTCTATGCCAACGATCCCGGCGGTAAACGGCGCGAAGGCCGCCGCCATTTTGCGGCACACGGCAGGCAGATCTGCCTTCGGATCATACAGCAGCGTTGTATGCGGCAGCCACACTTCGTCTGAGCCGGTCCATTCGTTCAGACTGCTGCCATAGACCTCCGCGATGCGCCGGTGGAGCGCCGCGAGCGTGCCGGTCTTCTCCGCGAGCGCCGCCACGATGGACGTTTCTTCCAATACCGCGAGATGCGTATATTTCACCGCGAACCGTGAAACGTCTTTCAGCAGCGCGGCGCAGAACGCCATGAACCCGGCCTCGTCCTCGCCCATATACGCGGCGAGCGTGATATGCCCGTGCAGCGGTTTCCCGTCGGCATCGGGCGCGGCCGCCTTTTGTATGGCCGTCAGTTTTTCTGTGGAGCGCTTATCCAGTTTTGCAATAACGCACAGCATAAAGCATCAGTACACGACCACAAGCGTGCCGACGGTGATGTTGTTGTAGATCGTCGCAATGGCGTCGAGCGGCGTGTTGACGCAGCCGTGCGAGCCGTCGGTCAGGTAAATGTCCCCGCCGTACTCGGTGCGCCACGAGGAATCGTGCAGGCCGATCTGGTCGTCAAACGGCATCCAGTATTCCACATGGTCGTTCCACGTCGGGCCGACGAGGTAGGTGTCCGTCGTCATGCTCGCAATGCGGAAGCAGCCGCGGCGCGTATCGTCCCCGGCGGCAATGTTGCCGGTGACGACCGGCGTTTCCACGAGCAGCTTGCCGTCTACATAGTACCACATGTACTGGTTATCCAGGCTGATCTCCACGAAGGTGTCCGTGAAATTATAAAACCAGTACTCCTGCTTCCAGTACCATGAGGTATCGTAGCTCGGTGTAACGGTCGCGTCGGTTTCGGTCTCCAGCGCCGCGGCGATGTCGGAAGCGAGCGCGTCGCGGTCGAGGATCCAGCCGGTATCGCCGACGCGGTAGTAGATATACGGGCGGGTCTTTTCGGCGTTGTGGAATTTGGCGTAAACGCCGTCGAGCGCGTATTCGTCCGCGAGCGCGTCCGAAAGCGCCTTTACCTTCTCCGGCACCGGGGCGCACACCGTCTGCCCCTCGGCGTCCGAGAGCGTCACATCGCTCATGCGCCAGATATCCTGCGGCGTGAGCGTATAGGTGTTCCCGTCCTGAAAATCAAGCGTCACTTCCGTGGCGAGATAGGCGTCGATCGCGGCGCGCTGCGCGAGAAGCTCCGGGCTCTCCGCCGTAACGTTCTGCCGGATGACGGCGTTTTTCGCCTCGATCACGGGGCTTTCCTCGCGCAGATCGCGCACCGCGGGCAGCTGCTCCGCAATGGCGGAAACGCAGTTTGCGAGATTTACGAGATTGCCCTTTGAACCGGGATCGACCGTGTAGCCGTCCTCGCCGAGAACGATGCGCGCGTCCACCGGCGCCTGCCGGGGCGTTTCGTCATAGAGCACACGAGAGAGCAGCTCGCTCGCCGCGGCGGTGTCCGAAACGGTGTAAACGCCCGTCTCCAGACCCCGCTCGCCCTTCGTCATCCAGCCGAAGAGGCCGGCCTCGGCATGCTGCGCGTCAAAATACTCCTCCAGCGCGGCGGTGAAGCCGTCGGTGTCCACGAAGCTCTCGAGCGGCAGCGCGACGACGGCATCGCCCTGCGCGTCGCGCAGCTGCGCCGTGTGCGACTTTGCCGTGCCGAGCAGAAACTCCGCCGCCCCCGCTTCGGACACGCCGCTGCAGTCGTACCCGTTGATGACCGTGCCCGGCAGAAACGCCGAGCGGTAATACACCGATACGCCGCCGAGCGCGATGACCGCGAGCAGCACGAGCGAGAGCGCGATCACGAGCGCTATGCGCGTTTTTTTGTTTCCCCGTTTTTTCGTTGCCGTTTCTTCCATTGGAACCGTAAACCCCTCCGAAGCGTTTTCATCCTGTAAGACGGCGCAGCGCTGCCGAAAGTTCTCTTTCTGGTTTTCTGTTTCGTTCATTTTTCTCCGCTCCGATTCTCCGCCGCGGCGCTCTTTGCGAGCGCGGCGGTATTGATGAGCCGCACACTGTCGCGGCAGCAGTCGATCCAGCCCTCGGCGCGCAGCCGCGAAAGCTCACGGCAGAGGGCGCTCCGGTTCGCGCCGAGATAGGCGGCAAGATCCTCCCGGCGCATGCCGAGCGAGAACGTGTTCCCCCCGGCGTCCGCGGCGGCGTCAAGAAGAAACGCCGCGATCCGTGCCCGGAGCGAATGCCGCGCGAGATATTCCGCCCGGCGGCGCAGCCGCCAGTACTTTTCCGCGATCTCCGCGAGCAGGTTTTCCCGCAGCAGCGCGTGGCGCTCGCACGCGTGCGCGCACGACGCCATCATCGCCCGGTACGGCAGGAAAAGCGCCGCGGTATTCTGCGCGGCGATCACGTCCACAGGGCTTTTCTTGTCGCGCGTCGCCATGAGCACGTCGCCGACGAGCGCGCCGGGGCCGTGCACCGCCGTGAGACTCCGCTCGCCGGAGGGCAGAAGGCTCTCCGCCCGCACGCCGCCCGAGAGGACCACCGCGCACGCGCTCACCGCGTCGCCCGTGAGCCAGAGCGCCTCGCCGCGCTCATACCGCCGCTCGGCCGCGCCCAGACATTCTGTCAGCGCAAAAACGTCGTTGGGGGCGATGCGCGCAAACAGCGGGCAGCGCAAAAGCGCCGATCTTTCCGTATCTGTCGTGCGTCTCACCCCACTTTGTTGCCGCGGCAACTTACAATTCGGGTATACTATACTATACTGTCAGCGAAATGTCAAAAGCGGAGGAACCCGATCTATGAAAATCAAAAAACTTACCGCGCTCGCCCTTGCGCTGGCGCTCCTCTTCTCTCTTGCCGCCTGCGGCGCGCCCGCCGCGGAAGCGCCCGCGGCGACGGATGCGCCCGTTGAGGTCACGGAAGCTCCGGCCGAGCCGACCGCGGCGCCGGCCGCGGCGACGGAAGAGGCGGCCGAGGCCGTCACGGTACGCCTTGCCGCGCTCACCGGCCCCACGGCCATGGGCATGGCGAAGATCTTTTCGGACGCCGACGCCGGCACGGCGGCGAACGACTACGAATACGCGCTCTACGGCGCGGCGGACGAGCTGACGCCGCAGCTTCTGCAGGGCGGCGTGGACATCGCCGCGGTGCCGCTCAATCTTGCGAGCGTACTTTATAACAAGACCTCCGGCGGCGTGAAGCTCTGCGCCGTGGGCGTGCTGGGCGTGCTGTATATCACGGATTTCAACGGCGAGACCGTGCAGTCTCTCGCCGATCTCAAGGGAAAAACGATCTACGCGACCGGCAAGGGCAGCACGCCGGAATATTTCCTGCGGTATCTGCTCGCCGAGAACGGGCTCGATCTCGACACCGACGTGACCGTGGAATGGAAGAGCGAGCCGAGCGAGGTCGTCGCGCTCCTCAAGGCCGAAAATGGCGGCATTGCGATGCTGCCGCAGCCCTATGTCACCGCCGCTGCCGCGCAGCTCGGCGAGGGCTTCCGCGCCGCGGTGAGCCTTTCCGAGGCATGGGACGCGCTCGATAACGGCAGCCGCTGCGTGACGGCGGGCGTCGTTGTCCGCACCGAGTTTGCCGAAGCCCACCCCGAGGCGGTCGAGGCGTTCCTCGCGGAGATGGCGGAGAGCGTCGATTGGGTCAACGCCGATCCCGCGGATGCCGGCGAGATCTGCGGCGCGCTCAACATCGTCAAGGCGCCCATCGCGGCGAAAGCCATTCCGAACTGCAATCTGGTGTGTCTGACCGGCGAGGAAATGATCTCCGCGGCCACCGGCACGCTGGAAACGCTCTTCGCGCTCAACCCCGCCGCCGTCGGCGGCGCGCTGCCGGGCGAGGACTTCTGGTTCGGTGCGTAAGGGCGCGAAAAAATTCAACTCCGACAGCGCCGCGGCGAGATTTTTCGCCGCGGCTCTCGCGCTTTGCGTCTGGCAGGCGGGCGCCATGGCGCTCGGGAACGATCTGCTGCTCGTAACGCCCATTGCCGTCGCGCGGCGGCTCTGTGAGCTTATCGTTACGGCGGACTTCCGGGCGACGCTCGGCTTCACGTTTTCGCGCATTTCGCTCGGCTTTCTGCTCGCGCTCGCGCTCGCGGGGATCCTCGCGGCGCTCTCCGCTGCCGTGCCGTTTATCGAAACGCTGCTGCGCCCCTACGTCGCGGCGATCCAGTCGGTGCCGGTCGCGTCGTTCATCGTGATCGCGTTTCTGTGGCTCTCGGCGCGGCGGCTTTCGACGTTTATCGCCTTTCTGATGGTCTTTCCGGTATTGTATACAAATCTGCTGCAGGGTATCCGCGCCGCCGACCGAAACCTTTTGGAAATGGCGGACGTGTTCCGTCTCTCTCCGGGCCGGCGCGTCCGGTGCATTTTCCTTCCGGCGCTGCGCCCCGCCCTGTTCGCGGGCTGCCGCGTCGCGCTCGGGCTCTGCTGGAAAGCGGGCGTCGCGGCGGAGGTCATCGGCGTTGTGGCGCGAAGCGTCGGCGGCAAGCTCTACGACGCCAAAGCGTATCTAGAGATCGCCGATCTTTTCGCGTGGACGGTCGTGATCGTCGCGGTGAGCGCTCTTTTTGAGCGCGTATTTCTCTTTCTTCTCGGCAAAATCTTTGACGCTCTGGAGCACGCGGTATGACGAACGCCATTTTGATAACAAATCTTTCAAAAAGCTACGGCGAAACGGTCGTTTTCCGCAATTTTTCGGCCAGGCTCCCGCTCGGCGAAACGACCGTCATCACCGGCGTTTCCGGCGGCGGGAAAACGACGCTGCTGCGGCTCATCCTCGGTCTTGAAACGCCGGACGGAGGCGAGATCGCTGGTGTTCCGGCGCGCCGCGCCGCGGTATTTCAGGAGGATCGGCTCTGCCCGCAGCTCACGGCGCTCGAAAACGTTCTGCTCACCGCCGGACGGAAAAAGGAGCGCGAGGCGCGCGATCTACTGGCGCGGCTCGGCCTTGGCGAGAGTCTTGCCGTTCCCGCCGCGGAGCTCTCCGGCGGGATGCGGCGGCGGTGCGCGCTCGCGCGCTCTCTCTGCGCGGAGTCTGACCTGCTTGTGCTCGACGAGCCGTTCAAGGGGCTGGACGAGGCAAACCGCCGCGCCGCCATGGACGCGGTGCGCGCCGTCTCCGATGACAAAACCGTCCTTCTTGTCACCCACGACACCGCCGAAGCCGAATTTTTCGGCGGAAACCGGCTTTCTGTCCCTTGACAGCGCGCCGTTTCCACGATAGAATACAGGCACTCCGAGGGGGAGTAGTCTGCCGCCATGCGCGGCTGCAAATCAACAGTACTCGGCGGGTCTACCGCCTGGTTTGCATGAAATGACCAGACCCGCGGACAGAACCGTGTTATCGCTTCTGTCCGCGGGTCTTTTCATCATTTGAAAAACACATCCGAACATTCATCAAGGAGGGGTTTTCTTTGAGATTCTATTGCGAAGAAGCCGAAGCCGTACTGCGCGACGTGGACAGCACATCCGAAGGTCTAACGAGCGCCGAGGCGGAAAAACGTCTCGCGGCATACGGCAAAAACAAGCTGGCCGAGGGCAAGAAGGACTCGCTCATCAAGCGGTTCTTCCAGCAGATGGGCGACCCGATGATCATCATCCTGCTCGTCGCCGCGGCGATCAGCGGCGTGTTGGCCGTTGTGCAGGGTGAGAGCTTTGCCGACGTCATCATCATCCTCGCCGTCGTCATCATCAACGCGGTGCTCGGCGTCTATCAGGAGAGTAAGGCGGAAAAGGCCATCGAAGCCCTGCAGCAGATGTCCGCCGCCACATCCAAGGTGCTGCGCGACGGGAAGATGGTCACCATCCACAGCGAGGATCTCGTCGTGGGCGACGTGGTGATCCTCGAGGCCGGCGACGCGATCCCGGCGGACGGCCGCATTCTCACAAGCGCCAGCATGAAGATCGAGGAAGCCGCCCTCACCGGCGAGAGCGTCCCCGTGAGCAAGTTTATCGACATCATCAACCTTGCGCCCGACACGAAGGATGTCCCGCTCGGCGACCGCAAGAACATGGTGTATATGGGCTCCACGGTCGTTTACGGCCGCGGCACCGCCGTCATCACCGCCACCGGCATGGACACCGAGATGGGCAAGATCGCGGACGCCCTCTCCAATGCCGAGCAGGGCCAGACCCCGCTGCAGATCAAGCTCAGCCAGCTCTCAAAGATCCTCACCTGGCTCGTGCTCGGCATCTGCGTCATCATTTTCGCGGTGCAGCTCCTGCGCGCGGGCGGCTTCAGCTTTGAAGTCATTCTCAACTCCTTTATGATCGCGGTCTCGCTCGCCGTGGCTGCCATCCCGGAGGGTCTCGCCGCGGTCGTTACGGTCGTCCTTTCCATCGGCGTTACGAACATGTCCCGCCGCAACGCGATCATCCGCCGTCTGACGGCGGTCGAAACGCTCGGCTGCGCGCAGATCATCTGCTCGGACAAGACCGGCACGCTCACGCAGAACCGCATGACCGTCACCGACACATGGACGGACGACCCCGTCCTGCTCGCCAAGGCCATGGCGCTCTGCAGCGACGCGAAGCGAGGTCTCGGCATGCACTCCGCCGAGGGCGAGCCGACGGAGGCCGCGCTCGTCAACCACGCGCACGATCTCCGGCTCTACAAGGATGAGCTGGACGAGAAATACCCCCGCATCGGCGAAGCGCCGTTCGATTCCGGCCGCAAAATGATGTCCACCGTCCACAACGAGAACGGCAGGATCGTGCAGTACACCAAGGGCGCTACGGAAATGCTGCTCGAGCGCTGCTCCGGCTACTGGTACGAGGGCAAGATCCTCCCGATCACGGAGGAATATAAGGAGAACGTCCGCCGCCATGCCAAGGAGTTTGCCGACCGCGCGCTGCGCGTGCTCGGCGCGGCGTTCCGCCCCTGGGACGGCGTTCCGGCGGATTACGAGGCCGAAACGCTTGAGCACGATCTCGTGTTCATCGGCTTCCTCGGCATGATCGACCCCTGCCGCCCGGAGGTCTACGGCGCGATCCGCGAATGCCGCGAGGCCGGCATCCGCCCGATCATGATCACCGGCGACCATATCGACACCGCCGTCGCCATCGCGCGCGATCTCGGCATTCTCACGGACGATACCCGCGCCATCACCGGCTCGCAGCTCAGCGAGATGAGCGACGAGGAGTTCGCGAAGGTCTTTAAGGAAATTTCCGTTTACGCCCGCGTGCAGCCCGAGCACAAAACGCGCATCGTCAATGCCTGGCGCAACGCCGGGTATGTCACCGCCATGACCGGCGACGGCGTGAACGACGCGCCCTCCATCAAGTCCGCCGACATCGGCGTCGGCATGGGCATCACCGGTACGGACGTGACGAAAAACGTGGCCGACATGGTGCTCGCGGACGACAACTTCGCCACGATCGTCGGCGCGGTCGAGGAAGGCCGCCGCATTTACGACAACATCCGCAAGGCCATCCAGTTCCTGCTCGGCTCGAACATGAGCGAGGTCATCAGCATCTTCGTCGCCACGCTCCTGGGCTTCACAATCCTCGAGCCGGTGCACCTGCTCTGGATCAACCTTGTGACCGACTGCTTCCCGGCGCTCGCGCTCGGCATGGAAAACGCCGAGAAGGACATCATGCAGCGCCGCCCGCGCAGCGCGAAGGCCGGCATCTTCGCCGGCGGCATGGGCGGGGATATCGCCTATCAGGGTCTGATGGTATCGGTGCTCGTGCTCGCTTCCTATTTCATCGGCCACTTCATGGAATCCGGCGTGTGGGAGATCCCGGCAAACGGCCTGAGCCCCGACGGCACGACCATGGCGTTCCTCACCATGTCCATGGCGGAAATTTTCCACAGCCTGAACATGCGCTCGCAGCGCGGCAGTCTCTTCACGATGGGCTCGCGCAACTGGGCGCTGCTCGTCTCGTCTTTCGCGGCGCTGCTTCTGACGACGCTCGTGTGCGAGGTGCCGTTCATCGCCGCGGCGTTCGATTTCACCAGTGTGGAATTTAATGAGTATATCATCGCTATCGGCATGGGTTTCCTCGTTATCCCGATCGTGGAGATCGTGAAATTCTTCCAGCGTCTCGCGGCAAAGAAGAAAGTCGGACAGAATTAACAATTTGTCTATGCAAATTCCTTTTTGTGTGGTATAATATGCTCACAACCACGAAAGGAGTTGGATGGAATGAAATTCACCATCACGGGCAAGAAGCTGGAAGTCAGCGAGGAACTCCGCGCCTACGCCGAGAAAAAGGTCGGCAAGATTGAACGCCTTTTCCGCAGCGGGGACAGCGAAGCCTTCATCACCTTCAGCCGCGAACGCGGTCGCTACACCGCCGAGGTCACTCTCAAAAACAACGGTATGTTCTACCGGGTGAGCGAGACGACCGGGGATATGTTCGCGTCCATTGACTCCGCCTGCGCGTCCATCGAGCGCCAGATCCGCAAGAACAAGACCCGTCTTGAAAAGCGTCTGCGTGAAAATGCGTTTGAGCGCAGCGCCGTGCCGGAGCTGGACGAGGAGCCGGAGGAATTCCGGATCATCCGCGCCAAGCACTTCCCCATCAAGCCCATGCAGCCGGAGGAAGCCATTTTGCAGATGGAGCTGCTCGGCCATGAATTTTTCGTTTTCAAGAACATGGACGCCGAGGACGCGATATCCGTCGTCTACAAGCGCACGCAGGGCGGCTACGGCCTTATCTGCGACGACGGGCTTGACGAATAACGGCGCATTATAGATCGAAAGATCGAAATATCATACTTCGCCCGGGGCGTCGGAATTTTCCGGCGTCCCGGGCTTGCTGTTTTTGAAATATGCTGTATAATATATGAAAAAATGTCGAAACGGAGAAGTGCATGAGCAATCTTACGGTATGTTTCAATGCGATAGCGCCGATAATGCTGATAATGGCGCTGGGCTATCTGGCAAAGTCGATGCACGCCATCACGCGCACGGATGTGCAGCGCATGAACAGCGCGGCCTTCAAATATCTTATGCCCCTGATGCTGTACTATAATATCTATTCCTCAGACCTTTCAAGCGCGGTGAACCCGCGGCTCATCATCTTCGGCGTGTGCGGCATTCTCGCCGTGTTTTCGGTCAGCCTTCTGCTCGTGAGGGCGGCAAAGCCCGGCGAGGGGCGCTGCGGCGTTATGGTGCAGGGGCTTTTCAGAAGCAATTTCGTCATCATCGGCATCCCGCTTGCGCGGAACCTCCTGCCGGAGGGAACGGACCTGGGCATGGTCGTGGTGCTCGTCGCGGTGATAGTGCCGATGATAAACATCCTCTCGGTCGTCGTGCTGGAAAAGTACAGCGGGAAGCAGGTCAACGGGCTGCTGCTGGTGCGGGATATCGCAGCGAATCCGCTGGTGCTGGGCACGGCGGCGGGAATTCTGGCCTCCGTTCTGGGGATACGCCTGCCGGTTTTTGTGGTGTCCGCGCTGGAGCAGATAGCCGGGGCGACGTCGCCGCTGCTGCTTTTCCTGCTGGGCGCGTTTTTCAGCTTCGACGGGTTTAAAGACTGCATCAGGCCTGTGCTCTTCGTGGCGGCGGGGCGGCTGGTGATAATACCGGCGGTGGTGCTGGGCACGGCGGCATTGCTGGGCTTCCGCGGCGTGGAGATAGCCGGGCTGCTTGGGGCGTTCGGCTCCGCCACGGCGATCGCCTCCTTCGCCATGACCTCGATCTTCATCTGCCTTCTGTGCACGCAGAAAGCGAATGTGGAAAACGTGGTTGCCGCCGCGGTCGCGATGCTCGGCGTCTACGTGTTCAAGCTGGTGGGGCTCACCGGCCCCGCGATCCTTCTCGGCGCGGTAGCGGGCGTTGTCGCCGCCTTGTGCGTGTCCCAGGTGCGTCTTGCACGCTCGCGCGAGAGTGCGGTGTACGAGGCTCGCATCGAGGGGGCGTGCGTCGGCGGGGAAGGCGCTGGCCGGAAGGGAGGTGAGCGTGAATGACGTGGGAGGAGTACTTCATCGTCTTGGGGTCGTGCATGGTGACGATGCTCGCCTGCCGCGTGCTGCCGCTCTTTCTTCTGAAGGGGCGCTCGCTGCCCGACGCCGTCGAGCGTGCGCTCGGCTTCATTCCCTCGGCGGCCTTTGCCGCGCTCGTCGCGAACGACCTGCTCTCGCCTGGAATGTTCGCTGCCGGTATATGGCCCGCGGCC
>OLYM01000694.1_pt1 | contig 13585 bp, 12 predicted proteins | sample 1673691 | NCBI WGS metagenome assembly OLYM01 (sample SAMEA103958123, study PRJEB25191) | human gut metagenome | reverse complement strand
AGCGAAGCGTCCCTGCCAGTAACTTTGCGCGTCCTCAGACGCGCCCCCAAGCTGCACATTCGACCACTCGCACATTGTCGCGCCAAATGGGCGCGACCGACCACCTGCCCCTCCAATCCGACCACCTGTCGCTTTTCGCTTGCCGAAATCCGCTTCCTGCGCTATGATATCCTCATCAGAAAGGAAGTGACCCCGCATGGATGACCTCAAATCGGACGCTCTTCGCGACATGGACGTTGAAATCCGCTTGGATGCCACCCGCCGGAAGCCCCGCTTCATCATCGAAACCGCCGAAATGACCCCGGAATTGACCCATCTGATTCAGCAGCTGACCGCGCGCGCCGCCGTCCCCATCATCGGCTACCAGCAGGACAAGGCGTTCCCGCTCCAACAGGATTCCCTCGTCCGTGTCTGGGCAGCGAACGGGCATGTCTACGCCGCGACGGAAACAGGCGAGTTTCTCCTCCGCCAGCGGCTCTGGGAACTCGAAGAACGCCTCGATTCGCACCACTTCATCCGTATCAGCAACAGCGAAATCATCAACCTCCGCCGCGTGATCGCCTTTGATCTCTCACTAACCGGCACCATCTGCGTCAGCCTGCAGGGCGGACAAATCAGCTACGTCTCCCGGCGCTATGTCCGCACGATTCGGCAGGCGCTCGGATTGTAAGAAAGGAGCATCCCCATGAAAAAGCAAGTTTTCCTGCGTTCCCTGCTCGGTGCATTCGTCGGCTGCTTCATCGGCGTCGTCATTATCGTCTGCATTTCGCTCGCCATCGGCGGCGGGGACATGCATGTCGCCACCCCCGCACTGCTGGCACAGGTCGGCAGCGAAGTCGGCGCATTCAGCCTGCAAATGGCAGCCGCCATGCTCATTGGCGCTATCTGGTCGGGCGCGTCCGTCATTTGGGAAGTGGAGCGGTGGAGCCTGCTCCGGCAGACGCTGACGCACTTCCTCCTGTGCAGCGTCGTCTGCCTGCCGATTGCGTGGGCAATGGGCTGGATGGCAGATCAGCCCGGCTGGTATCTCTTCAGCTTCGTCGCGATGTACGCCGGCATTTGGCTGATTAACTACCTGCAAATCCGGCGGCGCGTGCGGGAAATCAACGAGCGGCTGAAGCAGGTGTGAGGCCGATTCTTCGTTATCCCCAGCCAATGCACAGCCTGTTCACAAACTTATCCCCAAGGTTATCCCCGTTCTGTGGATAACATCAAAATCCCCTGCGGCAATCGGAAGCACTTCCGCCGCAGGGGTTTCTTCTTATTATCCAAACACTCTGACGCGAATCACGCCCGCAATCGAGGAAATGACGTTCAGCGCCATCTTCGACGGGCGGTCGGACAGCTCCATCACCGTCACCGCAACGTCCTTGCGGGACTTGTTGACGAGGTTGTCGATGTTGATCTGCTCCGCCGAAACGCAGGTTGTAATCGTCGCGACCATGTTCGGGACGTTCTCGTGGATGACCAGCACGCGGACGCCTTCGGGCGCGCCCAGCGGCACGTCCGGCAGGTTGACACTGTTGCGAATCGAGCCGACTTCGAGATAGTCGCGCAGCTCCGCCGCCGCCATCCGAGCGCAGTTGTCCTCGCTTTCAGGGGTCGATGCGCCCAGATGCGGAATGCACGTCACCTTCTCCACGCCGAGCAGCTCCTCGCACGGGAAGTCGGTCACATAGCCGCCGAGCTGCCCGGACGCCAGCGCCGCCTTCACGTCCGCGGTATTCGCCAGTTCGCCGCGGGAGAAGTTCAGCAGAATCGCGCCTTTCTTCATCTTCGCAATTGTCGCTGCGTTGATGCTGCCGCGCGTTTTATCATTCAGCGGGACGTGGAAGGTGATGTAATCCACCTGTGCGAATACGTCCTCATTCGTCGCAGCGCGGCGGACGCTGCTGCTCAATGCCCATGCGCTTTCAACCGAAATAAACGGGTCGCAGCCGACGACCTTCATGCCGAATCCGGCGCTGGCGGCATTCGCGACGAGCCGCCCAATCGCGCCCAGACCAATCACGCCGAGCGTCTTTCCGCGCAGCTCCGGCCCGACGAACTGTCCCTTGCCCTTCTCAACGAGCTTCGGCACGTTCTCCTGCCCTTTGAGCGTATCCGCCCACCGGATGCCCGCGGCAACGTTGCGGCTGCCCAGCACGAGCGCACCCAGCACGAGTTCCGCCACGGCATTGGCGTTCGCGCCGGGGGTATTGAACACGGCGATGCCTTGCCTGGTGCACTTGTCCAGCGGGATATTATTGACGCCCGCCCCGGCACGCGCGATGCCCAGCAGTTCCGGGTTCAGCGGCGCGTCGTGCATGACCGCCGAGCGCACGAGAATGCCCTCCGGCACAGGTTCTTCCGGGCTGATGACGTACTGTTCCGCGGACAATTCCTCGTGGATGACATCGGAAATCGCATTCAGCGTCTTGATTTTGAACATGGTTCTTCTCCTTCACAATCGGGGTTCTGCGAAATCATCAGCCCCATTGTACCAAATTAATACTATTTCCAGATAAGAATGCGCCAAGATGCGCCGCGAATTTTTCATTCTGGCTAACGTGAATGAAACGCAGCGTAGCAGCGCTACGCTAAGTGGAATGAGCGGACGCCAGAAGGGAAAAGGCGCAAGCAGATGGCGCAGGTGAATCTGGAAATAGTATAAACAGGCATCCGAAGCGAAAGCACATGCTTCAGATGCCTGTTTTTGCTTGATGAAAACTATTCGTCCCCTGCTGCATCCACCTCATCCAGAAACGAGCAGAGGTTTTCCTCCGAGTATTCGATTTCTGATGAGTACATCCGCGCCGCTTCGTTTTCGCCCAGCAGCGTCGACAGGCGCAGGAACAGCATCCCCGATACCGCACAAAACAGCACCCGCCCCGGCAAATCGTCATCCAGCAGCGCCCCCGGCACATGCCGATGCAGCAGGTACACCGTAAACTGCTCCACCGCCAGCGGGGAAAAATCCGGTAAATCGTCCGGTGCATTCGTCAGCCGCGTCAGCACCGCGTCCCATGCCGGGTCAAGGCGTTCCAGCGTCCGCAGGAAGTCCGCCCATTCCGCTGCCGTACGCGTTGGCATTACCGTGCCTACCGCTTCACACAAGGCATTCAGCCGGGCAGGAATGCCGCGTGTTCTGTCCTGCATGATGCGGATGAGCGCCGCCCGCGCCTGCAGCAGCGCTTCTTCCTCCGGCGACCCCTGCGGACGTTTGCCGCCGCCCTGCGTATGCCACGTCATCGGCTGTGGCCAGTGCAGGGTCAAATCCGCCGCCGCTTCGCAGCAAAGCCCGAAGCCGACCTCGGTGAATGTCGAAAACTCGTTGCGGTAGCGCGGATGGTCAGCACAGATTTGGCACAGCGCCCCTTCGCCGCAAGCGGTGATGATGTCGCATAAGCCGCTGTCATTCAGCATCGGGCAGCGTTCATCCTCCCGCAGGCGGAAAGAAGCACCGTCCGGCGTGTCCGCAATCGCGTCGCGCAGCCGCTGCCCGATTTCACCCGTCATGGCAGCATACTTCGCCCGCGTGTTCGGGTCAATGTCGATTTCCCAGCCCTTGCAGCAGGTGTGGCGGCAAGCGTCCGCAATGCAGCGGAACGCATCCGCCGTCGCGGGGTAAATCAGCGTCATTTCAGCGCCTCCCACAGCGACCACGCCAGCGCGCGCACCGCCGGGTCATTCGGCTTTTCCCACAAGCGCGCCGTCAAGTGCCACACGCCGTCCTGCTGATAGAGGATGCCCAGCCGCGCACAGCGTTCCGTATTGTCAATCATCTGCACCGCGGGGTGAATGTCCGCCGGAAGGCGCTGCACATGCGCCGTTTGCAGGATAGCGTACCACGCGGGGGTGGTGTAATCCTCCTGTGCGAACCGCTTCAGCAGCGGCGACGCGGTGTCGATGGACAGCCCCATCGTCCCGACCGGCACAGGCTTGCCCATGCTCTCGCTGATTGAACGGAACATCGGGTAGCACCAGAAATCCGTGCAGTATTCCGCCGGAAGCTGCCCTTCCGCGCTCGGCACAACAATCGCCGCGCCGTCCGCCTTCTCTTCTGCGGATACAAACGCCACCATCCGCCCGTCCTTCTCGATGCCCTCGCGGGTGATGCGGATGTCAATTGGCGGTATCAGCCAAATCGGGTAATGATTGCGCGTGCCGTCCTCCAGTGTCAGCACGACGGTCAAGCCCGTGATGCGCTCCTGCATGGCGTCCCGATAGCACTCCGCCGGGAACGTGACTGACACTGCGTCCGTCAGCCGCCCATGCCGCGCACCCGGCGCCACGTCGCAAGCGTACAGTTCGCGCTCACCGTCCATGAGGGTACAGCGGATGCGGGTATGCTGCTTCTCCGGATCGCATTCGCTGATTTGCACATCAAAACGGATGTCCTCGCCCATCACGCCCGTGAATGACGCAAATTCACCCAGCACGACCGTTCCGGCGCAGAACTCGCGCCACTCCTCGGCGGAAATCAGCCCCTTGTTCTCCATCAGCGCGTTCAGCACGCCGACAAGCGCCGTCCCCTGCCCGGTGTAGTCCTGCAAATCCAGCAGCTGAAAGCCAGATAGCTCCCGCGACCGCAGCAGCGTTTCGATTTCCCGCTTGTAGCAGTCCACCGCCAGATGCCCCGTCTGCCGGAAGAAGGCTTCATGCTCGCCGTACAACCCTGCCCGCTCCAAATTCTCGCGCATGGCTTCGATGTTGCGCGGCTTCAGCGGCCCGGTGTAGTGCGGAATCTCCGAGAAATCAGGATAGAACACATACTGCCCGACCTCGTGGCTGATGACGGGCACATCCGGGATGAGGGCATCCGCGGACTGCGCGTCCACTTCCTTCACGCCCGTACCGTACTGAATCTGCACCTTGCCGGCTTCACCCGACTGCCCCAGCGTTTCCGGAACGATGCTGGCATCATAATTGCTGACGGACTCCGGCGCGGTCGTCTGCACAATGCCCTGCGGCGCGTCGCACATGGCGTAGCTGCCGCGAATCAGCCGTTCGCGCCCCAGCCTGACGCCGACGAACACATTTTCCTCGTCCAGCACATCCGGCACAAACTGGTAGTTGTTCGCGCCGCTGCTGTACAGCTTGGTGTCGTCCGCCTCGCGGTAGGCGCGCATCATGCGGTTCAGCACGTCCTTGCTGCCCCACAGCTCATTGCCCAGCGAAAGCCACAGGAACGACGGATGATGCCCGTATTCGCGCAGAATACGGAAGCCCTCTTGGAAGAGGAAGTCGCGTTCGCGCTCGTCGTAGCCTTCTTCGCCTTCTTCCGCGACCGTCCCCCAGAACGGCAGCTCCGGCGCCATATACACGCCAAGCAGATCCGCCGCCGTGAACGCCGCATCCGGCGGACAGGCTGTGTGGTAACGGTAATGGTTGATGCCATATTCCTTCGCAATGCCCAAAATCGTCATCCACGACGCGACGTCAGTTGGCGTGTACCCGGTTTTGGGGTACAGCAGATTATCAACTTTGCCGCGCAGGAAGGTTTCGCGCCCGTTGATGAGCAGCCGCCGACCGAGCGTCCGCACGTCGCGCAAGCCGAATGTCGTTTCGTACACGTCTCCGTCGAGATCAATAGAGATGGTGTGGATTTCGGGGTGCGCTTCGTCCCAGAAGGCTTCATTGCCCTTGAGCGGGCATTCCCCGTCCAGCACGCCCCGGCGGTACGGCAGCAGATGCTCCATCTGCCCCGGCAGCACGATGCCCGCCACACCGTCGGGCGCGCCGATAATATGCCCATGCACACGCAGGCAGCCGCGCCGCAAGTCCGGGCGCACGGTCAAATCCGTCAGCAGTGTATGGGCGACGGTCAAGCTGATCTCACCGGTGATGCCGTTCCAGTTGCTCTGCGTATCGGGGCTGGTCAAATGCCCGCCGCGCGTGGGATAATCGGTATTATCCACACGGATGACAAGGGTATGCTCGCCAGCGTGCACAGGCGGCAGGAAGTAGCGGTGCGGCGTACAGAGGCTCTCCTGATGCCCGATGGGACGACCGTCGAGGTAGACGGTGGTTTTGCGGGTGCGTTCCAGCGTGAGCATCGTCTGCTCGCCCGTCCAGTTTCCCGCGGTGAACGTGCGCATGAACCACACCGCGCCTTCGAAGCGATACGCGTCGGTCAGGCAGCCCGTTTCCTTGGCGGGATTCGGCATTCCAAGCCCCGCCGCCGATGTTGTCCCCGGCAGTGTCATCGTCTCCGGGTACGCTTGCGGCATGGTCTCCTGTTTTTCCGCGTCCAGCTTCACCCGCCACTGTCCGCTCAAGTCGATTTTCATCATGGGTGTTGCAGCCTCCTTTCAAGCCAGAGGCTCTGCCTCTGGACTCCGCAAGGGGCATTGCCCCTTGACCCTTTCGCGCGATTGAGTTGGTGACTTCTTCATGCAATTTCCGCGTGTTTCGCTGGGATTTCGTCCCCGCAGAGGCGATTCCCCCTGTTCCAATCAAATTCAGCCAGAAAAAGAAAGACAAGTATGTCAAAACCCAAAAGTTCCTTTACTCAAGGATTCCCTTCCAGGCGAAATCCTTCCCCCACCTTGTGAGGGGCACACCTGCCCCAACGCAAATCGTCCCGAAGCCTGACGCGCCAATCGAACGCGCGGGATTCTCCGTGCAGATGCGAGCGGCATTCTCCGGCGTCTGCCCGTAGCGCGCCATCAGGTTCTGGAACGCCTGCCGCATCAACAGCACCGAGCCTGCCAGCGTGCCGTCGTGCAAACGTGCCTCGTGTCCGCGCACCGTGACCGCCTGCCCGCCTAAGGCGTATTCGCCGTCCGGCAAGCCCGCTGCTTCCATGCTGTCCGTAATCGCAACGGCTTTGTCCACCCCCTTGCAGCGCAGAAGCACCTTCACCGCGTCGTCGTGCAGGTGAACACCGTCGCCGATGAACTCCGCGAATAGGCGGTCATCCGTCAATGCCGCGCCGGGAACGCCGGGCGCACGGTGCGTGAACGGCGTCTGTGCGTTGTAGGTGTGGGTGACGCGGGTCGCGCCCCATTCCGCCGCCTGATGCACCTGCTCGTCGGTCGCTGCCGTGTGACCAATGGAAACGTGGATGCCGTTCTCCGCCGCCTTGCGGATGAATGCTTCCGCGCCGGGCAGCTCCGGCGCCATCGTGATGACGCGCACTGCCTGAATGTCGCCGCCTGTCAGATCAAGGAACGCCTCCCAGCTCGGATGCAGAAAAAACTCCTTCCGCTGCGCCCCTGCCTTCTCCGGCGATAGGAACGGCGCTTCCATATGCGCCCCCAGCACCCGCGCGGCGCGCTGCTCCGGCGTATCCATCACGCGGCGGACGGCGGCAATCACCCGGCGCGTATCCTCCACGCTGGCGGACATGGTCGTCGGCAGGAACGCCGCAACGCCCTCCTGATACAACTCCCGTGCCATCTGGCGAATCGCCTCCTCGCCCTGCATCGTGTCATGCCCGCGGAAGGCGTGGATGTGCGCATCAACGAACCCCGGCAGGACAAAATCCCCCTGCAGGTCTATCACAGCTTCGCCAGCCAACGGCGCTAAGCCCTCGCCCATCGCTGTCACGCGCCCGTTTTCCAGCCGGACGCACAGATTTTCCCAAAAATGACCATCCACAAAGAACAGCCCATTCCGCAGCAGCACCGTCAACGCACCTCGCATTCATTTTCTCATGAAACTCTCATGCAATTATCATACCACAAAGAAGGGTTTTTTTCAATCGGCGCAGAATTTCTTATAGGTTGAAACCATGCGATTTTCGGATGAAAATGCGCCAAGACGCAGGCAGCGGGCGCAGGTGAATCCGAAAATTGCAAAAATGCGGGTATCCGCCGAATTTGTTGCGGTTTCTTCTTCATTTGTTCACATTAGGCTCAAATTCGGGGTGTATACTATGCTCCGAAAGCAAAGGAGGAAATCACCGATGTCCTTTTTCTCGAAGATGCAGAACGCCCTCGCGAACTGGATGCAGGGGCGCAACGGTCCGGATAATCTCGGCTTCACGGCACTCATCGCCGCTATCGTTTTCAGTTTGCTTTCGCTGTTCCGCCTGCCGCTGGCGAGTTTCCTGTCCATGCTGTGCTATGTGTATGCTCTGTGGCGGATGCTGAGCCGCAACGTCGCCAAGCGGCAGGCGGAAAATCGCCAGTTCATGGACAAGACAGGGCACGTGCAGACGGAAATCCGGCAGTTTTTCCTGCGGCTCAGGGGCATAAAGACCTACAAGTATTTCCGCTGCCCGCAGTGCAAAACGCGCCTGCGCCTCAAGCGCGGCTGCGGTGAAAAGCACATCACCTGCCCCAAATGCCAGCACAAGTTCGACGAAAGGGCGTAAACAATGTTCGGCTATGTCAGACCCTGTCTGGAATCGCTCGATGAGGCGCAGAAAAAGCGCTATCGGGCATGGTACTGCGGATTATGCCAATCACTGGGCGACCGCCACGGCTTCCGCGGCCGCATGACGCTCACCTACGACATGACGTTTCTGGCGATTTTCCTCTCCGCGCTCTATGAACCGGCGGAAGCGCACGGGCAGATGCGCTGTCTGCCGCACCCGAAGGAAGCGCACGATTTCGTCCGCACGTCGATGACGGATTACGCTGCCGATATGACCATCGCGCTGGCGTATTTCAAGGCGCTGGACGACTGGCAGGACGACCGCTCCCTGCCGGGCGGGCTGACCGCGCAGCTGCTGAAAAAGCGTTACGAGGCGGTCAGCGCGGATTATCCCCGCCAGTGCGCCGATTTGGAGAAGAACCTACGGGCGCTGAGCGAGGTGGAAGCGGCGCACAGCGATTCCCCCGACGCGGCGGCAAACTGCTTCGGGGCGCTGATGGCGTCGCTGTTCGTGCACGAGGAGGATTACTGGTCGCGCACACTGCGGCTGTTCGGCGCGTCGCTGGGGCGGTTCATCTACATGGTGGATGCCACCTGTGATTACGATGCCGACACGCGCAAGCACAGCTACAATCCCGTGCTGCTGATGGGGCGTCAGCCAGAGGATATGCGCGACGTGCTGACGCTGCTGCTTGGCGACGCTTCAGCGGCGTTTGAGTCGCTACCTATCGTCTCCGATGCGGATATTCTGCGCAACATCCTCTATGAGGGGGTCTGGCAGAGCTACAACGAATCCCTCCATCGCCGCGCCGAAAAACAGAAGAAGCACAGCGACCGCACAACCAAAGAGAGTGGGGACGATTCCCCAGTGAAAGGAGGCTGACGAGCATGGTCACAGACCCGCGGAAAGTGCTGGGTGTATCCGAAAACGCCAGCCAAGATGAAATCAAGCGCGCGTATCGCCGCAAAGCCAAGGAGTGCCATCCGGATTTGCATCCGAACGACCCCGACGCGGCGAAAAAGATGAACGAGCTCAACGAAGCCTACGACATGCTGATGAACCCGGAGAAGTACGCCAACCGCCAGCAGCAGCAGAATCCGTATAGCGGGAATCCGTATGGCGGGAATCCGTATGGCGGCAGCAGCTACGGCGGCAACCCGTACGGCTCTTACGGCGGCAATTCCTACGGCGGACAGCAGCAGGGCAATCCGTATGGTCAGCAGGGCGGCTATGACCCGTTCAGTGACTTCTTCGGCGGATTCGGTTACGGCAGCTACGGCGGCTATCAGACGCAGGTCAACCCGCCGCAGGAGCAGGCGGGCGATTCCGAGCCGGTTCGCGCTGCCATCCGCGATATTCTCGCCGGACGGTACGCGTCGGCGTGTTCCATTTTGCAGAACGTCCCCAGCACGGGGCGGAATGCGCGCTGGTACTACCTGTCCGGCGTGGCGAACCACGGCGCGGGGAATCAGATTCAGGCGCTGGAACACATGAAGCGCGCGGTGCAGCTCAGCCCGAACAATGCGACCTATCAGGCGCTTTTGCGGCAGTATCAGCAGGCGGGGCAGACGTATCAGACGAACGCGTCCGGGTACAACACTTGGGCGATGGATCCGTCGAAATTGTGCATGAGCTTGTGCTTCTTGCAGATGTTCTGTCCGCTTTGCTGCCGGTGCTATTAAGAAGCTGTGGCATGCCCCTTAACTCGCAGGGGTTTCGCCTCTGCGGAGGCGACAAGGGGGCTTTGCGCTCGCCCCCTTGACCCCTTCGCAGTGCACACCCATGTTTCTTGAATTTTATTGTTGCAGGGGGATGCGCTTGCGGGCGCGCCAAAGGGCAATGGAAACAGACGAAGTCTGCGATCGCCCTTTGGAAACCTTCGGCGCAAATGCGCGCAACTGAATCGCGCAAAAGGTCAAGGAATCAGTTTCCTTGAGAAAGTGTAACTTTATGGGCAAAATCATCGGTATCGACTTGGGTACCACCAATAGCTGCGTCGCCGTGGTTGAGGGCGGCAGCGCAACCATCATTCCGAACGATAAGGGCGAGCGCACAACGCCGTCCGTCGTGGCATTCACCGACAGCGGCGAGCGGCTCATCGGCAGCGCGGCGAAGCGTCAGGCAGCAGTCAACGCCGACCGCACGATTGCGTCCGTCAAGCGCCATATGGGCACGGACTGGCGCAAGACCATCGCCGGGAAAAGCTATACGCCGCAGGAAATCAGCGCCATGATTCTTCGCAAGCTGAAGCAGGACGCGGAAAGTTACCTCGGCGAGCCCGTCACCGACGCGGTGATTACCGTCCCTGCGTATTTCGGGGACATCCAGCGTCAAGCGACGAAGGACGCGGGGCGCATTGCGGGCTTGAACGTCCGCCGCATCATCAACGAGCCGACCAGCGCCGCCCTTGCCTACGGGCTGAACAACGGCGCACCGCAGAAAATCATGGTCTACGACCTTGGCGGCGGCACGTTTGACGTATCCATCATCGAAATTGGCGAGGGCGTTATCGAAGTACTGGCGACGTGCGGCGACAACCACCTCGGCGGCGATGACTTCGACGAGCGCATCGTGAATTTCGTCTGCGATGCTTTCCAGCGGGAACATCACGCTGACCTCCACCGTGATTTGGCGGCCATGGTGCGCGTGAAGGAAGCCGCCGAGCAGGCGAAAAAGGAGCTGTCCGTCACCGAGATGACCACCATCAGCCTGCCGTTCATCAGCACAGTCGGCAATCAGGCGGTGCATTTGGAACAGACGCTGACCCGCGCGAAATTCAATGAATTGACGGCGGATTTGGTTGCGCGGACGGAAGGTCCTGTCCGCAGCGCCCTCAGCGACGCGGGCATTGCCGCCAGCGAACTGGGCAAGGTGCTGCTGGTCGGCGGTTCAACGCGTATCCCCGCCGTGCAGGAGAAGGTGCGCCAGCTGACCGGCATCATGCCGAGCAAGAGCATCAACCCCGACGAATGCGTGGCGCAGGGCGCGGCGATTCAGGGCGATACGCTGAATGAACACACGATGCTGACAAACTCCACGGGCTTGCTGCTGCTGGACGTAACCCCGCTTTCGCTGGCGATTGAGACGGTCGGCGGCGTCGCGACCCGCGTCATCGAGCGCAACTCCACCCTGCCTGTGCACTATCAGCAAGTGTTCACCACGGCGGGCATGTTCCAGTCATCAGTAGAAATCAACGTTTTGCAGGGTGAGCGCCCGATGGCGCGGGACAACAAGAGCATCGGCAAATTCCGTCTGAAGGGCATCCGCCGCGCAATGGCAGGCGTACCGAAAATTGAGGTCACGTTCGATATTGACACCAACGGCATCCTGACTGTCTCCGCGCGCGACCAGGACACTGGACGCGCCCAATCCATCACCATCACCGCCGACAACAAAATGAGCGAGGATGAAATTCAGCAAGCGATTCGCGATGCGGAGCAGTACGCCGCGCAGGACGCTTTCCGCCGCGACCTGATGGACACCATCAATCAGGCGCAGCACCTCTTGGCGCAGGTAAGCGCTGCCTTGAACCAGTGCAGCAAACAGCTGGACAAGGACGAGAAGAAGCGCGTCAAGGACGACGAAGCTGCCCTTCGCCATCTGATCGGGCGTGCCAAGCCCGACAAACTGACGGCGGATGACCTGTCCGCCATCAAAAGCGCCATGGCAGCCCTCGAAAGCAGCAGCGCCCACCTGATGAGCCTCTTCGACCCGAACGCGCAGAGCGGCGGGCAGTCATGACGAAGCCGCACCACGTCCGGTGTGCGCTGCTGATTGCCCCGACCGTCGTGGCGGCGCTTGTCGCAGGGTGCAGGGTTTGCCTGACAAGCTATGCCGCGGCGGAGCAGACCGCACAGACCGTTTCGGCGATTCTGCCGACGCTGCTGGGCAGTCTGGAATAAAAATCAAGGGGATTGCGTCCATGATTTCGGACACAATCCCCTTTTTCGTTGCAATGATCATCAGAACAGCAGCAGAATCCCCTGCGCCGCCAGCACCGCCGCACACGCCGCAAGCGCCACCGTCAGCAGACTCTTCCCCTTCCACGCGAGGAACACCGCTACCACCAAACCAACCGCCGCCGTGCGCATATCCCCCGTGGAATACAATACGTCGGGAATCGTCATTGCCCCCAGCACCGCGAACGGCACATAGTGCAGGAACGACTTGATGAACGTTGATTTGATTTCCTTGCGGAAAATCGTCAGCGGCAGCATCCGAATCAGGTATGTCACACCCGCCATCACAAGCAGGTAAATCGGGAAATTTGCCGTCATTGCGCATCACCCGCTTTCGTTTCTTCCTCCCGCACGGGGAAGAGCCACGCGCCCAGCGCCGAGGCGGCAATAGCACAGATGATGATGACAAACCCGCTGGACACCTGCGAGAGCATCGGCACATAACGGAAGCACAGGCTCATCGCGATAGCCATCAGCACGACGATGCGCACAGGCTTCTCCTTGCGCGCGGGCGGCAGGATGATGGCGAGGAACATGCCGAAAATCGCGATACCGAGCGCATTGCGGAGGAAAACCGGCAGCAGCGTACCCGCGACCGCGCCCAGAATCGTGCCGACCGACCAGCCGAGGTACGGCGCGGTCATCAACCCATACAAATACCAGTGACTGACCTTCCCCGGCTGACTGGATGCGACGGCGAATATCTCGTCCGTATTCATAAAAGAGAAGAACAGACGGCGCGGTGTGTTCATATCCGAATCCATCTTCTGGGAGATGGACAGGCTCATCAGCGCATAGCGGAGGTTGATAATCAGCTGCGTCAGCGCGACTTCGAGGTACGATGCCTGTGCGAGAATCAGCGGCAGCCCGGCGAACTGCCCCGCACTGGTGACGTTCGTCATAGAAATCAGCAGCGCTTCGAGCGGCGACAAGCCATCCGCCACTGCCTTCATGCCGAACGTGAACGCAACGGATAGGTAGCCCAGCCCAATCGGGATTCCATGCCGGAAGCCCTTCGCAAAGAGTTTACGATTCATCGTCATTGATGCCTTCTTGTCGAAAAAGTCGGAACACAGCGTTTATGATAGCACGAAGTCCGTCCCTTCGTCAACGTCTATGCAGCAAAAGAACAGCAGGGGACTTCGTCCCGTTTCATTTGTCCCTGCACCCATTTCGCGATTGGCTGATGGCGGAAAAGACATCATCCGACGCGCCGCCGAGTTGTGCGGTATTGCCCATGCAAAACCGGCAGCTGATGGCACTTCATCGACTGCCTGTTTGCGTCTGTTCCTTCTGCAAACATAAGCAGCCACACACCGTA
>OLYM01000692.1_pt1 | contig 13594 bp, 8 predicted proteins | sample 1673691 | NCBI WGS metagenome assembly OLYM01 (sample SAMEA103958123, study PRJEB25191) | human gut metagenome | reverse complement strand
CACCCGGCCTGTGTCGGACGAGCCGCTTTCGGCGGGACGGGTCGAATACCTCGAGTCGGGAATAACCCGTGTTGAGCAGGAATTGTCAGCATCCTATGCGGATGCGCTTGTGAATGCGGGGGAGGACGGTGTCTATACCTCTTCATCAAGCATGCCCGCGCTTCTGTACCCTCTTGCCGCGGGACGTCTTATCTTGGCACCGCTCTCTCCCCTACTTCCGTTTCTGCAGATATCGGATGGAGAGTACACCTATTATGACGGATCGAAGGAGTACTTGCTATGGGTCGCAACGGCCGTTGCCGTCTCGTTCCTTGCCGCGCGTCTTAACAAACGTGAAAAGCTCATCATCCAGGCACCGATGGGCGAGCTGGGTAGACTTGTTGCATCGAGCGTATGGGCGAGTGTTTTTGCAATGCTTGCCGTCCTCGCCATCAATCTTCCAGGGATAATCGCCGCGCTTGTGAAGAATGGCCCGGGCTCGCCGTTCTATCCGATAGGCTACATTCAATATGCGACTCCGGTTATCAAACCGGCTTGGCTGGTGTTCGCGCAGACGGCCATCTTGCAATTCTTGGTGGCAGCGTTCATCTCGCTTGTCGTTCACCTTGCCGTGAAGATTGCCAATAACCCTACGCTTGGAATCGTGTTCGTATGTGCCCTGATGGGGGTGACGATGGTTCCCGGGTATTACGGAAGATCCATCGCTTTACGTGAGTTCGCCCTGTTGAATCCCCTTACGTATGCGAACACTGAGTTGACCGTCGGCGCCTATAGCCCGTACCCGACAACGCAGATAGTGAATCTGCCTGGACTTTGCTTCGAGCGTGGCGCGATTGCCCTCGTATGCGCAATCGGGATCGAGGTGCTGGCAATTAGCCTGCTTTGCGTTGCTGGAAAGAGCGGCTGCGCGTGCCCGATATCCCCGATTTGTCTTGAGAGAGGTTCCTTCACTGCATCGAGAACGGCAACTCGTTCGAGCGCTTGTGCCTCCGCCGTTGCATACGTAAGAACGATGGGGAAACTGCTCCTGCGTTCTCCTACCCTCGCCGTATGCGCGATTGCAATGTCGACGACGATGCTGGCCCCGGCCCTGGTCGAGATGTTTCCTGACGCTGATAACGTTTCCGCTGTTCGGTATAGGGATGGGGAGCTCCGTTCAATAGATCGGTATCTAGAGCAGAACGCTGCGAATATGGACGTCGAGGGCAAAGCGGCCCTGGAAGACATGCGGGATGCTCTTTCGGGTTTCGTGTACGCGCCTATGCCTGCGGAGGGGTTTCGAAGCCTTGCGACGTACGAGCGCGCTCGAGGTGAGCTGGGCGCGGCAGATGCGACTCTCCTGCAATCGATCGGAATCGAGCCGGAGACTCCTTCTCGTGCGGAGGCGCGCGCCCTTCTGCTTGAGTCGATCGCGAGCTTGCCGGACCCCAAGGTTTACGAGTTAAGTACGAAGATGCCCCCATTAATCCTCCTTTCGTATCTCCAGGCAGCGCTTCCCTCCTTATTTTTGCTGTTGCCCGTGGTTGTCACATCGCTCGCGTGCACCCACCTGCAGTGTCGTTCCCTTCTGGTTCTCCAGATCCCCGCAACAGCGCATGTGCGTTTTCTGACGGCTGTTGCGCTGGCTCTCCTGCTTGGCTTGGTGCTGCTTTTGGTGTCGATGGTTCCCGCTGTCGTTGTGTCCGTGATTAAGAACGGTGCGGGTGGATCGGAGTATCCCGTCGCTCTCATTCGGGCGGGAGCTTCGACAACGTCCACGGTGGGGGAGGCGGTGTTGTGCAGTATTCCGTTGCTGGTCATGGCATACGGCGTGATTTCCGTCGTCGCTGCGTTGACAGCAGCGATTAGCCGCAACCCCGTTGTCACCGGAATGGTTTGCGCGGTTCTCTTGGTGTTGGGTTCGTTGAGCGCTCATGTTGAAAGCGTGGGCATGGGCGTCGCGCTGCTGGCTCCATTCGCCTCGTTTGATCCCGCTTCCCAGGTGGGGACGATTGGGTTCCTTGGGCGAGGGACGAACGCGATGCCTTTTGGAGAGGTCGTCGGCGCATCGGGCGCTCTGCTGGTGGTCTTGGGCGCCGTATCTCCGTTGATGGTGCGCCTGAGTGTTCCAAAGATCGAAAGGGGATGATCTCGATGATTGACCTTCAAACGCTGACGATCTCTTATGGAAAGAAGGTGCTCGTAGATTCGGTGAACGCTGAGTTTGCCCCGGGTACGGTCTACGGTCTCGTCGCTCCGAACGGGCATGGAAAGACGACGTTGCTGCGTGCGATGGCAGGTTTGCCGGGTCCTCGCGTGGACGGGAGCATCGTTCTGGATGAGGTGCAGGGTACGGGTGCGAGAGAGGTCCGTTCTATGATCTTCTATGCACCTGGTGAGGGGACGCTGCTGTATCCCGGATTGCGTGCGGAAGATCACCTCAAGATGGTTTGCGATATGTGGCCGCATGCTCGCGATATCGAAGAGATAGTGGAACAAACGCAGATAGGCGAGTTCGCGAAGATGAGGATCCGCACTCTGAGCCAGGGCATGAAGCAGCAGCTTACCCTGGCGATTGCGTATGCGACGGGCGCGCGGTACCTTCTATTAGATGAGCCCATGAACGCGCTCGACCCCAGCAGGGTGGACTTGCATTCCGAGATTCTCAGGAAGCTGGCCGATTCTGGTACGTGCATCATCATGTCATCCCACATCTTGGATTCGGTCGATAGGCTGTGCGATGAGATTCTGTTTTTGAAGGATGGGAGGCTCATTAGAAGCATTCCGCAAGATGATGCTGCGCCGAAGTCTCCTGGATCCCATTTCGCAAAGCCTGCCGGACGCGCCGAGGGTGCGCTAAGCACGTATCGGCGACTCTACGAAAAGGGCGGGTAGAAATGCAAGTTAAAAATCTATGTGGTCAATATAATACCGTTGAACCCGCATATCGATACCGCTCAGCCATTCGCCTCGCCCCCGTCGCACGTATCTTCATCCGGTCTGTTACTTCTAATCTAACAGTTCTTTGAGGAACGTAGGTGCTTCTGAATGTACTGTCGACTTCTTCTCAAACTAATCCTAAGAGACAAGGCCGTATGGATTTGTACGCTCGTTCTCGCTGCAGCCTTCTCCATCCCCATTGCGTTCAATTCACCCATCTACGGGCCCTTCTTTATGAAGCAGGGCATGCAGGGCTTTGTCGACGCATTCAATACGCGCGCGCCCCAGGCCAGCGGCACAGACCTATCGCCAGAGCAGCAAGATGACGCTGAGCTTGCAAGATACGCGAACGCCGCCCTCGCCGCTCAAACCGACGCCGCCTTTCTCGATTCTGCCGAGAGCTACTACGCGCTCATGGGCGAGGGCTTCCAATCCGGGTCCATCGTGGGAGACCGAGAGACCAATGACGCGGAGCTCGCGTATTGCCGCGCCCTGAGCGGCTCCGGCATCACGGATATCCCGGCCTCCGCAAACGACCTGCCATTCCTTTCCTTCCTGCCTTACGCCATTGCCGCGGCGCCGTCTTTCCTTCCCTTCATCCCCTTCCTTCTCTCGTCGATACTCGTGCTCGGCGCCACAAGGCCCGGGACCCTGGCGGCAAAGGCGCCCGCACCCAAATTCCGGCGCCTTATCCAGATCGTGTTTTCGATAATCGTCGCGGGGACCGCGATGCTCCTCGCCGGCCTCGCACCCGGGGGCATTTACGCCTTGGTCCTAAACGGCTTCGGGCAAATTGGGTACCCGATCGCCTTCTTCCATGACGGCGCGCTTGCCACCACGACCGCGGGAGACGTCTTCACGGCCCTGCTTCTCGCGCTGCTTGCGGGCGGAACCTTGATATCCGTTTGCTCCGCCGTCCTATCGACCGCAACGAGGCGCGTCCTCGCGGGCCCCCTTGCCTCCGCGCTGCTTGTCGCGGCCCCGGCATTCCCGTTATTGTCCGATTCGGCACTGGGGCATAACGCCGCGCTCGAGCTCCTGCCGCTGGCCGTGTTCTCGCCTATCGAGGCAACGGGTTACGTGGGATGCTTCCCGACGGAATTCATTGGCTCCGGTTCAGGCAGCGCATCGATGCTTGCCGTGGCCCTGGCATACGTCGCGGTCTTTTTTGCGGTCGGCGCCGTTGCGGCACGTTCCCCCAAACAGCCTGGACCCGCGAAAAAGCACCATGGGCTCGAGCTTCTGGACGCGAGCGTGGGATACGGGAGCACGACGATACTTTCAATCGGGTCGCTTTTCCTGAGCCCGGGAACGGCGGCGGGCCTCGTTGCTCCCAACGGCTCGGGGAAAACCACCCTTCTTGAAGCGCTGTCGGGCCAATTTCCCACCCGCATCCGCTCGGGAAGCCTGGCGGCAGACGGAATCTGCCAACGTCGATCAGCCGAATTTGCAGAACTCGTCTACCTGAGCTCTTCGGGCAGCGCGGATCTCTATCCCACGCTATCGGCCATCGAGCACCTTGCTTTCGTTAGGGAGGCGTGGAAATCGGCCGCCGACATCGACTCGCTCTGCAGCTCCCTCGGAATCTCCCCATATCTCGACAAGCCGACCCGTAAACTCTCGACAGGAATGAAGCAGCAGGTAAAGCTTGCCATGGCGATAGCGACCGATTGCCCGTACCTCATCCTCGATGAACCGCTGAACGGCCTCGATCCGGGAAAGCGGAAAACCTCCTGCGACGCGATGCGCAGCGAGGTGGCGCGGGGACGCAGCGTGCTCATTTCAAGCCATCTGCTCGACGACCTGGCAGACCTCACCGACTCGTTCTACTTCATCGAGTCCGGCACGCTCGTGGAAAAGACCGAGTCGTCCTCGCAGACGCTCAAGCAGGAATACCTCGATACATACGAGGGAGGTGAATGACATGAAACTATTTGAACAGCTGAAGTCCAATGCGTCGCGCATGGCTGTCTACGCCATCCTCGTGGCAACGGCTTTATGCGGAATCGCGGCACCCGTCTATGCGCTCAACGGAGAGAAAGGCGATGTCGAACCCGCGTACATGGCTTCGACGGTTAAGGACCGGTACAAAGCCTTCTCTGGAGACACGTTTTACGTAGCAGAGTACGACACGACCTACCGTCAGCTTCGCTACAACAAGGGCTACGACTATCTAGGCGCAGAGGCAATCAGCTATACGTCGGGTTGGTACCGCTCCAACTATGGACACATAACCCAGTTCAAGTGTAACTACCGTGTGTACAACTAAAGCAACCCGGCCGGGACGAGGGGCGACGCAAAAGCGTCGCCCCTCGTTTTTAACCATGTCAACTGAACCTAGTTCAGTTTGGTTGATTTCCGATCTCAGCCGAACACATTGAGCGGAAAGGCCGTTCCCGCAGTCAGTCGAACGTCCCCGGGGCCCTTCTCAGGCCCCGGGGACGGCATTTTCCCAGTTGAAGGAACGGTGGAGATGTGTTTCGATGGGTCAGATTCGTGTCGTTCCGAAAAGACCGTGAACCTTTTGTGGGACACGCGGCGCCGTGGTACCATAGCCGAGTTTGTTGTCTTGGTCGGAAACCAAGACGCCTTATGCGCTGATCGGTAACCAGCGCCTGACCAATAAGGAGTCCTACCATGAAGCAGGGTATCCATCCCCAGTATGTCGAGTGCACGGTGACGTGCTCCTGCGGCAACACCTTCAAGACGCACGCTACCGTGTCCGAGATGAAGGTCGAGCTTTGCAACGAGTGCCACCCGTTCTACACCGGCCAGCAGAAGTTCGTCGACACCGGTGGACGCGTCCAGCGCTTCGCCGACAAGTTCGGTGGCGCCGCTGCCGCCCAGCTCAAGAAGGCCGAGGAGGCCAAGGCTGCCAAGGCCGCCAAGGCTGCTGAGGCCGAGGCCGCTCGCAAGGCCGCCGCTGAGGCTAAGGCTGCCGAGAAGGCTAAGCGTGCCGCTAAGTTCGCCGAGGAGGCTGCCAAGCAGGCCGCCGAGGCTCCCGCAGAGGCTCCCGTCGAGGAGGCCGCTGCCGAGGCCGAGACCACCGAGGCTGCTGAGTAAATAGCTCGCCGAGGAATCGCTCGCATTCATGGCAAAAGGGTCGTGCATCCGTTTGGGTGCGCGGCCCTTTTCTTTTTATTGGTGCAGGCTAACCCGTTCCCATTGCACCAGATTGGTGCGAAGGGGACGGGTTGGTTTGCACCAAATGGCAGAGTGACGGCGTTTTCCCAGAGAAAACCTGCCAAAATAAAACAGTCCCTTTTTGGCAGGTCGGTCGGGTCGTAGTTATTACGTGGCGGTCGAGCTCGACCGTATAGGCCGCGCCTTGTTTGGCTAAAGTAAAATCATCTGTGTTTAACTCGTCCGCAGCTGCACGGCGTGGGCGATGGCCAAAAAGGAAAACCACATGGGATTCATGTCAAAGCTGCTGTCCTTTGGATCCGATAAGGACCTTAAGCGCTACTACAAGATCGTCGACCAGATCAACGGTCTTGAGCCCCAGTTTGAGAAGATGACCGAGGAGGAACTCCGCGCCCAGACCGATAAGTTCCGCGAGCGTTACGCCAACGGCGAGTCGCTCGACGACATGCTTCCCGAGGCCTTTGCCACCGTGCGTGAAGCTTCCAAGCGCACCATGGGCATGCGTCACTTTGATGTACAGCTCATCGGCGCCATGGCGCTGCACGAGGGTCACATCGCCGAGATGAAGACCGGCGAAGGCAAGACCCTCGTCTCCACGCTGGCCGGCTATCTCAACGCTATCGCCGGTAAGGGCGTGCACGTCGTTACCGTCAACGACTATCTGGCCAAGCGCGACTCCGAGTGGATGGGCCGCATCTACAAGTACCTGGGCATGACCGTCGGTCTGCTGCAGAACAACATGCCGCTCGAGCTCAAGCGCCCGGCCTACCAGGCCGACGTCACGTACGGCACCAACTCCGAGTTCGGTTTCGATTACCTGCGCGATAACATGGTCACCCGCCCCGAGCAGCGTGTACAGCGCGGCCACAACTACGCCATCGTCGACGAGGTTGACTCCATCCTGATCGACGAGGCCAGAACGCCGCTCATCATCTCGGGCGCCGGCACCAAGTCCGCCAGCACCTACAAGGACTTCGCGCGCGCCGTGCGCGGCCTTGAGCGCGGCGAGGACGTCTCGCATGACATGCTCACCGCCACCGAGGACGTCGAGCCCACGGGCGACTACGTCATGGACGAGGCCAAGCACACCATCGCCGCCACCGAGCGCGGCCTTAAGAAGATTGAGCGCCGCCTGGGTATCGATGACATCTATGCCGATCTCTCCGGCCAGCTGGTCAACCACCTGCAACAGGCGCTGAAGGCCCAGTACATGTTCCACCGCGATAAGCAGTACGTGGTCACCAACGGCGAGGTCAAGATCGTCGACGAGTTTACCGGCCGCATCATGGAAGGCCGCCGCTACTCCGAGGGCCTGCATCAGGCCATCGAGGCCAAAGAGGGCGTGCTCGTGCGCGAGGAGAACCAGACGCTGGCCACCATCACCCTTCAGAACTACTTCCGTCTCTATGACAAGCTCTCCGGCATGACCGGTACGGCACTCACCGAGGACGCCGAGTTCCGTGAGATTTATAAACTGCCCGTCGAGGTCATCCCCCCCAACAAGCCCGTGCAGCGTGTTGACCACGAGGACCTGGTGTACCGCACCGTCCAGGCCAAGTACAACGCCGTTGCCGACGACGTCGAGCGACGTCACGCCAAGGGCCAGCCGGTCCTGGTGGGCACCGTCTCCATCGAAAGCTCCGAGAAGCTGTCGGCCGCCCTTACCAAGCGCGGCATCGCGCACGAGGTCCTCAACGCTAAGCATCACGAGCGCGAGGCTCATATCGTTGCCCAGGCCGGACGCTACGGCGCCGTGACCATCGCTACTAACATGGCCGGTCGTGGTACCGACATCCTGCTGGGCGGCAACCCCGACGAGCTGGTGCGCGAGCGCCTTGAGTACGAGGGCCTGACCATGGAGGACGTGACGCCCGAGCAACTCGAGCAGTTTAACGCCGAGGCCAAGGAGACCTGCAAGGCCGAGCGCGAGCGCGTGCTTGCCGCCGGTGGCCTGACCGTCATCGGCACCGAGCGCCATGAGTCCCGTCGTATCGACAACCAGCTGCGCGGCCGCTCCGGTCGTCAGGGCGATCCGGGCGAGACCCAGTTCTACCTGTCGCTCGAGGACGACCTCATGCGCCTGTTCGGCGGCGACAAGATGGATCGTGTCTCCAAGATGATGGTCACGGCCGACATGGGCGATGACATGCCCATCCAGCACAAGATCATCTCCAAGGCCGTCGAGAGCGCCCAGCACAAGGTCGAGAGCATCAACTTCTCCATGCGTAAGAGCGTCCTCGAGTACGATGACGTCATGAACAAGCAGCGCCAGGTCATCTACGCCGAGCGTAACAAGATTCTGGATGGCAAGGACCTGACCGACCACATCACCGAGGTCATGCACGACACCGTGTGCCGCTGCGTGCAGGAGTTCTGCACCAAGGACAGCCACGATGGCGAGCGCGATCTCGAGGGCCTGCGCAAGTGGGTCGTGGAGCTGACCGGGCATATCGATACGCCCAAGTTCCCCGACGAGGATTACGAGGCCCTGGCTGCCGATGTCCTGGCCTACGTTGAGAAGTGCTACAACATGAAGGCCGAGCGTCTGGGTGAGGACCTCATGCGCGAGCTCAACACCCAGGTCATGCTGCGCGTCATCGACACCCGCTGGATGAACTACCTGCAGGAGATGGACTACCTCAAGACCGGTATCGGACTGCGCGGCTTTGGTCAGCGCGATCCGCTGGTCGAGTACAAGACCGAGGCTTATGGCGCGTTCCAGATGCTCGTCGACACCATGTACGAGGATTACCTGCGCACCGTCCTGCGCATCGAGATCAAGGCCGCCCCGCACGCCGTGGAGCACAAGGAGGACCCCGCGCTCGAGGGTGCGCGCTTCTCCGGCCCCGCCGATGTCGATGGCGACAACGGCAACTCGGTGCTGCGCAAGCAGGCACAGGTGCAGGCTCGTACGGCCGTCCAGGGAGGCCCGGCTGCTGTCAACAACGGCGGCAAGGTGACCACCTACCGCAAGTCCGAGAGCGATGACCCTTATGTCAACGTGGGCCGCAATGACCCTTGCCCCTGCGGCAGCGGCAAGAAGTTCAAGTACTGCCACGGCAGGAATCGTTAATGGCCGAGGCTTTAGAGGTAACGCCCGCCGAGCTGGACGCGTTTGCGGACCGGCTCGGCGAGGTCGAGTCGTATCTTCATTTGGACGAGAAGCGCACGCGCGTGACCGAGCTCGAGGCAAAAAGCGTGGCCCCCGGCTTTTGGGATGACGCCGACGCCGCTCGCGCCACCATGGAGGAGATCGCTCGAGCCAAGGAAGATATCGCTGCCGTGGATACCGCGCGCGGCGAGCTATCTGACGCCCGTGCGGCGCTGGAGCTTGCCGAGGAGATGGGCGACGACCCCGATGCCGCCGCGCTGCGCGAGGAGGCTGCCGCTACGACAGAACGCCTGGCCCGCGCTATCGACGAGCTCGAGCTTTCGAGCTGGTTTACCGGTGAGTTCGATCACGGCGACGCGATTGTGACCATCAAGCCCGGACAGGGTGGCCTGGAGGCGCAGGACTGGACCTTCATGCTCTTTAAGATGTACATGAAGTACTGCCAGCGTCGCGGCTGGAAGGTTACCATCAACGACTGCCCCGCGGCCGAGGTCATCGGCATCGACCGTGCGACCTTTACCGTAGAGGGCAAGGACGCGTTTGGCATGCTGCGTGCCGAGGCCGGTGTGCACCGCTTGGTGCGCATTAGCCCCACCGACGACAAGAAGCGCCGCCAGACCACGTTTGCCGGCGTCGAGGTCATCCCCGTGCTGCCTGACGATATCGACATCGAGATCAGTCCCGACGATATCCGCGTGGACGTGTATCACGCGAGCGGCCCGGGCGGCCAGGGCGTCAACACCACCGACTCCGCCGTACGCGTGACGCATTTTCCCAGCGGCATCGTTGTCACTTGCCAAAACGAGCGCAGCCAGATTCAGAACAAGGCCGCGTGCATGCAGATTCTCAAGGCCCGTCTGTACGAGATCGAGCTTGAGAAGCGCGCCGAGGCGCTCGACGAGATTCGTGGGCCCAAGACCACGATCGGGTTTGGTAACCAGATTCGCAGCTACGTGCTCTACCCGTACCAGATGGTCAAGGACCTGCGTACGGGCGTGGAGACCAGCAACGTCGAGGCCGTTCTCGACGATGGCGATCTGGATCCGTTTGTGATCGGCTACCATCGCTGGGCAACCGGCAACGCCGATGCGGAAGGCTCGGACGCCTAGGCACATGGTTGGCTTCGGGTCGATGCAAACACTTCGCAGGGGTGGTATTTGCTCGATGAATCGGTAGAATCGAATACAGCAAGAAGTTCAAAGCGCACTCGTTTGGGTGCGCTTTTTTGAGGGAGGCAGCATGGCATATCGTCTGGACATCAAGCGCATTCTTTCGATGAACTTCTTTCACGATCTGCCCCAGATCATGTTGGGGTGCGCTCTGGCCGCTATTGCGACCGACCTGTTTTTGATTCCCAATGGTCTTGCCGCCGGTGGCGTTACGGGCCTTGCCACCATTATCCAGGCGGTCGGCGCGGCGCGAGGCGTGTCGCTTCCCGTCGGTATCCAGACCATCGTGATGAACGCCTTGCTGCTGCTGGTCGTTATGCGCGAGGGCGGCATGTTCTACGTGGTGCAGACCGCGACGGGCTTTGTGCTGCTGGGCTTCTTTACCGATCTGTTCGCCCCGTTTGTAGCACCTCTGGCGGATGCGGACCTGATGCTTCCCGCCATGTGGGGCGGCATTATTACGGGCATCGGTTACGGCATGGTGTTGCGTGCCGGCGCCAACACCGGCGGCTCGGACACGATTGGCCAAATCATCTCGCGCAACACATCGCTGCCGGTTGGCTCGACCGTCATGGCGATCGATGTTGCCGTTTGCGCGCTGTCGGCCCCGGTCTTCTCGGTCGAAAACGCGCTGTATGCGGGCCTTTCGATGGTCATTAGCGGCTACGTGATCGATGCCGTGGTCGACGGCGGCAACAGGCGCCGTATGGTACTCATCATCTCGGACAAGTTTCCCGATATTGCGGCCGACATCATGTATGGACTGGGTCGCGGCTGCACCAAGTTTAAGGCGACCGGCATGTACTCGGGTGCCGAGAAGCCGGTGATCATGGTAATCGTGAGTCGTCGCGAGCTCAACACGCTCAAAACCATTGTGCGTGAGCGCGACCCGCGTGCTATTGTGACGGTCGCCGACGTTACGGAGACCTTCGGTGAGGGCTTCAAGGACATTAACGCGTAGGGCCGACTGCGTTCCATCCAAAAGACGTTCACATTGGTAAACCGTTTCATCAGCGGTTCTGCCTGCTAAATTGCTCAAATAATGATAAATACTCTGGTAAAGCTTCCAGTTTCCAGCATAATGAATGGCGTACGTGCATCGCGGCTGGGTTGGGACGACCTTCTGTGCCGTGCGCATTTTGTCTAAAGAGGATGAAAGGAAGGCACAATGAGCGACGAAGAGCTCAAAAAGGTTGCCAACGAGGTAAGGAAGGGCATCGTCACCGGCGTGCACGCTGCCAAGTCCGGCCATCCGGGCGGTTCGCTCGGCGCTGCCGACATCATGACCTATCTGTACTTTGAGGAAATGAACGTCGACCCAGCTAATCCCCGCAAGGCCGATCGCGACCGCTTTGTGCTCTCCAAGGGCCATTGCGCTCCGGGCCTGTACGCCGTGCTCGCCGAGCGTGGGTTCTTCCCCAAAGAGGACCTCGAGACGCTGCGCCATATCGGCAGCCACCTGCAGGGTCACCCCAACATGAACGACACCCTGGGCGTCGACATGTCCACCGGCTCGCTCGGCCAGGGCATCTCCGCCGCCGTGGGCATGGCCGTTGCCGCCAAGCACTGGGGCGATGACTATCGCACCTACGCCCTGCTGGGCGACGGCGAGAGCGAGGAGGGCCAGGTCTGGGAGGCCGCCATGTTTGCCGGCAACCAGCAGCTCGATAACCTCTGCGTGATCGTCGACCACAACGGCCTGCAGATCGACGGCCCCGTCGAGGAGGTCAACGACCCCATGCCGCTCGCCGACAAGTTCCGCGCCTTCAAATTCCACGTGGTGGAGCTCGCCGACGGCAACGACTTCGATCAGATCCGCGCCGCCTTTGCCGAGGCCCGCGCCACCAAGGGTCAGCCGACTGCCATTATCGCCGAGACCATGAAGGGCAAGGGCGTTTCCTTTATGGAGAACCAGGTGGGTTGGCACGGTAAGGCCCCCAACGATGAACAGTTTGAGCAGGCCATGGCAGAGCTCACGGCCGCCGGAGAGGAGCTCTAGGATGGCAGACGTCAAGAAAATCGCCACGCGCGTAAGCTACGGCGAGGCCCTCGTCGAGCTCGCCAACGAGCACGATGACTTTGTGGTCCTCGACGCCGACCTGGCCGCCGCCACGCAGACTGGCAAGTTCAAGGCAGCCTGCCCCGACCGCTTCTTCGATGTGGGCATTGCCGAGAGCAACCTGATGGGTGTTGCCGCCGGTATCGCAACCACCGGCCGCGTTGCCTTCGCGAGCAGCTTTGCCATGTTCGCCGCCGGCCGCGCCTTTGAGCAGGTCCGCAATTCCATCGGCTACCCGCACCTTAACGTTAAGATCGGTGCCACGCACGCCGGTATCTCGGTGGGCGAGGACGGCGCCACGCACCAGTGCTGCGAGGATATCGCCCTCATGCGTGTTATCCCCGGCATGACCGTTATCGTTCCCGCCGACGACGTGGAAGCCCGTGCCGTGACGCGCGCCGCCTACGAGTGCGACGGCCCCGTGTACATGCGCTTTGCCCGTCTGGCCTCGCCGGTCATTAACGACCCCGAGACCTACAAGTTTGAGGTGGGCAAGGGCATCGTCATGCGCGAGGGCACCGACGTCACCATCATCGCCTGCGGCCTGATGGTCGGCGAGGCTCTCGAGGCTGCCGAGCAGCTTGCTGCCGAGGGCATCGATGCCGAGGTCATCAACATGCACACCATCAAGCCCATTGATGCCGACCTGATCGTCAAGAGCGCCACCAAGACCGGCCACGTCGTGACCGTCGAGGAGCACTCTGTGATCGGTGGCCTGGGCAGCGCCGTTGCCGACGTCCTGTGCGAGCAGTGCCCGACGCCGCTCAAGAAGATCGGCGTCAACGACACCTTCGGTGAGTCCGGCCCGGGCGCCGAGCTCCTGCACAAGTACGGCCTGGACGCCGCCAACATCGTGGCGACCACCAAGGAGTTCTTGGCATAAGGCAAGGCGGATCTCAAGGACTGCTTCGCCAGAACTATGGAAACCCGGCAGGGGCGCTCTCTTGGAGAGCGCCCCTGTTTCAGTTGCGGTGAAATAAGGACTGTTTTGCCAGCTTAAAGGCTCAATTAATCCGCATTTCACCGCAACTTTCGAAGGCGTTCCCGCTTGTGCTGGCTCCGTCGCGACGATTGATTGCGGCTTGGCACAGTGCGGCGACATCGGGGGCATCGCTGCCTCGGTATGTCATGGCGAGCAAAGCGGCATCATAGATTTCGTCATTGGTCACATCGGCGGCATCAATGGGGCAG
>OLYM01000687.1_pt1 | contig 13663 bp, 10 predicted proteins | sample 1673691 | NCBI WGS metagenome assembly OLYM01 (sample SAMEA103958123, study PRJEB25191) | human gut metagenome | reverse complement strand
GAGGTCGAAAACTGGGACGATTACGACACCGTGTTTATCGGTTATCCCATCTGGTGGGGTATCGCAGGCGGGGTGTTGTGCCGGAGTCAAAGCGTGGCCCGGCGCCGACGCTGAGTGCCCTCATGTCAGCCAGGTGCATAAGCAAATGCCACGATACGGCATTTCCCGCGGGTTTGCCCGAACCGGCCTGTAGGATGTTACGTGCGTATTGACAAATCCGCGTGGCCCGGCGCCGCCCTGGCACAACGCCGCAGTCGCGTCCGCAAGAGGGCCCGCGCAATAACCAGTAAAGGAGGAACAATGGGTCAGGGTCAATCATCCGTTTTTGATCTCGCGGCAGTGGCTGCGGCGTCCAATGGGGGGAACAACGACCCGCTGCTGCCTCCGGCGCGTTACATTGGAGCTCCGCAAAAGCCCAGCAAGATGCCGTACAACAAGTACGTCGCATATGATAAGCAGGTGCCGTTTGATTTCCCGGAGCGTACGTGGCCGGGCAAGCGACTGCAGCGTGCGCCGCGTTGGTGCTCCGTCGATCTGCGTGACGGCAACCAGGCTCTCGTCAACCCGATGGATTCCGAGCGCAAGCTGCGTTTCTGGAACCTGCTCGTGTCGATGGGCTTCAAGGAGATCGAGGTCGGTTTTCCGTCGGCTTCCGAAACCGATTACGACTTCATCCGCATGCTGATCGAGCGCGAGCTCATTCCGGATGACGTCACCATCGTCGTGCTCACCCAGGCCCGTGAGCACCTGATTCGCAAGACTTACGAGTGCCTGAAGGGCGCCAAGCGCGCCGTCGTGCACTTCTACAATTCCGTGTCCGTGCTGCAGCGCGAGGTCGTGTTCCGCAAGGACAAGGCCGGCATCAAGAAGCTCGCCACCGACGCGGCCACCCTGTGCAAGGAGCTCGAGGGCGAAGCCAAGGGCATTGACCTGTACTACGAGTATTCTCCGGAATCCTTCACCGGCACCGAGCCGGAGTACGCCGTCGAGGTGTGCAACGCGGTGATCGATGTCATCAAGCCGACGCCTGAACATCCGATGATCATCAACCTGCCGGCAACCGTGGAAATGACCACGCCGAACGTCTTCGCCGACGAGGTCGAGTATGTGTCCAACCACCTCGTACCGCGTGACGCCGTGGTGCTCTCCCTGCATCCGCACAACGATGAGGGCATGGGCGTGGCTGCCACCGAGCTGGCCGTGCTGGCCGGCGCTGACCGCGTGGAAGGCTGCCTGCTGGGCAACGGCGAGCGTACCGGCAACGTCGATTTGGTCACCCTTGGTCTGAACTTCCTGACCCAGGGCATCGATCCGCAGATCGACTACTCCAACGTTCCGGAAATCCGCAAGACCGTCGAATACTGCAACCAGATCAAGATCTCCGAGCGCCACCCGTACGCCGGCAACTTCGTGTTCACCGCGTTCTCCGGCTCCCACCAGGACGCCATCAAGAAGGGTCTTGAGGCCCGTCAGGTGGCCGCCGACCGTGCTGGCGCCGATCTGGACAGCTTCGTGTGGCTCGTGCCGTACCTGCCGATCGACCCGAAGGACATCGGCCGTTCCTACGAGGCCATCATCCGCGTGAACTCCCAGTCTGGCAAGGGCGGCATGGCCTACCTGCTGAAGACCAACCACAACCTTGATCTGCCGAAGCGTCTGCAGGTCGAGTTCGAGAAGGTCGTGCAGAACTACGCCGATGAGACCAAGAAGGAAGTCAAGGACGAGGACATCTGGCGTCTGTTCAAGGACGAGTACCTGCCGGTCGAGGAATCCGGCGCCACCGCGGCCGGTGTCGTGGTCGGCGACAGCAAGGACGAGACCCTGAAGCAGTGGGGCCGTCTGAAACTGCTGAAGGTGTCCGTCTCCTCCGGCGAGGATGGTTCCGACACCGTGCTCAAGGCCAGGATTCTCGACCGCGGCGTGAACGTTGGTGTCGACGAGCCGGTGGAGCGTGAGGTCTCCGGCATCGGCAACGGTCCGATCGCCGCCTTCCTCAACGCCGTGAGCAACTTTGGCATCGAGGCTTCGGTGATGGATTACGTGGAGCACACCATGTCCGTCGGCACCGATGCCATGGCCGCTTCCTATGTGGAATGCCAGATCGGCGAGGAAGACAACACGAGCATCGTGTGGGGCGTCGGCATCGATACCTCCATCGTCACCAGCTCGCTGAAGGCCATCATCTCGGCCATCAACCGTTCCGAGCGCTGATTGCGCTGATTGCACGGACGCGTTGAGCAAACGCGCCGGATATGATTCGAGGGGCTTTCTGGGTAACCGGGAAGCCCCTCGTCGTTGTCATGTGCCATGCGATGCGCCCGCTCACAAGTATGACGAGCGCGTTCCGTGACGCTTCCCCCTCCGCGGATGAAGGGTGTCACAAGGCCGCCACACCAAGTTGTACAACGATGTAAAACACGGTATAGTACATCGTTATAAAACCTGTATCTGCTTACTGAAGGATCTTCCATGTCGGCCAATTATTCCCTGCTGTGTTATACACGCGAAGCCACCGGACGCGAAGAGGCGAACAACGAGGACATCGCCTACAGCATGCATTTGGCGCTACGTTCCGGCGATGACGCCGAGTGGCAGCCGCTGAACGAAAACTATGGCATCTTCTTCGCGGCCGGTGTACCGATCGCCGCTGCGACCGCGGAGTCCCGCCGTGCGTGCACGGCCGCGGCGCGCTTCGCCGCCGACCCGTTCGACGCGCCTCGCCCCGCCACCGACGCCGTCGCCCATGGCGTGGTCATGCCCGGTATGGATATCACGCTGAAATCACTCAAGAACCCGTTCCTGTTTCGTCTCGCGGACGGACGATTCGCCATCGCCGCGACCCGTACCGCCCGCGGCGGTGAACCGGACGGTTCCGAACGGTCGGCATTCCTGCTCGCCATCAGCGATGATCTGACGGCGTTCGACCAGCGGGGGCTGGTGCTGTTGCGCACCACCGGTGGGGTCAATCGCCCGTCCGTCTCTTTCGACGCCGCGGACGCGTGCTACGTCGTCTCCTGGACCGGTGACGATGGCAAGGCACGCACCGCGCGGACGGCCGATATCGTAGCCGCCGCCGGTTCGGGCAGGCCGCTTGATGTCGTGGAATCGGCGTCGTCGCAGCCGTTGCGTCAGACCGGGGATTGCGGCATTCCGAACGCCGTCGTCGGCAACAGCATCGCCATCAGTGAGCCGGAGGCCGAGCGCCTGATCGAGCGCTTCGGCCGCATCCGCAATACCGGAACGTCCGTGCCCGCCCAGCGAATCGATGCGGGCCTGCATGGTGAGGATGCCCGGAATGCGGTTCTGGCCTTGGCCGCAACCCGTGCGGAACTGTCATACAGCGACGGTTCGCAGGCCACGCGCGCGGTGGATTGGAACATGGCCCAGCTTGAGGCCATCGGCCAGGAGGCCTCCGAGGGAACGTTCAAGGCCGGCCAGACCCGTACCGTCGAAGGTGTGATCCGCCAGAGCGTCTATCCGGTGCCGTTCGCGGTGGAGCGCGCCGATCCATCGGTGTTCGCGTGGGATTTCAATGGCAAGCCGATGTTCATGTTCATCGCCACCGATGACACCGACGGCAATTGCGTGGATCCGAACGACGGTAGAACCCATATGCCGCTGCGCATCGCCGACTCCATCGAAGCGCTTTCCGACGCCGCGGGTGGACGGGCCAAGGAGATCGATCTGCTCGCATGCGGCGATCTCAATAGCGAAGATCGTCCGATGACCGGCTGCTTCTGGGCGCCGGAACTGCATGTGATCGGCGGCAAGCTGTCGGTCCTGTTCATGCCCTGCTTCGATGGGCCGCGCGTCAATCCCGACGGCACCCCCAACGATCGTGCCGGCAAACCGGACATGTGGACCGGCAGCTGCCACATCATGCAGCTCAAGCAGCATTCCGACGGCACGGATTTTGATCCGCGCGAGCCGGAGAACTGGACGGTGCCCGAGCCTATCCTCGACCCGGATGGCGAGACGCTCAATCCGATCCAGCGCATTTCGCTTGACATGACCGTGTTGTGCGATTCGGGCCGCTGGTACTACGCATGGCAGCAGGTCGGCAGCATCTGGATCGCCAGCTTTGACCCGGCTCGTCCGGCGAGGCTCACCAGCAAGCCGAAGCAGATCGTCGTGCCGGAATTCGCATGGGACAACATGATCGCCGAAGGACCGAACGCCATCGTGCATGACGGAACGATTTTCCTGATCTACTCGGGCTCGCTGGTCGGCATCGACTACACGACCGGCCTGGTCACCGCCCCGGCCGGACAGGGGGCCGATCTCACCGACGCCAGCGTATGGACGAAGCTCGATTATCCGCTGCAGAAGTCCGGCATGTACAACGGGCGTTGGCAGCTCGGCACCGGCCACGGCATGTGGTCGCATGACGAGGACGGCAACCTCATCTACGTGTTCCACAACGCCGAATACGAGCACGGCCGCTATGGTGGCCGCGACGCCCAGGTGCGCCGCGTGCACTGGTCCAAGGAGGGCATGCCCATCCTGGATATGCAAACGGCGGAGGAACTCGACCCCGACTATGCTGGTGTAACGATGGAGGTTGGTTTCTTCGATGCCGACTGAGTCCGCTGAATGACAAAAGGGGTATATATGCCGAAGCGAACGGGGGGAAACGGCGAGCATGTCGTGACCATGCGTGAGGTGGCCAAGGCGGCCGGAGTGTCGATCAAAACCGTCTCCAACGTGGTCAACGACTACGAATTCGTCTCGCAGGCCACGCGCGACAAGGTCAACAAAGCCATCGTGGAACTGGGATACACGGTGAACGTATCGGCGCGCAACCTGCGCCGAGGGCAGACCGGCATCATCGGCTTGGCCATTCCCGATCTGCAGATGCCGTATTTCGCGCAGCTGTCATCGCTGGTCATCGAAGAAGCGAAGAAAGTCGGTCTGCGCGTGATCGTGGAGCCGACGCAATATTCGCGCGATGGCGAGTTGGAAGCGCTGCACGGGTCCCAGCAGACGATGATCGACGGCCTGATCTACAGCCCATTGGAGCTTGGACAGGATGACGTCGAGCGGCTGAAGGTCGATTATCCGCTTGTGCTGGTTGGCGAACGCATCTTCACCGACCAGGTGGATCACATCGCCACCGAGAACGTGGAAGGCGCGAAGCGGGCCACGCAGTATCTGCTGACGACCGGTTGCCGCCGCGTGGCCGTGGTCGGCGTTCATCCGGGGGAGAAAGTCGGTTCCGCCGCGCTGCGCTACCAAGGGTATCTTGAGGCACTGGAGGAGGCCGGCGTCGAATTCGACGATCGGCTGGTCGTCGAATCGGGCATGTGGCATCGTAGTGACGGTGTGAGGGCCATGAACGCGTTGTTGGATTCCGGCGTCGAAGTCGATGGCGTCGTCGCGCTGAACGACATGCTGGCTTCCGGCGTGATGCACGCGATTCAGATGCACGGCTTGCACATTCCCGACGACATCTCCGTGGTTGGTTTCGACAATTCCGACGATTCACAGTACCTGTCGCCGGCGCTGACGTCGATCGCGCCGGGACTTGAGGCGGTAGCCCGTCTGTCGGTTAAGGTGCTCAAGGAGCGTATCGACGGCCGTGACCCGAATGCCGACAAACCGGGGGAGAAGGTCTTCCGCAAGGTCGCATCATCGCTGGTCGTGCGCCAATCCACCAAACTCCCCATCGATTCCCTCGTCCTCTGAGCTTTCGCTTGCCTTCTGGCAAGTTTCTCCCAGCGTGCGTACCCATTGAGTCGGCTCTTCCCCCAAGGTGCCACCGCCGGGCATGGGCGCTCGGCCGTAAGCTTGGCCGAACGGCCTTGAGTGTGTCGAGCACCCATGACCGACGGCGGCACCGACATTGGCATGAATGGCGCAAACGATGGACGCCCATGCCCAGCGGCAGCACCGCATCCAAGCATCTTCCGACAATGACGCGCCCAAGTTGTTACAACGATGTAAGAATGATATATTCAACGTTGTAAATACTGGAACAACGGATTGAGAAGGACTAAACATGGTTGTTTACAACAATCCGATCGTGCTTCAGCGCGCAGACCCCTGGGTGCTCAAGGTTGACGGCGAGTATTATTTCACCGCCTCCGATCCGGAATACAACTGCATCGCCATCCGGCACGCGTCGAGCATCAACGATTTGCAGAAGGCTCCGGAGACGGTGGTGTGGCGCAAGCACGAATCCGGCCCGGCAAGCATCTACATCTGGGCCCCCGAACTACACCGCATCAATGGCGCATGGTATATCTACTTCGCAGGCGCCGCAACGGATTTCGAAGCATCCGGCCTGCCGACGCACCGCATGTTCGTGCTGGAGAACACCGACGACGACCCGACCTCCGACAACTGGGTGGAGAAGGGCCAGATCATCACCCCGATCGACTCTTTCGCACTTGACGCCACCACCGAAGTGATCGATGGCGTGCAGTACTTGGTATGGGCGCAGAAGGATCCCGCTATCGAAGGCAACTCCAATCTGTATATCGCCAAGATGGCCAATCCGTGGACGCTGGGCAGCGAGCCCGTCATGCTGACCAAGCCGGAGTACGACTGGGAATGCATCGACTTCCTGGTTAACGAAGGACCGGCCTTCCTGTTCCATGAGAACAAGATCTACATCACGTATTCCGCCTCCGGCACCGGAGTTCCGTACGCCGTGGGGCTGTTGACCGCCGAGCGCGGCAGCGATCTGCTGGACAAGGCCTCCTGGACTAAGAGCCCGGTGCCGGTGTTCAAGACCTGCGCCGAGAACGGTCAGTATGGTCCGGGCCACAATTCATTCACCAAGTCCGAGGACGGCACCGAGGACCTGATGATTTACCACTGCCGCAACTACACGGAAATTAAGGGCGATCCGCTGTTCGACCCAAATCGCCACGCGCGCGTCGGTGTGGTCAAGTGGACCGCCGACGGTCCGGATTTCGGCGTGCCGGAACCTGATAATCTGTGGACCCCCACTACCACGGACGTGTTGCCCGCTGATGGTGGCCCGCTTGCGGGAACTCCGGCCGTAGGCCACTGAGGGGCGTGGTCGGAGGGGTCACCCCGTCTATAACCCCATCCATAAAGCTGGCTGTTGTCGTCGGCGTGTTACCGTTTGTACAACGATGAAAATAGCTGTATAATCAAAATTACAACGTTGCAAATGAGCAGGGAGGCTCAATCGAAAAGGATTCTTCCCATTCGGATTGCAACGAGGAGCGGTCCAGCGATGGTCCGTTGAGGAAAAGGAAGGAAACAATGTCTACATCCAGGCATCTTACCGGGTTGCGGCGCTTTGCCAAGGCTGCCGTAGCCGTGTGTGCGTCACTTGGACTTGTGCTTGCCGCCGGAGGCTGTGGTGCCTCTTCGGGTGAAAGCAAGACCATTTACTTCTGGAACAATCTGGTGGGCGATGACGGTCCTGCAATGCAGCGCATCGTCAAGGAATACAACGCCCAGAGCGATTACAAGGTCGTTTTCCAGCCGATGAACGGCGGCGATCTGACCACGAAGATCTATTCCGTGATGCAGACCGGCAAGAACATCCCCGACATCATCATCGGCGACCAGTTCCAGACCGCCGTTCTGCAGTCCCAAGGTCTGCTCGACACCATGGACGATTGGCAGAAGGTCGCCCCGGACCTCAAGGAGAGCAGCTTCCTGCCCGCCACTTGGAAGGGCGTCACCGTCAATGGCAAGGCCTACGGCATTCCGCTGTATCTGTACCAGATGGCCATCTACTACAACAAGGACCTGATCAAGAAGTACAACCTGCAGTACATCCTCGACGACGGGTTCGTCACCATCGACGAGATCAAGGACCTCAAGGGCAAGCTACCCAAGGGCACCTACGCGCTGACTTACGGCAATCTGCCGTGGGCCTTCATGTCCCTGCTGTACGGCGCGGGCGGCACGCTTGAGAACGATATGGACGACCTGACCAAGGACGTGTGGCGCAAGCCCATGGAGAAGCTCAAGGAAGCGTACGACGCCGGTGTGGTCGCCCCGATGGACGTCGACGGCGAGCAGGCGTTCGGTTCCGGCAAGGCCGTGTTCGCGCAGCTTGGCACGTGGGCGCAGGGCAATATGTCCAACACCTTGGGCGCCGACAAGATCGCGGAAGCCAACACCCTGCAGTACAGCGCCGACAATCCGGTGAACTTCTTCTACCAGTGCAACTGGATGCAGTTGAAGGATCCGCACCGCTCCGCGGCGAAATCCGCAGCCGCCGCCGACTTCGTCAAGTACGTGTACGAGCACTGGATGGATTGGTCTGAGGTCGGTTCCATCTCGCCGGCATACCGCGATCTGAACAACCCGGAGTACCAGAAGCTGATCCAGGCGTCCTTCACCAACAGCAAGAAGGAACGCGACTACATCAAGACCTCCAACTACCTCTACGGAGGCTATGCGACCGCTGGTTGGGGCACATACAACGACATCGTCTACGGCAATGTTGGTCTTGAAGAAGGTCTGAAGACCCTCGACCTCATGGCCCAGGGCCAAATCGAGATTCAGGAGGAATCGTGATGAGCAAGACATCTACGATCGGATCCGCAAAATCATCCATGAAGCGCAAGAACTCCATCTGGCACGCGCTGCCGTACATCGCTCCGCACTTCATCATCTTCGCCGTCTTCGGCATCATCCCGATTATCTTCGGCATTGGACTGGCGTTCACCCGCTGGAACATGGTCGGTGCGCCGAAGTTCGTCGGCCTGCAGAACTTCGCGAAGATCTTCGACCCCAGCACCTATTTCTACTCGATCTTCTGGCGTGATCTCGGCCACACTCTGCTCTTCGTGCTGGTCAGCGTGCCGCTGACCATCATCGTGCCGCTGCTGCTCGCCGTGGCGCTCAGCAAGAAGGGACTCAAGGGCGCTGGTCTGTTCCAGGCGATCTTCTACATCCCAGGTCTGATCTCCATCGCCGCCGGTGCACTGGTCTGGCGTATGGTCTTCAACTCCCAGTTCGGTCTGCTGAACACCACCTTCCACACCGACATCAACTGGCTCGGCAAGAACCCGTACGCATGGATCACCATCTTCGTACTCGTGCTGTGGGCCGGTATCGGCGGCAACCTCGTCATCTACCGTTCCGCGCTCTCCGGCGTGGACGAGAGCCTCTACGAAGCCGCGAAGGTCGACGGAGCCGGTCCGGTCAGGATCTTCTTCTCCATCACCCTGCCGGAAATCAAGCTGCCGTTGTTCTACACCACCATCATGACCACCACGGGCGCCTTCAACGTGTGGGGCCAGCCGGTCATGCTGACCAACGGCGGACCGAACTACCAGACCCAGGTGCTGCTGATGGATATCAGGAACCTCGCGTTCCCCGCCGGCCCTGCGGCCGCCGGCATGGCTTCCGCAATGGCATTGCTGCTGGGCATCATCCTGATGGCCATCGCCGCGATCCAGCTGATCTTCATGAATAAGGAGGACTGAAGATGTCCGCTGCAACCACAGTCAATGTCGCAAGCGCGGCAATTCCTGAAAACAAAACCAAAAAGGTCTCCCCGTCGCTGATCGCCGTCTATGTGGTGCTCGTCGTGCTGGCAGTCGTCTGGCTGCTTCCGGTGATCTACACCGTGACGACTTCGTTCAAGTCGGTGGCCGAATTCACCTCCAACGCGTTCAACTTCCTGCCCGCGAAGTGGGTACTTGACAACTACATGACGCTGATCGAGGCATCCGCCAGCTACCCGGTCCTGAACTGGCTGGGCAACTCGCTGATTATCTCGACCGTGTTCGCAGTGCTGTCCGTGTGCATCGTCGCGCTCGCAGGCTTCGGCTATTCCCGTCTGAACTTCAAGTACCGCGATACGCTGTTCTTCGTCCTGCTGCTCATCTCGATGTTCCCTGCCGTGGTCAACATGATCCCGCAGTACCGCATCATCGCCTCCCTCGGCTGGGTCAACACCTACTGGGCCTGCATCATCCCTGGCCTGGGCAACGTGGCGAACATCTTCCTGGTGCGCAACTTCATGAAGGGCATCCCGAAGGAACTGGACGAGGCGGCCGAAATCGACGGCGCCACTGATTTCCAGATCTTCACCCGCATCATGCTGCCGGCCATCCGCCCGATTCTGATCGTCATCTTCCTGTTCAGCTTCACCGGCGCTTGGAACGACTTCCTGTGGCCGACCTTGGTGTTCAACGACATCAACAAGATGCCGGTCACCGCTGGTCTGCAGCTGCTGAGCAACCAGATGGGCCAGTACAACCAGATGGGCTCCCTGATGGCGGCCACCTGCATGGCCATCATCCCGACCCTGCTGCTGTTCCTGTTCGCGCAGAAGTACTTCCTGCAGTCCCTGAACATCACCTCCGGCCTCAAGGGCTGATACCGGCCGAGTGAGATAATGCACAGGTCCGTCCCCAAACGGACGGGCCTGTGATTTTATCTTTCCCGAGCTGCGCATCGCACATCGGATGAGGCCACACCACGGAAAGGACCGATATGAATCCGCAAGGCAACACCATGCAGCCGCCGGCACCATTGGCTCGCAAGGCGGAACGAGTGCTGATGACCATCGCCGCCGCCTACAACGTGATCATGGCGTCCATCACACTGTTCATGTTCACCAGCTGGTTCAAAGGCCAAGCCTACGATCTGCTGGAACATAACGGTTTGCTGAAAACGGACTATTCCGCGGTGGACAACGCCTCGACGGTGGTGGGCATCTACGCGCTGCTGGTGCTGATTATCGGCATTGTCAGCTTCATCATGTCCATGCGGTGTCTCGCTCCCGGCACCACCAGCCGGTGGGTGATCATCTGGCTGGCAATCGTGGTGGTCTTCTCCCTGGGCACGATGGACCTCATCGGCCTTGCACTGTATTCCATCACCTTGGTCATCTATCTGGCCCGCAACAAGGCCATCGCGGCGCAGCAGGATGTGATCCGCACATGGGCCCGCACGCATCAGGGCTAATCCTCCTTCCCGAAGAAAGCTGTCGCTCTCGTGGCGGCGGCTTTCTTCGTATCCGCGCATATTGACGCGGTACGTTATCGAACACGCAATTCACTTATCCAATTCATTCATTCACAACCACAAGGTGGGACCATGACCGACACAACCGACGACTACGGTTACCTGCTCGTCCACTTCATCGAGGATCCGGACGGCTACGCCGAGAAGATTTACATGGATATATCCGACGGTGACAATCCGCACCGTTGGGTGCCGCTCAACGATGGAAAGCCTGTGCTGGCTTCGCATCTCGGTACCACAGGCGTGCGCGATCCGCATATCATCCGCAATCCCGACACCGGCACGTGGTATATCATCGCCACCGATCTGCGTGTGTTCGGAGGCGACGGCGGCGGCTGGTACGAGTGGAGCCACCACGCCAGCACGAATCTCATCATCTGGGAATCCGACGATCTGCTCCATTGGAGCGAGCCGCGCATGCTCGACGTGTCCCGCAAGCCGGACGGCTCCCATCTGGAGCTTGGTATGGCCTGGGCATGCGAATGCCTCTGGGTGCCGGACTACTATCCGCAAGGCCATCACGGTGGGCGCGGCGCATTCGTCATGTATTGGTCCAGCACCGTGTTCAATGATGCGGACAAGGCTCACGACGACAAGAACGTCTACTGCACTGTGCTGTGGGGCGCCACCACCGATTTCACGCAGGACACGTTCGAATATGGTGGCGTGTTCATCGACAACCACGGTGACGCCATCGACACCACGATGATCCAACGTCCGCTGCCTGATGGTGGTGTGCGCACGTACCGCATCACCAAAGACAATGCGCATGGCACCGGCATCTGGATGGACCGCACCGACGCGAAGCGCTGGTGGGAGCCGGGAACGACCTGGACCAAGGTGCAGGACCGGATTGGCGCAGGCTACGTGCCGGACGGCAACCCCGGCGGCGTGGAAGGTCCTGCGGTGTTCGCCAACCACCACAACAACGGTGGACCGGACGACGAATGGTACTTGTTCGTGGACGTGATTCCGTCGATTGGATACCGGCCGATGGTCAGCCGCGATCTCGATCAGGGCTGGGTGCCGTTGCAGGCGGACGATTACTTCCTCACCGCGCATACGAAACACGGTGGCGTCGCCTCGCTGACGCGCGTCGAATACGACCGTCTCGCCCAGCATGTGCATGCATTCTGACGAACGACGTTGACGACCGTGCGCCCGCGTGTGCACGCGGCAAAACCAAGGGGGCTTCCCGGAATAACCGGGAAGCCCCCTTTGCGTGTTCGCTGACCGCGACGGCAATCGCAGTCAGCGACTGCTATTGCTGCGATGTATCGCCATTGGCGCCGTTATTACCGGGATTATCGCCACTGGTTCCTCCGCCATTGCCACCGTTGGTGTCGTTACCGTCGCCGTTAGCGGGATTATCGCCACTATTACCGCCGTCGCCACCGCCCTGACCGGTATTCTGCGTTTCCTCGGTCTGATTCGGCGTGGTCTGTTGGGTGTTCTCCTCGGTGCGCGGAGTCACGGTGGTCTGCTGCTTTCTAGTCCAGCTCTTCTGCGCGCCGGTGCCCCACGTACCGTCCGGTCCGCCGACCTTGCCGTTATCGGTGGCGTCGGGGAACGTTTCGTTCGGAGTGTCGGCAAGGGCCTGCTTCATGTATTCGGTGAACAGATGCACGGGGTAGTCGCTGCCGCCGGTCCATCGGCCGAACGAAGGGATCTGCTGCGGATTGCCGTTGGCGTCCGGATACCACATCGCCACAGAAGTCAGCATGGACGGCGTGTAGCCGATGAAGCTCGCTGCGTTGGAATCGTTTGCGGTGCCTGACTTGCCGGCAATGGTGTGCCCAGTGGCACGCGCCTCGGTGGCGGTGCCTCGCTGGACCACGCCGGTAAGCGCCTTCGTCACGAGATTCGCGTTGTTCGCTTCGAACGTCTGCTCCGCCGAGGTCGGCGCGTTGTACAGGTCGGTGCCGTTCGCCGTCTGCACTTGGGCAACGATATGCAGCGTCGGCTTGTTGCCTTGGTTGGCCAGTGTGGCGTATCCCTGCGTCATGTCCTTGAGGGTCAGGCCGTTGTTGCCGAGCACGGTGAACGGGTTGGAACCATCCAAAGACGAATCGTCAACGCCGGCCTGCCGTGCGGTTTCGGCGATTTTCTGCGCGCCGAGCTTGGTTTGCAGATCCATGTACACGGTGTTCGAGGATTGTTCCGTCGCCGTGTACAGGTTCACGTATCCCAGATTCTCGCCGCCGTAGTTGCTCACCGTTTCGGTGATGCCCGGGAACGTCCGGTACGAGTTGCCGTTGAAGTACGTGTTGAGGCTGACGCCTTCGTTGACGGCGGCCAGCAATGCGAACGGCTTCATGGTGGAGCCGACTTCGTACGTTGCCTGGGTGACGTTGTTGAGCTGCTTGGTCAGGTAGTCGTCTCCTGCGTACAGCGAGATGATGGAACCGTCCTTGGGGTTCACCGACAGCGCGCCGAACTGCATGCCGTCGGGCACGATGCCTTGCATGCCGTTTTGGGAGGGACTGATGGTGGAGAACATCAGGTCCTGCTTCGATTTGTCAATGGTGGTGACGATTTTGTAGCCGCCGGTTTCCAGGTCCTGCTTGCTGAACGCCTTGGTGTTGACGAGTTCGTTCTGCACCATCGTCAGCAGGTATCCGTTCGGTCCGGACATCTGGTTGTTCTGTTGGATTTCGATGGTTTGCGGGAATTTCGCGGCTTTCTTCTCGTC
>OLYM01000677.1_pt1 | contig 13696 bp, 16 predicted proteins | sample 1673691 | NCBI WGS metagenome assembly OLYM01 (sample SAMEA103958123, study PRJEB25191) | human gut metagenome | reverse complement strand
TATAGCGACAGCCGGGAGCTTCCGGCTGCCGCTGTTTCTTTTGAGTAAAAAAAGGAAAGCGCGTCCACCCGCGCAAACGCACAGGCAGACACGCCTTATCGCAGTACAAAAAGCCCCTGCGCCATCTATTCAAAAAAAGAGGGCGCAGGGGCTTACTGTATGCTGTGCTGTTTTATCGTATGGCGTCTTTGAGCGCCTTGCCGGGCTTGAAAACCGGCACCTTGCAGGCGGGGTAGGTCATGGGTTCGCCGGTGCGGGGGTTGCGGCCCACACGGGCAGGGCGCTCCTTTACCTCGAAGCTGCCAAAGCCCACCATCTGCACCTTGTCTCCGCTCTTCATGGCGGTTTCCACTGCGCCGGTAAAGGCGGCGAGAGCCGCTTCGCAGTCCTTCTTCGTCAGGCCGCTGTTTTCCGCCATGGCGGCGATCAGTTCGGTTTTATTCATGGAAATCATTCTCCTTTTTGTTGCAGTATGCCCGTATTATAGCGGGAAAAGGGAGAATCTGTCAACTGCGGGACTCTGCCATTTCTGTGACGCCCCGTGGCGAACCGTATGTATCAGGCTCCCCAGTTGTTTGTTGCCAGTTTCTTCATGTAGGCCCAAGTCTGCGGCGCGGCATTCCGAAAGGTTTCCATGCGTTTTTCATTGCCGCTGTATGTGATCCAGTGGACGAAGCAATCGGCAAAAAATTCCCGGCTATTGGTCTTGGCATAGTCCCGCAGACTGGAGTTCTGCGATTCTGCCAGATACAGCCGTTCATGCTCTGCGGGAAAACCCAGGGCATAATCCAGAAAATGCCCGAACTCGTGGAGCGTCGCATCGGCCTCTGAGATGTAGATGGTTTTCCGGCTGTAATTGGTGGCTCCAATGCAGCTCATGTTCAGTTTCTTGCTGAGGCCGCCCATGTAGTCGAAGTCGATGCAATATGTCCAGCCGGTGGCGTTGAAGGCATCGAGGACCTGTTCGGGTACTTTCCGCAGTTCCAGCAGGAAATCGTTGACATTGACACCTGCCGCATTCACCATCGTCACCGGTGCAGGCGGTTCCTCGACGTGGAAGCTCTGTGTCAGGACAGCATGAAGAATGATCGCCGCTTCTCCGCGCGTCACGAGCGCATTGGTATCCGTATCATCAGAGCACAGCCTGAGCTCCCGCCCCACGCGCAGGATGTTGTCAGCCGTGCTGAGCGATGTCTCTCCCTCGTAGAGCGTGCTGTCATAAACCGGAACATCCGCAGCGGCAAAAGTACTCTCAACCAGCACGCTGCGACATATCGGTGAGCGCGGCACGGAGAGTGCGGTTTCGTTCAGCCAGCCCTGCCGGTAGGCTTCCGCGACGCTGCTTCGACCCACATCCTGCCAGTTGTCACCGATAGTTTCGACACCATAGGCGCGGCAGAGCATGACAGCCCATTGCTCCACAGTGATGAGCTGTTCCGGCGAGAAGCATTCATTCCCCATTCCGGCGACGATCTCACATTTGGCCAGATACATCACGCTCTCATAGCAGTCCGCAGACTCCGGTACGTCATCAAAGCCTGTGCAGGCAGCGGAAGCGGCTGTGGGCAGGATCAATGCCAGGACAAGGGTGCAGACAGCCAGCGCTGTTCTTCTAACGATCATCTTCATAAGTTCCTCCATATTCTTGTTCTTTCTCTGTCCTGTATCCTCCGGTAGAGTAGGCTCTTCTGGATGCGCCATGGTGACGCTACCCTCGTGACAACTCGAGAGCGCACCTTCCCCTTGGTGGGAGGTGCGCTCTTTTCCTGCTCACTTGACGCGGTACAGGTTGCTGGTCAGACTGCCGTTGGGACGGCGGCGATGGGTGCGTTCCAAAAAGCCGTGACGCTCCAAGTCTGTTAAGGCCCGCTGCACCGTGCGACGGGACAGCTTCAAGTCCTCCGCTATTCTGCGGACGCTGGGCCAGCAGGTATTCCCCGCGTCAGACCGATCCTTGAGGTACATATAGACTGTCCTTGCTCGGTGAGACAAGTCCTGGTCTGCATAGATGCTTCCAAAGTAGCTCATGGCCTTGTGTCCTCGCTGTAGAGTCCCATGGCCGAGCGAGGCGCTTTTCTCTGTGTGGCCGATGCCTGCTGCGCCTGTGCGGGCTGGTCGCTGCTGCTATATCTTTTGCTGATACTGAGGAACAATTCCTGACGGCTGGCGTAGGCCACAGGCCGCGCCGCGTGTTCCGGGGTTGCATACGGCTCGCCAAAGGTAATGCCCCAGTCGAGAAACAGTCGCAGCTTCGTCTGCATAGGATGCGTCCCCGTTTTCATCACCACAAAGCTGCCCTTGGGAATGGATTTCAACTCGTCCGGCGTCATCAGTGGACGCTCTATCATCTGCAAGCTCTGGCTGGGATCGTTCTTCCCCTTACTGACAGAGCCGCTGAGTACCGTGCGGCTGCCCAGCGATTTGGAGAGCTGCTCCGCCGTCTGACTGTTGGGCGCAAAGCCGCCGAAGATGGTATCCTGACAGTTGTCAGTCAATATTTCTGCGCCTTCTCTGCCGTAATTCTTCTCCAACTGCGCCAGCGATTGGATGATGGGTACCAGTGTGATACCTCGGGAACGTCCCGCACTGAACAATGCCTCCACATCAAAGGCAGGCATTGTGCCAAACTCATCACAGAAGAAAACAACGCGGTTGGGCAAGTGCCCCTTTCCTTTTTCGGCCAACTCAAACAGTTCTTTGGATAAATTTTGTATCATAAGACCTGCCATAAAATTCTTAGTCCTATCTTCCTCTGGCAAAACCAGGAATATGGCCGTCTTTTCTTTTGCGAATTTTTCCGCATCTATATTGCTGTCAAAACAGATCACCTGCTCCAGTGCGATATCCATAAATGTATTCATTTGTGCCAACGCGGTGGACATAGCGGAAGCCGTTGCCTGATCAGATGATTCCAAGGCGGACGATGCCAGATTTCGCGCTCTGTGGTGGGGCGGCAGCATATCCATCAGTTGTTTAAAATAGGTTTTTCCTCGCACGCCAGAGGGTGCCAAAAGCTGTTGAATCAGAATGAACACCGATACGAGGTGACGTCGCTCCGTTGGGTGCTTACTATCTGGCGACAGAAATTCCGCCAGCAGCAGAATCACTGAGGCCACTACACCTTCCGCCGCTTTGTAGAAATAATCGTTCTGACCACGGTCCTCATCGCCTTTGGGCGCGATAATACTGTGAGCCAGAATACTTGCCAAATTCTCCGCTTTGCCATACGCTTCAATGCTATGTTCATAAAATGAGGTATCCATGTAGCGGTTGATAAGCGTCATGAGATTGTAGCCATCCGAGCGCGTGGGATTGCGCAGATCCACTACAGAAACATGATAGCCGTAATATTTCTCCGCCACTGCGCCGTAGTTGCGGGCGAGGTCACCCTTTGTGTCCGTAGCAAAAAAACTCATACCGCAGGCGCAGGCATACTCCAGATTGGGATACAGGAAATACGCCGTCTTACCCACGCCGGATGCACCGATCATAAGACAATGCACATCGTCCTTGTCTACCAGTGCGGTGATGCCATGCTTGCCGCTGGTGCTGCCCAGCACCAGTCCCTGCGTCTCAGGCAGATTTTTGCCTGCCCGCCAGTCCGGCACTCGGAAGGGGACGAGGGCGTAGGTCTTGCGGATCTCCGTATCGGTAGCCCACCGTGCCGTGCCGTGCTGCCCGTCGCCCACGGTCTTGGACTTGATATTGTTCAGCGTGTAGTGGTCACCCAGCAATGCCAGTCCGCCGATGATGGTCACCATGACGCCTGCCGCCGCAAAGAGTATCCAGAGGTTATCCATGGCCGCCTCGTTTCGCGCACAGGTCATCGTTCCAGTCTTTTCCCTGCGGACGCAGGCGCTCCACGTCCACATCCATCTCCTCCAGCACCTCCATCATGTTTTCACAGGCATCCTCGCCCGCCTCATCGTTGTCGAGGCAAAGATAGACCATATTCAACTTCGGATTCTGCCGCAGCCGCTCCAGCACCGGCTGAACAGACGTACCGCAGCAGGCCACATAGCTGTGTTCCAGCCAGCCTGCCGGATAGAGCGTGATGTGGGACAGCAGGTCGATGGGTGCTTCAAAGACATAGAGGGAACAGTCCGTGCCATCCTTGTGGAAGCTATGCTTCGCCTCGCTGCCCTCCACATTGATGCGGAACACCTTGCCCTGACTGTTGGTGCTGCGAAGATGAGCGTGCCTGGCTTCTCCGTTTTCGTCCACGCCCACGAACACACAGTTGTGATGCAGAGTGTCTTCGTAGAGCAGCTTCTCCCGCACGAACTCCGTGACCACATCCCGGTCGATGCGCCGGTGGGTGGTCAGGTAGGCATAGAGCCGCCGCATATTGAGATAGGCCTCCGGCAGCGCGAAGGGCTTCGGCTCTCTCGACTCCGGCTCCTTCTTGACGATGGGGATGATGCCCTGACCGTCCCGCCCCAGCAGCATAGTCACCGCTTCGGGATAGGTCTTATCGTAGAATTGCTGCACGAAGCTGATGGCGCGTCCGCCCTTCCGTGCGGCATGGTCATACCACATCGGCCCGCGCACGGTGATGCTGTGGTCGCTGGCCAGCCGGTAATCCCGTCCGGCCATAATGAGTTTCTCGCCTCGGTCCAATAGAAAAGACGGCAGGTCAACCTCGTTGGCCTGCCGTTTCTCTGCGGATGTGAAATATACAAATTTACACACGCTTCATACCTCCTATCGCATGGTGTTGTCGTTGACATGGTAGAGCTGCTCGTCCTCGTGGTCGTCCCGCTTGTGTCCCATGGCCATGCGTTTCTCCTGTAACCGCCTGCGGCGCTTGGAGTCGATACGCAGCGCAGGCGGGATGGCCGGCATATTGCCGCGGAACACACGGCTCATGTGGTGGAGCAGTTGAATGACCGCGCCGCCCTCTATTTTGATCTGCGACGTGACCGTCTGCGGCTGCGGCATAGCCACAGCCGATTCAGGTGAGGGCGGCACTTGCTGCTCATTAGGCTCTGCCTTGACGGGAGCTTGCTCCGGCACAGGCTGCCGAAATGTTTCCGCCTGTTGAATGCTCATATTCTTGATGGTGCGGAACTCTTTTTGCTGTACCAGCGGCTGATGGGGCGGCGTGTTCCGTCCGTAATAACCGGCGATCTCATCCTTCAGCCGCCACCATTGGTCATAGCAAGCCGCCACCTCCGGGAGCTGTGCCAGCCGCTCCACGATCTCGTCCACCTGTGCCTTGACCTCTTTGGGAAGATAGGCATAGACGTGCTTGCCGTCGACCTGCTCCAATGCGTGGGACAGGTCACACAGCTTTTGCTCTATCACGGGGTCGGCTGACTCGCTGTTCTCCAGCATCCTGATATATAGCAGCAGTGACTCTTTTGCGGTCTGGATGCTCTCCTTGTAGGCAGCATCCTTCTTGATGTAGAGCTCCTTCATCTCCTCATGGAAGATAGCGTTCGTCATCCTGGAACGCATGACTGCGATACCCTCCCGTGTGAGATACCCTTTCTTCGGTTCCGCCGACCACACCATCATATGCACATGGGGATGATGCCCCTCGTCGTGGTACGCCGCATACCAGCGGAAATCATCCGTCTGAATCCGCATAGCTTCCGCAATAGCGGCGCTCTCATGCTTCAACAGATTCCGCCACGCGGCGGCCTTGTTGTATCCCAGACGTTCCGCGTCCTCACGCCGCAGAGAGAAAATGAACGTCCACACTTTCCCGCCGTGGGCCTTCAGCTCGGCCTTCGCCGCCTTGAGGTCGGTGGTGTCCACCTCGCTGAACAGGCCATGGCCCCCGTGCTTTTCGGCACGGGGACGCTGGGCGATATAGGACATATAGCCGCTCTCGGATTCCACTTCGTGCAAATGTGCATCCAGCGTCACGGCGATAAATGCGGATGCTGTACCGCGATTGGGCGTCTGTAGGTAGTCACTGTACTCGAATAGCTCCTTTGCGTCCGGGAGGTCCTTCAGCAGTTTTTGGATGAATTGCTCCTGCTTCTTGGTCACAGGCTCGGTGCTCTGGATGATCTCCACACCGTCCCGCGTGGCAACATACTCCATGTATCCCGACGCCTTGCCGTTCTTGATGTAGCCGCTTTTTTGTATCAGCCGCGCCATGCGTTACTCCTCCTGATGGAACAGCAGCACGTCCTTGAAGGAGATGTTGCCATGGGTGGACGCCACCTCGCGGATGCTGCTGCCGCGCATCTTGCTGTACTCGTCACGGGTCATATCCACGTCACCGCCCAGCAGATGGTTTGTCATGTTGTGCTCTACCACCAGCTTGAACAGCAGTCTGCCCAGCCGGTCGCCGAACACGCCCAGCGATCCTTCCAGCACCTCCTGCATTGCATGGGGCAGGTATGCACCTGTTTTATTTGCGTGAACATAACCGTCATAGAATCGTATTGCCTTTTCAACGAATTCACTTTGGCTGCCGCAATTGTCCAGATGGGCATCTATTTCCACCATCTCTTTTGCCGCATCTGTAAGCCAAAATGCGTGTTTTCGCTTGTCCGTTGCCACTCTTGATCACCTCCCACAATAAGCTGCACGACCCCGCAGTTTTTCGTTGTCGTTCCTTGGATTTCAGTTCTTACGACCCCGTAAGCCGCCTTTTTTCGCTTTCATGACCCCTCGGAAAACGCTCCGAAACTGCTCGCACTGCGGGCAGAAGTGATGCTGGCGGGGCGCTTGCGACCCCACCAGTTTCTCCTGCTCCGCTTTCGGCGCACCGAAAAGCGGGCAAAAACGTTCCAAATCTCCGGGGCCGCTATCCTTACCCTCCCGCGTTCCTGCGAGGCCACAAACCGGCCCACAGGGGCAAACACGGGGCTACATCTGTATCTACGGAGACGGCCTCGGCTCCTCTTGAAGCTGCCGGGCGAAATCGTGCAGGCTCATGCCGTTTTGCTGCTGGCAGAACGCCTCCATCTTCCGCGCCAGCACCTCCTGCTCGGCAGCGTTCAGATGATAGCTCCAGTTCTCCTCCGTACCATCCCCCTTGCAGAGATTCAGCTCCAGCGTATCGCACGGTCTATCCCGCGCGATGTCGTAGTTGGCGTAGATGTTCAGCCAGTCATCGTTCTCATCTGTACACACGAAGGTGCCGAAGGCGGCATCCACATCGAAGTCAGCCTGCACATAGAAGTTGAGCTTATTCCCATATTAGTTGTCCTCCTTCGGGCTCACTTCGCTGATCTGCGCCTTGGGTATGACCGATTTTGCCGGTCGCTTGGGCCTTGCGGCAGGCGCGGTCTTGCTGTCCACATACTCCCGCACCGCTTCGGGCACCTCCGCTTCGTAGAGTTGTTGGAGCATTTCTGCCATGCGCCGCTGTACAGACGACCGCTGCTTGCGGAGCGCAAACTCCAGCGCATCCAGCTTGGCCGCATCAAAATTGATCGTGATATTGGTTTCTTCCATTCGCTCCTCCTTACGCATAGTTGATATACGGTATCTCCAGCCAGTGCGTCCAACCGCGGCCTTCCAGCTGCGTCTTGACCACGCCGTACTTGGTACCCATGGCCTCAACGACTTCACCATTGCCGATATATACACCGATGTGCCCGGCCTTCCACACCGCCAGTCCCGGCGTGTCCGGCATAGTTTCAATGCCGCCGCGCCGTGTGGCGTTGTAGAACATCTCGTTTGCACCGATGTCCGGCATACCATGTGTACCGTAGTCGATAGTCATAGTGTCGGTGGACAGCCAGCCATAGCCCTTGATGAGTCCCACGCAGTCGGCGGTGTGTCTGCCCAGCCAGTTGGCACGGATGAAGGCCGCATACTTCCCGACGCCGTCCGGATACTGCGTCAGCTTGTATTGCAGCAGTTCCGGTGTCAGAACTTGCCCATAGGTACCCCACACATAACCCCAGCCGGAGGTCCATGCGTTGGTGACGTAGGTCACAAGGTCGGCGGCGTTCTTCGTAGTCGGGTCGGTGAGCATGGATACATCCAGCTCGATTGTTGCGCTGCCGCCCGACTCATAATCACCGTTGAAGGTATCGCCGCCCATACTGCCCATGACTATGGCGTAGATGTCCACGGCATTGCTGCGCTCCGCATCTGTCACCACGCGGCCACGCCATGTGGTGAGTTTTTCGTAAACATCCTCCACCGACAGCGGCACAGCTACCTCGTATGTCTCCTCCACCAGTTCCTCTGTGCCATCTTCCTGTACCACCGTTACCATGCGCGTCCGTGTTTCCGTTTTATAAAAACAGTCCACGAAGCGGTCTGCGGCAGCACGGGTCGGCGCGTTGTCGCCGAAGCAGAGGGCAAAGAAAACAGCCTTGACCTGTACCGGGTCAAGGCTGCCTTCCTCGGCTTTCTGATTGACATAGACGGTGGCCGAATCCAGAAGGGAGAACGCCTCCTGCATCTCGGTGATATGTGTGCGGTATTCTTTGGGGACTTTATCTGAGAACTCCGCTCCATAGAACGCCGCGGATACCACGGCGTTGTTGTGCCGGGACGCACCGTCACCGAAGCAGCATAGGAACGCCGCCAGTATAATAAGCGGCGACAGGATCAAGGCAAGCACCTTGCCGGCTGTCCTGCGCCCATCCTCATTGGTCAGCACGGCTGCCGCCAGCCGCGCCAGTGCAGGTATCGCCATCACTTGCCTCCCTTCGTGCCAAACAGTGCGGCCTTGTGGGGCGGCGCTTTCACCTCCAGATGATACCTCTCCGCGCCGCACTTGAACAGGCATTCGCCTCGCCGTGCGCGCCGGATGAGCTCAAACTCCGCCTCGTCCAGCTGCAGCATATCCATGTAAAACCGCTTGCCAATGGAACCAGGATTGAACAGGAACTGGTGGGGTGGGATAGCGAACAGCGGTTTTGTCATTTCCCGCACGCCCTCCTGGTCGAAATCCTCCAAGTTTTGGGACGCCATCATCAGCGCAGAATCCCGTTTCCGCACACGCTTTAAGCAGTTGCGAATATACTCAATGGCCACCGGATTGGACAGCCACAGGTACAACTCGTCCAGTGCCGCCACCGTGTTGCCCGCCGTCAGAAGCCTGTCCGACATATACGCCAGCACATTGAACAGCAGGGCGTTCCGCAGGCTCTTGGCCGCCGTCAGTACGCCGCCTACGCCAAACACCAAAAATCTGTCGTCGGAGATATTGGTATGTCCGTTGAAGAACGGCGCGTCCGCACCCACGCACAGGGAGTGCAGGCCCAGCAGCACCTCCTGCAACAGCTCCCGCGTGTACAGGCTGCCGTTCCTGTAATTCACCAGTTCATTATTGATGAGCGCATACAGGTCGGATAGGACGGGGTAGTCCCCCGGCTTGAGCTGGCGGAAGTCTGTTTCCTCTGAGATGCCCCATTTACGGTACATCTTGGACAGCATGATCTCAATGGTATCCAACTGCGGATCGGAGAAGTCCTTGTAGGCACGGAAGAAGTCCTTTAAGAAGGAGATGTGCCGCGCCAGCAGTGTGGACTTGCGGAAGGCCTCCGGCGCGGACTCGTCCGCCTCTGTGTCCTCGTTCCAACACCGCACCTCCAGCACATTGATACGCTTCTCGCCGCCCATCAGGTCGATAAAGCAGCCGCCCAGCTTACCACAAAGCTCCTCCAGCTCATGCTCCGCGTCCAGTGAGACCACGGACTTACCCGCCTCCAGCAGGTTGCAGATGAGCAGCTTCATGAGATAGCTCTTGCCCTGTCCACTGTTGCCGAGGATGAGGATATTGGCAGAGGTCTTGTCGCTGTCGCGGCGGTCGAAATCCACTGCGATGTTGCTTCCATATTTATCCTTGCCGATATAAAAGCCGTTGGGATCTGTCTTGCCGGAGTAGTTGAACGGGTACAGGTTGGCCATGCTGTCAGCGGGCAGTACGCGTTCGAACTCCCGGCCAAGGGCGTTATAGCCTACGGGGCTGACGCAGCAAAAGCCCTGCTTCTGCCGCAGAAGCAGCTTGTCCACATTCAGCTTACAGCGCACCAGCTCCGTCAGCACATCGGCCTGAAGCTGCCGCAGGTGCTCCGCGCTGTCCGCCGTCATCTCCAGATACACGGCGCAGTGGAGCAGCGGCTCATGCTCTCGGTGCATCTTATGCACCAGCTCCGCCACATCCCGCAGGTTGCTTTCGGCCTCCACTGCCTGCCGCAGCTTGTTAGGATCTGAGCCGTCCAGCTTGTTCTTCTTGTTGGCATTGTCGATGATCCTGTCCTCCTCGCCGGGGGACACCTGTCGGCAATATATCCGCAGCGTCACGCCGCTTTTTTCGCCCAAGTGCCGCAGGATGGCCTGAGATTCGGTGCTGGCGGGATATTCCCGCAGTGCCCAGACGCAGCGGTAGGTATTGCCGAAGATGTAGTGATCCACCTCGAACTTCACCACGCCCGGCGCGATGCAATCCAGAAAGGAGCGGATAAATGTCTCCTGCGGCGAGATCTCCTTTTTGTGAAACGGTTTTTTCATTCCATCCACCTCACCAGCAGAAAAATTCCATGCGCGGCTCCAGCTCCGGTTCGTGGCCGGCAAACTGCTCCGGCTTCCGAAATCGCTGCGTGTACCGATCCAACTGCTCGTCTGTCAGAGAGCAGAAGCCGCCCTCGTGGTCATCCCCCACCAGGAAAAACGGCCCGCAGATAATATCATCCTCGAGCCACCGATTGGGCTTCATGCCATTGAGCTTTCCCTCTTCATTGCAGCAGAGGATCACGCCATCCTCCACATATACCGGCTGGAATAGTCCCTGCACCTCCTGCTGAATCGCCTCCAACCCATCCTTCATATCCTTTACATAGGGCACTTCGCCCGGTTCAACTTTCAAAATCCGCATTTTCTTCCTCCATTTCCGCCGTCAGCCAACGCGCACCGTCTACGAGGTCAAACACCTCGTGGGTGGCGTCCTGTTCAAAATAAATCGCAAGCAGCTCCAATAGTTCCGTTCCTTCCACTCGGCGAACGGTAAAACCACTGTCCCGCAGCCGCTGTTCCACTGTTGCGAGGTTGATCGCACCGTCCGTCTTTCTGCGCCGCAGGACAAAGCAGAATTGTCTGGATGATGCCATCATGGTCTGCACATCGTCCAGATGCCGCCGGTCCTGCGCCAGCAGAGCGCGGATAGCGGGATTGCCTTCCTCCTCTGCCCTGCGCCGATAATAGAGACGGTTATCCTGATAGGACTCCTTAGCGTCTAACGCCAGCAGTTCCATCTCTGCCGAGGCCTTCAGCACATTCAGCAGTGCTGTCACCCTCGTGCGGACACCCGACTCCGGCAGCACGTTCAGGTTAGTAGGCTGCACAAGGTAAAAGGTCAACTCACCGCCTGCCGTCAGTACGCTGCTGTCCGTCACGCTCTCAATGCCCACCAGCTGCTGCGTGGACTTCTTCTTTCTCATACTCGTTCCCTCCATTCGTAGTATTGCTGCCCGAAAAAGAAGAACGCTGCGGCGTAGCGCAGAAAGTCCAGCATGCTGACGCCGCCGTGCCGAATGCAGAGAAAGGCCAGTGCCGCTGTGACCACCAATGGGATCACGGTGCCGGCCTGCGTCAGTGCCAATACCGACAGCAGCAGGCCGACGCCGATGAATGCCACGTCCCGCAGTGTCCACAGCCACAGCATCGGGCGAGCTGTCAGATTTTCTGGGTATAGGTACATAGTTCTCCTCCAAAAAGTGAAGCCGCAGGCACACGCCTGCGGCTCTGCATGTTGTTATTCCGTATCCACTGCGTCGTTCAGTTCCCGCTCGATGAGGCCGAGAATGAAGTCCTTCTGCTTCAAGCCGTGTTTGGCGAGGTAATCCTTCAGCCGGTCAAAGAGCTCCTCCGGTACCTGAAAGGCGATGGTGCGATTGGTATTGCCCATGTTTTTTGCTCCTCCTTCAAAGTGTTCGTTGAGTATATCCGTGATGTAGTCTGCCAGCGTCTGTCCACGCTGCTCCTGCTCCGCACGCAGCCGCTGGTGCAGCGACAGCGGGATGGGTGCGCAGAGGTTTTTCTTTTCCTCCATGGTGTGCTCCTTTCCGCCTCCCTCCGAGGCAAGCAAAGCATAGCCGAAGCGCGGTGGGAAAGCTATTGACAAGTACAACGAAGAAGCAGGTGCAAATAAAGCACAATGGACAAGTTATGTTTAATCGCTTCCCCGTATAGCGTCCGCCATACACTTCATCACGAAATCCACGCAGGGGATGGCTACGCTGTTGCCCAGCGCCTTGTACCGTGCGCTGTCAGATGCGCCGGGGATATCCGTCCAGCCGTCGGGGAAGCCCTGCAATCTCTCACATTCCAAGGGTGTCAGGCGGCGGATGAGCAGAATGGGTAGATCCCTGTCGCCCATCAGTTCGCAGGTATGGAGTATCAGGTCAGTGGCGTCCTTGCTCTGCCGGGCGCTCTGGGTACCGGCGATCTCGTCGGTGGTAAATGCATCCACACGCTGGCGGCGGAATACCGCGTGCCGGTCAAAGCCGGTCAGTGTGTAGGCCACATTCTCCTGATACCCGATGCCATTGCCGCCGTTCTCCGGCTCACGGTCAATAGCGTTGCCGGTGATACAGAACACCTGCTCTCCCACAAGGGGCACATTGTTGCCGCCTGTACCGTAGCGTGCCGACATGGCCGGAGCCACACTGCCCATCTGTCGATAGCGAGCGTCCATACCGTGGCTCTCAAATATCAGCGGCTGGTGGTTGTCCATCTGCGCCCGAAGCGTGGCGGTTTTATCTACCGTCACGTCCATGCGCTCGCCGCCCTGATCGTTGATGCACAGGACGGTTGGCATACTGTTTCCGCTGCCGCCGGCCTTCAGTGTCGGTGCGACGCCCTCGCGGTAACCGATGCCGCCCGCACTGGCTCCTGCACCAGCGGAGAAGCCGGCGACAAACGTCTGCTGCTTCATCCCCGGCTGCGCACCCAACGCGCCGGCTTTATCGCCCAGATCACGGACTTCATCCCGCTGGTTTGCCGCAAAAGCCACCGATGTGCCGGCCACGAATGTCTGCATCTGCAAATTGGAGGTCGCCATCAGTGCCCCCGCCGTATCGCCCAGATCGATACCCTCGTTCCTCTGGTTGATATGGTACGCCTTGATAAGCCCCATCTGCGCCAATATCACCAAATCGATCATCCGCAGGCCGCTCTGCATTTCCAACGCCAATTTCAGCGTTGCAGGCAACTCCTTCCCGCGCTTCCGTGCTCTACGGAGAATGCCCAGGCAGGCTTTCCGGCTCAAATAGTATTTGCGCTGAGGATGGGGCTCCAAGATCTGCCACAAGGAAGATCCTCTTACGACTCTGGGGCACACCCCAGTATTGAGCGTCGAGGACTCGCCAACATAGGGAGACAAAATCTCCCAATATGGCTGCCCCAGAATATCGCCATCCCCAAGGGTGATTTTCAGGAACATGAATTCCTGATACACCAATTCCGAGTGTTTCTTCCAGGACGACCCGGAAGTCATCTCCCTTTTGCTGCCCGCTGGAGAATGCGCCGGGGACATTTTCCCAGCACATGAATCGGGGGCGAACATGGATACCTGTTCGTCCTCGTAAAACATCTGCATCTCGCATCTCTTTTATGATCCTAATTTGTTCCATAAATAGGCCGGAACGCTCACCGGCAAGTCCCGCCCTCGCTCCAGCCACGGACAAGTCTTGGCACGGGCTACCGCCGCAGATGATTTCTACGGGCGGCAGTTCTGCGCCGTTGAGCTTTGTGATGTCACCCACATGGATCA